>OIYS01000448.1_pt1 | contig 29099 bp, 5 predicted proteins | sample 1588271 | NCBI WGS metagenome assembly OIYS01 (sample SAMN03283286) | human gut metagenome | biome: human-associated habitat; material: feces | host: Homo sapiens | place: Peru | collected 2012
TTTTTGTAGGATACACTTTTGATGTTGCTGTATCATCAATTTGATTGTAGCCTCCATTTCCCCATCCATATACATTTCCATTTTTGTCTATTGCATATGCATTTGATTCTCCATTTGCAACATCTATAATGTTTTCTAAATATCCGTTTCCATTAATTCCTTTAACTTTTGTTGCATAACTTCTGACATTTTTGTCTCCTACTCCTAGTTCACCAGAGTAATTTCTTCCCCATGCGTATACTTCTCCTGTTTTTGTTAACGCAATTGTTGTTCTATTGGCTGTGTCAATTTTTATTACATTTTCTAGATATGTATTCTCATCTATTTTTACTTGTACTGGTTTTTTACTATCTGTTGTTGTTCCATTTCCTAGTGATCCATATTCATTTTTTCCTGTTGCCCATACTGTTCCATTTTCTTTTAATATTATTGTGTTGCCATATCCTTGTCCTACTACTGGAACTGTTATTGCTCCTTCTGTATTTCTGTATACGTTTATTATTGCTTTTCCTTTTAATCCTTTTTTTGCATTATAACCTGTAATTGTTGTATATCCTATTGTTTTTCCTGTTACTGTTCCATTTTCGTCTATTGTTGCTACATCTTCATTTGATGATTTCCATGTCCAGTCGTTTTGATTTATTTTTTCTTTTGTAAATGCACTAAACATTGATGCTGATGTTACTTTTACGTCTGTTGTATCTCCTATTTTTATATATTCATTTTTTATGTTTAATTCAACTTCGGCTTTTCCTGTTTGTGTTAAATATTTTGAACTTACATTTGTTGCATTTCCTAATTGGCCATAAGTGTTATTACCTGCTGACCATACTGTTCCATCTTTTCTAATTATTGAAAAAACTGATGGATAATATGCTGTGTCTGAATCTAATATTTTTTCTGGCATTACTAGTGCATCTGTTACTTCTGTATTATCATTGTTTAAAAGTGGTATGAATTTAGTAGAATTTGTTGTTGTTCCATTACTTAGATGTCCTTTAGCATTATATCCTGTTACATATACTTTTCCATCTGATGTCATTACGGCGGAATTATTTCCACCAGTTGTAACGTATTTTATTTTTGCTTTTGTGTCTATACTAATTTCGGTAAATTTTGTTTGAGTTGTTGTATTTCCTATTCCAAGTTGTCCATTTCCATTATATCCAGTAATATATGCTTTTCCATTTTCTCTTAAAATTACACCACCATAAGCTGCTAATTTAAAGTCATTAATATTTTCCCCTATTAATGTTTCATTACTTGATGTTGTTCCATTTCCAAATGCTCCATAGTCGTTTTGTCCCCATGCTATTGCTTTTCCACTTGCTGTAATTAGCCCAGCATTATAATATCCTCCTGTTATTTTTATTGCATTTTTTTGTCCTAAATATGTAACGCCTTTTGTACTTGCTGTTTGCCCTAAAAATAGAGTGCTATTTGAGTAACCACACATATATATTCCACCATCTTTGTCTAAGTACATTGTATCTGAGTGGTTTGCAATTACATCAATAATATTTTGTACATATCCTGTTCCATCTTGATTTTTTACTTTTGTTGCATAAAGTACATTGCTTGTAGTACCTTGTCCTAGTTGACCTTTTGGATTATATCCCCATGCATATGCTTCGCCATTTGTTGTTAGTGCTACAGTGAATAAATTTGATGTTGATATTTTTCTTACATTTGTTAAGTATGTGTTTTCATCTATTTTTACTTGTACTGGTTTGTTACTATTTGTTGTTGTTCCATTTCCTAATTGGCCACAATCGTTTTTACCTGTTGCCCATACTGTTCCGTCTTCTTTTAATGTAATTGTGTATTCTGGTCCTACTTCTATTTGTGGTCTTGTTATTGCTCCTTCTTTATTGCTATATACGTTTATTATAGCTTTAGCCGTTGCAGCTGTTTTTGTGTTGTACCCTGTTATTGTTGTATATCCTATTGTTTTTCCTGTAACTATTCCATTGTTGTCTATTGTTGCTACATCTTCATTTGATGATGTCCATGTCCAACTTCCTTTGTTTGATGAATCTTGAATAAATGCATTTATGTTTTCACCTTCTGTTGCTTTTATTTCTAATTTATTGCCTATTTTTATGTATTCATTTCTTACATTTAATTTTACCTCATCTGCTCCTACGTTTGTTAAGTATGTTGCATTTAATGTTGTTCCATTTCCTAGTTGTCCATATATATTTCCTCCTACTGTCCATATTGATCCATCTTTTCTTATTAATGCAAAAAGTGTATGTTTTACATTTGTTGCATCACCTATTTTTTCTGGTATTACTAATGCATCTGTTACTTCTGTATTGTCATTATTTAATAATAATTTAAATTTGTTAGAATTTGTTGTTGTTCCATCACTTAATTGTCCGTTTTTGTTATATCCTGTTTCATATACTTTTCCATCTGATGTCATTATTGCGGATGTGTTGCCACCAGGTGCAATATATTTTATTTTTGATTCTGTATCTATACTAATTTCTGTATATGTTGATTTGCTTGTTGTGTTACCTATTCCAAGTTGTCCATAATTATTTAGACCTGCTGAATATGCTTTTCCATTGTCTTTTAGGAACATACCGCTATAGCATGTTAATTTAAAGTCATCTATATCTTCGCCTATTGTTGTTTTTCCTATTATATTATCTGTTGTTGTTCCATTTCCTAATACTCCATATGAATTTTTACCCCATGCTATTGCTTTTCCACTTGATGTAACCATTCCTACAGTTTGATATCCTCCTGTTATTTTTATTGCATTTTGTTGTCCTAAATATGTAACACCTTTTGTACTTGCTGTTTTTCCTAAATATAAAGTCGTGTCTGTGTAACCGCAAATATATAATCCTCCGTCATTATCTAAGTATAATGTATTTGAATGGTTTGCAATTACATCAACAATATTTTGTAGTGGTCCTGTTCCATCTTGATTTTTTATTTTTGTTGCATATAAAACTTTGCTATTTCCTTGTCCTAGTTGTTCACTTCCATTATCTCCCCATGCATATACTTCTCCATTAGTTGTTAATGCCACAGTATAGTAATTTGATGTTGATATTTTTCTTACATTTGTTAAGTATGTATTTTCATCTATTTTTACTTGTACTGGTTTGTTACTATCTGTTGTTGTTCCATTTCCTAATTGTCCATAATGGTTTCTTCCTGTTGCCCATACTGTTCCATCTTCTTTTAATATAATTGTACTATCTAATGCAACTTCAACTTGTGGTTTTGTTATTGCTCCTTCTTTGTTATTGTATACATTGATTATTACTTTTCCTTTTAAGTTTTCTTTTGAATTATATGCTGTTATTGTTGTATACCCTATTCCTGTTCCTGTAACTACACCATTGCTGTTTACTGTTGCTACATCTTCGTTTGATGATGTCCATGTCCAGTCACTTTGATTTGTTTTTTCTGGAATGAATACATTGAATTTTTCTATTTCTTGTATATCAATATCTAGTGTATCTCCTATTTTTATGTATTCATTTCTTGCATTTAATTGAACATTTTCTTCTCCCATTTTTATTAATTTATTTGAATTTGATGTTGTTCCATTTCCTATTTGTCCATATGTATTTTCACCTGCAATCCAAATTGAGCCATCTTTTCTTAAAATCACATTATTTCTTGAATTTGAGTCTGAATAGCACGTTCCTGGTGCTATTGCTATAGCATCTGTTACTTCTGTTCCATCTTCATATGTCATTACTTTTGGGTATTTTGCACTTGTTGTTGTTTGGTCTCCAATTTGTCCTTTTCCATTATATCCTGTTACATATGTTTTACCATCTGTTCCAATAAATTGAAGGTTTCTTGATCCTGCTTTTATTGTTTTTGCTTTTAATACATTTCCATCTTTATCTTTTATTTGTGTAAATGTTGTTCTATTGGTTGTGTCACCTAATCCTAATTGTCCATAATTGTTTAATCCAGATGACCAAATTGTTCCATCTTCTTTTAAAATATATCCACTATATCCATTAAATTTAATTTCATTTATTTCGTTTGATAAGCACGTTTCTGTAGAACTAGTTGTTGTTATTGGCGCATATCCAATTTCTCCGTATTTATTATATCCCCATGTCCATGTTTCACCATTTGCTTTTATTGCTCCAATTACGCCATATCCTACATTTGCACATATAAAATTAGAAATTTTGCTTAATTTAACAGGTGTATATGATGTTTCATTTTCTAAAAGTTCATAATCTTGTCCATTTCCCCATGCATATAGGTCTCCATTTTTATCAACTACAATTGCTGTTGTGTGTCCAATAGATATATCTATGATATTTTCTAAATATCCATTTCCACCTACACCTTTAACTTTTGTTGCATATGTTCTAGTTGTTGTATCTCCTAATCCTAAAACACCATAGTCATTATATCCCCATGTATATACTTCTCCATCACTTGTTAAAGCCATTGCTTGTGCACGTATTGCTGCTATTTTTACTACTTTTGTTAAATATGTACTTGCATTTATTTTTATTTGTACTGGTGTAGTTCTGTTTGTTGTATCTCCTTGTGCACATGTTCCTATATCATTTCTGCCTACTGCCCAAACTGTTCCATCTTCTTTTAAGATTAATGTAAAGCCTTCTCCTTCTTCTATTTGTGGTGTTGTTATTGCTCCTTCTTTGTTTCTGTATACGTTTACTATTGCTTTTGCTTTATACCCTGTTTTTTGATTATAGGCTGTTATTGTTGCATGTCCAAGTCCTTTTCCTACTACATTCCCTTGACTATCAACTGTTGCTACATCCTCATTTGATGAAGTCCATGTCCAGTCACTTTGTTTTATGTTTTCTCCTGTTGGATCAATTATTTCAGTTTTTAAAGTTTCACCAATTTTTATAAATGTGTTTCTGTAGTTTAATTTATAATCTTTTATAAAAAATAAATTATGACTATTATTCCAAGAGTATTCCCCATAATATACTCCTGCTGAATTTTCTGTAAAGTTTTCGTTTGTTTTACTATTGTTTATTAAATCTGCTAATTCTGTTTCTTTTGTTCCAAAGCTGTCTACTATAACGTTTTTTTCTGTTCCATCTGTTGCTACATTTGTTGCAATATTTGTAAATGTCGCACTACCTGAATATCTTTTTTCAAAACTTCCTGTATCATGGAAAAATGTACAATTTTTAACTCTTAAACTTCCTCCACCATTGTAATATAAATATGCCGCACTATTTGCCCCACATATTCTGAAAAATACATTTTCTACTCTTCCATCACACCATCTGAATATAGACCTTTGATAATTACTTCCTGATTTTGGGTAATATACATATGTCAAATTTCTTACAAGTGTATTTTTATTTGTTATCTGAAATGCTGCTCCATCCCTTTTGGTTGTTTCTGATCCATCATATTCAAGTATTGTTTTTTCATTATCTCCAAATATTTCTAATGCTTTACCTTGGTCATATATTCCTGGTTCTGTATAACTGCTTAAAGTCATTGGTTTTAATTTATATGTTCCGGCCATTACATAAATTGATTGTCCACTTCCGGCCATATTTATTGCTTTTGCTAATGTTGCATATGGTTTATCTTTTGTTCCATCTCCTGTTTCGTCATTACCTGTTGTAGAAACACAAATATCCACACGATCTTTTTGAACTTCACTTGTTGTAGAAGGAGTTTCTGAGCCTATTGTGTCAGTTAATGTGCTTATTCCTTTGGCAATGTACTGTACTAAGCTGTTTTGTTTGTTTACCACTTTGTCTGCTACTACTATTGTGCATATTGCTGTTATTGCACAAAGTAATACTACTGCTTTGCTTTTTATTTTTTTGCTAAATTTTTTGCTTAACTTCACGGCTCTTCTTTCTCCTTCCTTATTTTTCTAATTTTTATTTTCTTAAATATATACTATATCTTACCATTATTGTATTTCATTTACAACTTTGAATTTAACCGTTTTGTCGTATATATATACATATAATAAAAAGACTTTTACTATTTATTACATTTATATTTCTTTTTTGTTATTTTTTTATTACTTTAAAACACACCATTTATATATTTCATAAAATATTATTTTTACCTTGTTTTTTACCGATTTTTAACATTTATTTTCTCTGCTCAACTTTTTTACGCAAAAAAATGAGTGAAATTTTCACTCATTTTTCATTCGGATTTTTAACAACCACTAAACATATTATATTTGTTTTTTAATTATTCGACTGCAACACTATTTACTCTTGTAATTTTACCACTATCAATTTTTATTTCCAATGTGTTTTTTTCTGAAGTAATATAATAATATTCTTCACCTTTTCTTTGGATTTTTTCAACATTTAGCTCTTTTTCTTTTATATTTTTTTCGCCTAGTTTTTTAAATTGTTTTTTGGCTAATTTTCTTGCGTTTTCTTCTGTAATTTCTTTTTCCTCAGTTTTTATAATTTCTGTTTTTGTGTTAGATTTTTCTGTAGTCGTATTCTTGGTATCTGGTTTAAATATTACAAACATTGATGCTAAAATAACTATAATGCATCCAAATATTGCTAAATTGTATGGTCTGAATATTTTTTTTATTATTTTTCTAAATTTTTTATTTACCTTCATTTATTTTTCTCCTCTTTTGTTTTTTATTTTATCATTTTTAAAAATAAAAGTAAATATATTTTAAGGCAATTTTTTTCTTTTATCCTTTTTGTACTTTTTAGCCCTATTCTCTTAGGCATGCTAAGCTAATAAAATTATTTGGGCATGCTTAGCAAGCCCTTTTTGGGGGCTTTTTTAAATTTGGGTATGCTTAGCAAGCCCTTTTTGGGGCTTTTTTTTTGATATGCTTAATAAGCTCTTTTTTTGGACTTTTTTATTTTGGGTATATATACCTTTTTAATATTTTTTATTTATATACATATAATATACATAGTTATTTTATATTCATATTAGATTGCCTACAAAATTTCCTTTTCTCCATTTTGTGCGCTTAAATGGAGAGTTCGGAAATTTTGTATGCGCACTGACAATCTATTTTAATATAATTTCATATGGTTTATCTTCATAAACTACTTTTATTTTTATTATTTTTCCTCTATGTTTTATTTTAATCTCTTTTCCGTCTAGTTTTTCACTTATCTTGTCACTTAAATGTATTTTTACTTTATTAGGATAAGTTTCTCCATCTAAATATTCGTCAATATTTAATTCTGGATGTTTTTTTGTTAACTTATCTATTCCACCTAATACAAATTCTCCATTTTCTTCTACATAAATTTTAACATTACGTTTAAAGAATAGTAATAGTAGTAAAAGTATTAATCCTGCTATTCCAATAGCCGCTGCTATTTGTTTATTTCTGTTTATTTTTTCATCTTTTACCTCTGGTGTTACCCTTTCTTTTTCTTTTGTTGAATTAGTATTAAGGTTTTGATTTTTGTCTTCGTTGATTGGGGTTTCAACTTTTTCTTCAGGTAATTGTTCTTGTTTATCTTCTTTTATGCTATTATTAATTATTACTGTTTTATTCATTATTACTGCTTTTGAGTCTTCTTGTTTTATTTCTTCTTGTTTTTGTTCTTGTTTTTCTTTTTCTGCTACTGATACTAGGAACTTAGTTTTAAATCCTTCGTATGTTACTGTAACAACTTGTAATCCAGAATTTTGGGGATTATATCCTGAAATCATGTCGTATGTTACTGGAATAGTTTTTATTCCACTTGATTTAACTATATTAATTGTTGCTCCTGTTATATCTATTGCCTCACCATTTTTGTAATTAATTTTGTTTGGCTCATTATTTAATGCTATTGCTTTTATTTTATCTTTAACACTTACTTGGAATTCTCCTTGTAATCCTTTATATTCCACTGTTATTGTCTGTATGCCTTCTTTTATTTTATCATATCCCGATACCATAGCTAATGTCATGTCGATTTTTTCATCTACTTTTCCACTTGCTGTTATTATTGATAGCTTTCCTCCTGTTAAGTCTAAATTTTCTCCATATTCATAATCTATTTTTTTCGGTTTTTCAATTTCTAATTTTGCTATGTAATCTTTTACATTAACTATGAATTCTTGAGTAAGACCTTGGTATGTTACTGTTAATGTCTGATTTCCAATCTCTTTTGAATTGTATCCTGTAATCATATCTTGTGTTATATTTATTATTTGAGTTTCATTACCTTCTTTAAATTCAAGTGTTCCTCCTGTTAAATCTAATGATTCTCCATATTTGTATTCTAATTTATTTGGTAATGTTTTTATTGTCATACTACTTGTTTGATCAATTACTGTAATTCCAAATGTTTTTGTATATCCTTTATATGTTACTTTAATTGTTTTTGCACCTTCTGTACTTGTATCAAATCCTTCTATTTGTACTTCAGAATTTGTCATTGCTACTGGGGTTGTAGCTGTTTTACTTGCCATTATTGGTTTTACTTTTCCGTCTGTTAAATCAATTTTTTCACCTATTTTATATACTAGTTTATTTGGTTTTACAATATCAATATCTTCAATATAATCTTTTACGTCTACTTCATATGAAGTTGTTTTATCTTTATATGTAACCGTTATTTTTTGTTTTCCTATTTTATTAGGATTATATCCTGTTACCATACTTGAAGTCATATTTATAGTTTCTTTTGCTCCATTACTTCTTATTGTCTCTATTGTTCCTCCAGCTATATTTAATGGCTCTCCATATCTATATTCTGTTTTTGGAGTTGTTTTCATTATGATTGATTGTATATTGTTTTCTACTATAACACCAAATTGTTCTTTTTGTCCTTTGTATATAACATCTATAGTTTGTGCTCCTTCTTGTTTTGGGTTATATCCATTTATTGTTATTTGGCTGTCTGTAAGTGCTACCTTGGAAGTAGTTACTCCACTAGCCATAACTTCTTGAACATTTCCTCCTGTTAAGTCTAGAGCCTCGCCATATTCGTATTTTAATTTTGTTGGTGGTGTTAGTATTATTCCAGTTATATAATCTTTTACATTTACTTTATATTTTAATTCTTGTCCGCCATATGTTATTGTTAACTCTTGTTCTCCTATTTTTGTAGGTTCATATCCTGTTACCATTTCTTCTGTAATTTGTTTATCTTCTGTTCCACTTGGCCTTACAACTGTTATTACTCCAGTACTTAAATCTAATGGCTCTCCATATTTATATTCTGTTTTTGGGGTTGTTTTCATTACCATAGAAGTTATTGGATCTTCTACTGATACAGTAAATGTTGTTGTTTTAGTAATTCCATTTTCTGTATAACTTATTGTTAGTGGTAATTTTGTATTTTCTTTGCTTGAATCAAATCCACTTATCATTTCTTTTGTAATATCTATTATTTCTGTAGTTCCTGTTGCCCTTGTTATTTTTAATTTTCCACCTGTTGTGTCTAATGTTTCTTTAACATTATATTTTACTTTCGTTGGTAATGTCTCTATAGCAACTGATTGTATTGTGTTTGTTATTGTTATAGGATAACTAGTTGTTCCTATTATTCCGTTGCTTGCAGTATATTTTAAAGTTAATGTTTTACTTACTTTATTGTCTTTTCCATATTCTGAGATTGTTGGGTTCATATTTAATGTCCCACCATCTTTTTCAGTTATTGTTGCTGATGTTATTGGTTCTTCTTTTGTTGTTCCATCTGTATATGTTAGTGTTATTTTTCCTCCTGTTAAATCTATTTGGTCTCCATGATTATATTCTGTTTTTGTTGGTTTTGTTATTGTAACTTTTGATATCTCATTTTCTAGTTTTACACTTAAATTTGTTGTGAATGTTTTTCCATTTGTATAACTATTTGTATCTTGGTCTGTGTATGTTACTGTTAAGTTTTGATCTGTTAATGATGTTTTATTATATCCAGTTACCATGCTTTCTGTTAGAGCTACTGGGGATTTTGCTCCTGCCTTTGCATATGTTACTGTGTATGAAATATCATTATCATTAATTAACTTTTCTATTTCGTCATTATATGTTCCAGTTATTGCATTTGGGGTAATGCTTATTCCTGTTACATAGTCTTTCACATTAATAGTATATTTTTGTGTTTTTCCTCCATATGTTACTGTTAATTCTTGATCTCCTAATTTTGTTTTGTCATACCCTGTAACCATGTTTGATGTAATTGGTATTGTTGTTGTTCCACTTCCTTTTGTTATCTCTAATTGACCTGTAGTTACATCTAAATTTTCATTGTATTTATATTTTGTTTTTGGAGTTTTATTTATTCTTATTGCTGTTACTTGATCTTCTACAGATACATTGTATGTTGTCGTTTTAGTAATTCCATTTTCTGTATAACTTACAGTTAATGGCAATGCTGTATTTTCTTTACTTGAATCAAATCCTGATACCATTTCTTCTGTTAGTTCTTTTATTTCTGCAATTCCTGAAGCTTTTATTATTTTTATTTCACCATTTGTAACATCTAACGCATCATTTACATTATATTTTGTTTTTGTTGGTGTTGTATGCATTGTTATTGATTTTATATCATTAATTATTGTTATTGGATAATTTACAGTTTTTGTTGCTTCATCTTCTTTATATGATATTTTTAATGTTTTTGAATATTTGTTATCTACAAAATTTGTTTCATCTGGGCTCATGTTAACAGTACTTCCATCATTTTCTGTAATCATATCTGCTGTCATTGTTATATTTTTTGTTGTGCCATCAGTATATTTTACCAATATTTTTCCACCTGATAAATCTAGCTTTAAACCATAATTATACTGTGTTTTACTTGGTGGTGTTATTTCTATTGATTGTGCTTCATTATCCACATTTACTGTAAATGTTTTTGTAATTGTATCTGTTAGAGTATTTCCATCTGATAATGTGTATTTAGCATTATATTTAACTGTTACTGTCTGTGTACCTAGTTTTGTTGCACTATATCCACTAACCATGTCAGAGGTTAAAACTGTATTTGTCATATTTCCAGATTTCCATATAAAGTCTAGTTTTCCTCCTTTTAAATCAAGTGCTTCTCCATATTTATATGATGTTTTGATAGGTTTTACTAATGTTGAATTTGAAATATAATTATATGCTTCTACATCTATTGTATTACTTGCTGTTGCTGTTCCTAGCTTAACTGCTAAGTGTTGTTTACTTCCTGTAGTTGATGGATTATATGTAGATACTGTAACACTTCCATCTGGAAGATCAATATTTGCTTTTCCTCCACTTCCTAGCGTAACCTGCACAACTGCTCCTGTTAAATCTAAGTTTTCTCCTTGTTTATACACTGTTTTTGTTGGCTGCTTTGCTAGCGTTATACTAGATATTGTATCATTTACCGCTACAGATTGCGTTACTGTTTTTCCTTCATATGTAAATGTTATTTTTTGAATTCCACTAATTGGAACTGTTCCTGTTGTCGATGTTTTTGTAAAGTTTGCAGAATTAACATTTGCTGTGGTTTCGCTTTTGCTAACTCCACTACTTGAAGGTGTTAGATTTATCGTTGCTCCACTCTTTTTAGTTGCTTTTAATGCCAGTCCAGTAAAATCAAATGTTTCGCCATGATTATATTCTACCTTACTCATTGGTGTTGCTACTGCTAAAGATTTAACTGGGTCTGTTACGTTTAGCTTAAGTGTTGTTGTTTTTCCTTTGTAACTTATTGTTATTGTTTGATTATTTACGTCTGCTTTTCCTGTTGTTGGGTTTGTTATTTTGACATTTGGGTCTGTCATGCTTATATCTTCTGTTGTACTATCATCATATGTTACTTTTAGCACTCCTCCTGATAAATTTACCATGTCACCATGCTCATATGTCGTTTTACTTGGATTTGTTTTTACTGATATTGAATTTACTGTTTTTTCTTTTTCTGCGAACCCTTCTGTTGCTAAATATTTTGTATTTGTTATATATGTTGGACTCGTTCCATCTATATCCTGTGCAATTCTTTGTTTATATCCTGTTTGTGAAGATGCTGTTGGTTTAAGTGAAATCATATCTGATGTTATTTCCTTACTTCCATCTAATTTCCATTGTGATGGGTCTACTAAATAGAAATATACTCTAAATATTCTTAACTCTGAGCCAAAACTAGCACTTGATTCTCCATCATCTGCTGCACACCACCAATCTGTAGTTGTACCTAGCATTCTTATACTTCCGTTACTTACAGTTTTTGTTTGGAATGTAAAGCAATCAGAATTTGTCTCCGTTACTCTTGCTACTGATGTATTTGCTGCTCCTGTATCTTTTCTTGCAGTTGCAAACTTACTTGTATCATAGCTTAAAGACATATCGAATGATCCTATATATGTATCTGCAATTGCTGCATATTCTACATAAAATACATAGTTTCCACTAGAACTTTTTGTAATATTTGATACTCTTAATACATTGTATTTATCTTGTCCATCTTGCTGATATGCTGCAAAACTTAGACAAGGTGAAAATACATTGAATAAAAGTAATACAATTAAAATAACGGATAACATTTTTTTCATTTTATTTTTTTTATAATTTTCCATTTTTTCTCCTTTACTCTTTATAATCTATTATTGTTATCATTTGGTCTGTATTTGTTACAGCATATTGTAGTGATTCTAGTCCTATTGAGCCATATTGAACGATATCATATTTAGAATCATATCCTTCTTCACCTGCACTTAAGTCCATATGATCAACCAGCTCTTGAATATCTTCTAGTCCAATAACTCCGGTCTCTGTTTATATCTCCTGCTATAAGTACTTTATTTTCCAAATCTATAACTCCATTTTCAGTAACTTCTATGTTTTTTATTATGCAATCTAGAAATCCTTTTTTATCTACTTGTAAATCATAGATTCCTGGAATTACATATATTTCGTAGCTTCCATCTGGGTTGCTTTGTTCATATTGATCTTTTTCTATTTGGTCTAAATCATTGTATGTTTTTGGATTTTCATATATCTCACCAAATATGTCTTTTAATTCATCCCAGTTGAATTTTCCAGTTTTATATATATTTAAATCTGTAGTTTTATCTATATCTGGATTCTCGTTTTCCTCTATAGTATCGTATTTTATACTACCTCTTATGATTCCATATGGTCGGTGTATACTTATTTTATATGTTTCTTGTGTTTTTCCATCTTCAGCAGTAACAGTTACCTCTAACAAAGTGTCTGGTTCTCCTAATTTATTTAATGTTACAGGCATTTTTGTTTTATTTAATAGGTCTTTTTCTTCATAGATTATTGTTTTACCATCTTCAGCTTTTTTTGGCACTTTTATTTTCATTGTACTTTTTTCATCAGAAACTTCTGCTTCTATATTCATCTCATCTATATATTCATTTAATTCTAGTGAATATTCTTTATTTTGCTTATCAAATGTTGGTACTAAATTATATTCTTTATATGTAGAATTGTCTGTTTGTGTACTTAGTATTAAATTGTTCAGCGTTGCATTATTTGAAGCCGTTTTATTTGTAAAAATAAATGTACTAGGATCTTCGTAACAATCTTGTATATTTGTATTTATTTTTATACCTGTTGTTGGACTTGTTGTTTGATCTTCTATTAATTTAAAATTTGTTATATCTAAAGTATCTGTTTTCATTTTGAAACTCATTTTTCCTAGTAACACACTTTTACCTGAACTTATTAATGTTTCATTTTTTATATTTTCACTATCTTCTACTGGTGGATTAAATGATATTATCATTCTTATTCCAGTTGTATCTCCTGATGTATATGGAATAGTTATTATATCTAATTTTTCACTAAATTCATTTTCAAAAGCAAAGTATTCATTTTCATCATCTGTTTCAACATTTGTTGTTAAATTAGATAGTGCATACTTTGAGCCATCATATGCAAATCTTACATCAAAGCCTTTGAAATCTATGTCATTTGCCCACAATTCAAATGTTAATTGTTTATCGCCATTGTTTGTTTTTTTGATTTCAACTGCTCTCATTTCTATGTTTTGGCTTTTACTAGGATCAAGAGTAGTAGCTTGAACAATATTTGTTCTTATAATTAAAGATATTAAAAAAACTATTGTTACAATTATTGCTTTTAATGTTTTAGGTCTTATTTTTTTTTTATTTAATACTTTCAAACCACTACTCTCCCTTCCTTAATTTTTTACATATACATATTCATTATATTTTATATACATATATTGTCAATAAATGTAGTTTTATGTAATTTATTAGATTTTATTGGGGATTTTTTTGTTTTTGATGTTTTTTTCTTTTATATTAAATTTCCTTGATATTTATATTACATTATTTCGTTTTTTATCTTTCTTTTGCATTTTTCTAAACTTTATTAATGTAACAAAATAGTAAAAGAAAAAGAACCGGTAAAATAAATGTTTTTACGTACATTCATTTTTCCAATTCTCTTTAAAAATTAATTTTATTTATATAAATCAACTTTTATTAACTAAATTTATATATTATTCAAATAATCAAACCTACCAAAAAGCTAATGTATCTATTATATAGAAATACTATGTTAAATTTTATTGGTTTTATATTATGGATATATATTTACGTTTTGTGTCATAGTATATACTTCTAAATTTTTTCTTTCTTTTAAAAAAATATTTGAGTACAGAGCAATAAGTAGAAAAAAAACAACACTAATATATAATATAGCTTTCTGTTTAAATGAGAGTTTCATAACATCACCTATATTTAAATATATTAGTATTGCTTGTTTATTATTTTAAAATTTATAAAATGTAATTAATGTTATTGCAATTATTCTTAGGATTTTCCAAAAAAACATTTGAATTAGTGCAAAAGGAGTTAAAAGTTTAGTTGAAAAATTATACACATTTTCCACTTTTTTTACATTAATTTCATCAACATTTTTTTCTTCTAAATATTCTTTTGATAATTTTGGTGCTCTACTTATTGCCCATAGTTCAAGAATAGTTCTTATAACTAATGGAAAAATAGCAATAATTAAATATACTAGATAAAATTTTTGTATGTTTACTTTAAGATGATAACAAAGATACCAAATGAATTGCTGATATTTTTAAGTTCGAAATAGTACGTAGCAGTACTATTCCAAACAATTTAAAATAATTCGCCATTATGGTTTTGTTAATGTCAATATGACTTTCCTATTATATAAAACAAATCTGAAAAAATTAAAAATTTCTTCAGATTTGTTAGTGCACCTAAAATTATAACTATAATTTTTATGCAGTATATTTTTTTACCTATCAACATCTTCATGTTCTGTTTTACTTATTTTATAGCTTAATATATTTTGTTGGGTCTACATCATTTCTATATCCGCTAGCGTTTCTAATTTCAAAGTGTAAGTGATGTCCTGTTGAGTTGCCTGGGTTAGGGTCGGTTTCCGGATCTCCTCCCTCTAATCCAATTACTTCTCCTTGTGTTACTTTATCTCCGGATTTTACATTTATTTTTGAAAGATGTGCATAGAAGCTATATATTGTTTCCCCATTAACAACATGTTTTATTTCTATACAATTTCCAAATCCATTTTGTACTCCGGCAAATGTTACTTCTCCGTCAGATACTGCAAATATTTCAGTATGATGTATTCCAGATATGTCTATACCAGTATGTTTATCTACAATCCCTGTTATTGGATCTGTTCTTGTTCCATAATTTGATGTTATTGTGTAGTTACCTGAAATTGGTAATATAAAATCTTGTTTTCCTGTTGTTGATGAACTTTCCTTTAATTTTGCAGTTGCAATGTTTGGATTAATCCATTCAATTGTTTCTGCTTTTTTACCATAATTTTTCTTTAAGATATCTCTATCTAATTTATTTACTACTCCATCCTCATTTAAATCATAAATTGCTCTAGTTACTTTATCTTCATCTGTAATAATTTCCCCATAATTATTATTCAATGCTACTAAATCATCTATTTCAATTTGTTCTTCAAGTGCTGACTTTTCGCCATTTTTAACTACGTTTCCGGCTAGTAATTTATGTTCATCTAATATAGTTTCTTCTCCTTTTATAACCTCAATTCCTGTAACTTTATAATTTAGATATCCGTCTTTGCATGCTACTAAATCATATTTTCCACTTTCTTCTATTGTAATATTGAATGTTCCATCTTCTTCTGTTTCCATATGTTTTACAGGGTTAATTGTATCTGTTGATTTGTATAATTTAATTGTTGATTTATATTTTTCTTTTGTATTTTCTGTTAGTATTTTTCCTGATATACTTGCTACTTTTCCTATTTTTACAGTGTATTGTTTTTCTTCTCCTGCTTCTGAAGTTATAGTGTAATTTACATATGTTATATCTCCTGTAAGTGTTGTTACTGTTGTTAATTCTCCTGTTGATGTTTGGTCACCCAATTTTACAGTTGAATATTGGCTTTCTGGAGTTATTTTTAATGTAACTTCACTAGTATCTTCTTTTGCCATTATAAAATAGTTTCCATTTTCGTCTATTACTGCTTCTTTTGTTATTTGTTTATTATTATCTTCATATGTTCCTTCAACTTTTGCAGTATTATTATTTGTAGAAAGTCTTGTAATTACCAAAGTACTATTTTCAACAGTTTCATCTGCTGAAACAACTGATATTGGTACCTCTATAGTTTTTCCTGCTGATTTTGTGTCAATATCAAGATTATATTCTTTTCCACCTAATTCATATTCTAGTGTGTTATTTATATCTACAGTTGCATTAGCATCATTTGTTACTACTTTTATTGTTCCTGATGTAGCGGTGTCCAAAATACTTACATTATATTTTCCATTTTCGTCTTTACTTAATAGTTCTCCATCATAACTTACAATTGAACTTGTATCATTTGATAGTCTTTGTAATATAATATTGTATGTTTCTACTGTCTTACCATCTGTTGCTGTTACTACTACTGGAACCGTTATTTCATCTTGTTCTAGTTTTAAATCTACCCATGCTTCTGATTCATTCATAATAGTATCATTGTCACCTATTTTTACACTAGCATATGGATATTCTGTTGTAACTTTTATTTTTGCTTTATTCGCTAATTTTTTGATATTTTTTCTATATATGTCTGGTCTATCTTGGTCTGGAAGAATTTTTACATCATTTACTACCACTTGTGTTACGTTAACATTTGATGATTTTTTAACTAATAGTAATTGATATTTTTGCGTTATACCAGTTTCTGATGTTATAGTAAATGGTATTGTTTTTCCATCTTGTCCTTCATCTAATGTTGAATATGTTGTTATACTGCCAACTGCTGTATTTTCGTTTATTTCTATAGTTGAGTTTGTATTTCCAGCCATTATAAATATTTCATGTTGATCTATGTCTTTGTCTACTACTGCTTTGTATGTATTTGTTTCTTTGTTATAGTCTGTTATTTCTACATCGTCTACTATTAAAGAATCTACTGCTGTTGATTTATCGATTTTTTCAAGTTCTATATATTCAACATTTGTTATTCCTGTTTGACTTCTTATTGTTATTGGTATTACTGTTATTTTGTCACTTCCAAGTTCTACTGCTTTTTCACTTTGTGTTTGTTCCTCTTCATTTAATGCTATTCTTACATAAGCATATTGATTATTTGAAATAACCTTAATTACTGGCTGTTTATTTTCGTCTACAGTTGTTTTGTATCTTCCTGTTTTTTTATCTTTTTTAAGTTCATTTCCATTTACATATACATTCTTTAAAGAATTATCACTTGATTCTTTTATAATTTCTAGTGTATATTGTTTATCCTCGCCAGCCTCCGAACCAATTGTTATTGTAACATTTGTTTTTTCTTCTGGTAGTGGTTGGATAAAGTTTAATGGATTTCCAGTTTTTTGGCTATCTCCTATGGTTACTTTAATATTTGATAATTCACTTTTTGCTGTAACATCAACAGTTGCTTGAACTGCAGATTCCTGTACAAAGCTTCTATATGTGTTATCATCTATTTTGGTAGCCTCTAAGTTGTTTACTTTTATAGTTTTAACATTGTTGTCTCCAGATTTTACAGTTATGTATAATTGGTATTCATATTCTGTTCCATCTGCTGCTGTTAATTTAACAGGAACTTCTAAGTATTTTCCTTCTTCAAGGTTTTGTATTGTTGAGTTTTGTTCTCCTACTGATGATGTTCCTCCATTTATCTCTATTTTTGTTGTTTCTTCTTGTGCTTTTGCATAAATATCTGCAGATGTTGGTATATCACTTATTGTTATTTCGTAGTTACCATCATCACGTTTTTTAGCGTCTTTTCCTCTTACTTGTAATTTTGCCAGTTCAATATCTGATGAAAATTGTGAAATTGTAATTGTTCTTGTTTCTTTTTTGCCTTCTTCAGAAGTTACTGTAAATGTAATTATCTTTTTACCTACCCCTGGTAAACTAATATTATCAACTGTTACTGCTTTTTGTTCATTATGTTCAACCTCATCAATTATTGTATTAATTTCAGTCTTTTCACTTTCTGTTACAATTTCCAATGCAGTTGTGTCTAATGTATTTTCTAATGTAATATTGTAGTTTTTATGTTTTTCGTCATATGTTGATGTAATATCAGTTCCATTTACTTTTATTGCCTCTACATTCAAGTTATTATCTTTTCTGTAAATTTTAACTGTTTTTGTTAGTTCTTCCCCATTTTGAGACTTAACTGTAACTTTAACTTCTTTTATTTTTCCTGGATTGATTCCATATTCCTGAGTTTGTGTATTTTCTACACTATATTCACCATCATCAAATTTAATAGTTGCATATTCATTTTCTGCTTTAACCTGTAATTCATATTTTTCTGTATCTACTGTAATTACTTGTGTTTCGTAAGTTTGTGTATCTGTATTTTCTGTTAAAGGTTCCCCATTTACTTTAACATATTCAATGTTGTTGTTTGTAGATTTTTTTGTTAGATTTAATATGTATGTACTTGTTTGTGCTTCATTATTTGGATTGCTTACTATTATTTTATATGAATCTGTTTCATATTTCATTCTTTGTGTAATAGAGATTGTTCCTGTTTGTGACAATATTAGTTCATTATCTTTGTATACACTTACTTTTGCAAGAGTATTATCTGGTGTTATTTCTATATTTGCTGTGTCGTCTGCATCTACCCATCCATTGTAAATAATTTCACTATTGTCTTGTAATTTTGCAACGTCTCCGTCTGTCTTTATTTCTGATAGTTCTGTGCTAAATTTCTTTGTTATTTCAATAGTGTATGTTTTAGTAGTTTCCCCATCTTCTGCTAAAACATCTATTGTAAATGAATTTATTTGGCTTATATCTATAGATTTATTTTCTATTTTATTTGGTGTATACTCATCTTCTGTTCCTAATTTTATCTTAGCATTTTCATTTTTTGTTATTGCATCAAATGTAAGTGTTTGTAGTCTATCATCAACTTGTACTTCGTATTTAGATGATGTTATTTTTGAAACTTTTTTAATGTCTTTTCCTTTTATTTCTGCTATATCTGTGTTATTAGATTCTTTTTCTATTTTAAGTATTTCTGCTTTTGTTGTTCCATCTTCAGCTTCTATTAATATGTTTACTTCTGTAATTTCATCTAATAGTGTTACTGTTGATGTATTATTTCCAACATTTTTTTCTCCACCTGCAATTGATATTTTTGCTTTTTCGTCTTCTGATGTTATAGTGATATTTGCTGTTCCTGTTCTTTTTGTTTTGACATAATATGTTCCATCTTCTTGTACAGTTGGTACATATTCTTTTTTGTCTTCTGTTTCTACTTTTATGCCCGAGATATTAGTGTTTCCACTTAATCTGTTTACTGTTAATATTTTTTCTTCTGTATTTTTTCCATCTTCTGATACAACTTTTATTGTATATTCAGTTTTATCTTCTGTTATTTTTCTTTTTATTGTTAATTGATTTGTATTTTGTGTTTGACTATCAACAGTTACTTTAGCATTATCATTTTGTGATTCAACCTTTATTTGTGCATCTGTAATTGTTGATTTAACATTTGCTGTATAGTTTCCATTTTCGTCTGGTTCTATTTCTTGACCATTTACTTGAACTGTTCCTATATTTGCAATGCTTGATTTTTCTATAATAGCAAGATCATATGCACTCCTTTCAATTCCATTTTGTGCTGTTACTGTAATTGGTACAATTGTTTCTTTTCCTGATTTATTTTCTGTTGCTTCTACTGTTCCTACTTTTGTAACATCTCCAGCTTTTATTCCTAGTGTTATATTTGCTAAATCATCTGTTGACTTTGCAATTATATCATATGAAGATAATTCATTGTCGACTTTTATTTCATATCTTCCTTTTATTGAATTATAACTTGCTGTCTCATTTCCTACTGTAATTTCTTTTATTCCTGTCTCTGCTGGTAATGTGTTTATTTTTAATGTATATTGTTTTTCTGTTCCATATTCAGTTTTTACAGTTATTATAGCTTCTGTTAAACTTGAATCTAATGTTATTTCTTTTGTTGCTTCTTTCAATGAATACTCGTCTTCTCCTATTTTTACATTAGTGTTCTCGTTTACAGCTGTTGCCTTTATTTTTAAAGATGTTACTGCATTTTGTAATTGTACTTCATACGTGTTTTCTTCTGTTTTTGAAATTTCTGCTGGAATATCATCATTTCCTAATAATTCATTTATTGCAACTTCGTTTAATTCTGCATCATCTGAACTTCTAATAATATTTACAGTGTATTCTTTTTCCTTTCCACCGTCTGCAGTAATTACTTTTATTGGGACTGTAGTTTCTTTTTCTGCTAATGATATTGTTTGTGTAATTGTTCCAATTTGGTAATTTTGTGCATCTATATTATCTTGTCCCACAGCTATTTTACTTTCAGCATTTATACAGTTTATTGTCAAATTTGTAGATGTATACTTGCTTAAAACTTTTATTTCATATTTTGAATTCTCGACATTTGTTGCTTCTTTTATTGTTGATTCGTTTACTGCAAAAATATTTTTTAATCCTACTTCTGTGTCTCCACGTTTTATGATTAAAGTATATTTTTCAACTTTTCCTGTTTCATTGTCTTTTATATGGATTTTATATGTATTTGTTTCTGCATTTACTTCTACACTTTTTTCTAATGTTGATTTTTCTTCTGTAAAGTCTGCAAGAGAAATCGTGTCTTCTGCATTTTTGGTTGTTATTTTTACCATTGCATTGTTTACACCTGTACTCACATATGCTGTATATACATTATTTATTTCTTTTATAGTTTTTCCTTCTACTTGTAATTCTTGTATTTTGCTATTTGTTCTTTGTTTTTTTATTGTTAATGTATATTCATTTTGCTTTGTGCCATCTTCGCTTTCTACTTGTATTGTTGCTGATGTTACATCAGATACTGTTTGTATGTTTTCTTTTATTGCATTTTGTTGCTTTTCTCCATTATTAATTCCAATTTTTGAAGTAGTAAAGTTTGTTGTTGCTTCTATAGATGCTAAATCTATTTCGTCTGTTATAACTGCTTCATAGTTTTTATCATCTATCTTTTTTGCTTCTTTTCCATTTACCATTACTTTATTTAATGTTGCAAGATATTCTTTTGTATATACCTTTAATGTATATGTTTCATCTCTACCAGATTCAGATGTTATTTTTATTGGTATTTCTTTAATTGGTTCTTCCATTTCAAATGTATATGTTTGTTCATGTTCTTCTTTTGCTTGTCCGTCTATACTTACATATGCTTTCTCGTGATTTGTTGTTACTTTTACAACATTTTCACCAGTGCTTGGAACTATAGTTTCATATATACCATTTTCATTTTTTATTATTTGTTCTTCTGTTTCAACACCTGATTTTTTTATTGTTAAATTTTTTATACTATTATCATTGCTAACTCTTACTATTGTTAGTGTATAATTTACTTCATTGCCTGCTTCTGTTTTAACAATAAATGGTATTTGCGTTTCATTACTTGAAATATCTATTTCTTTTTTTATAATTCCTTTTTCCCATGTTGTTCCATTGTCTATACTAATTTGATCTGTTCCTAGTTTTGTTTTTATTTGTACTTGTGAATTTTTAGTATCTTCATCTACTGGAATTTTTACTTTATATTTGAATGCTTCTGTAACTTCTGCTTCTGCTCCTGTTGCTGTTATACTTTCTATTCTGTCTGTATCTACAGGTACAACTGCTCTTGTTCCCTTTTTTTCTTCTCCTGTTACTTTATCTGTAACTATAAGTTGTGTTGTTCCAAGACTTGCACCTTGAACTTTTCCATTTCCTAGGATTGACAAGATAGCAGTATTTTCTGCATTCCATTTATATTCATCCAATTCTTTATTCTTGTCTCCAAATACATTAAATGTTTTTGCTTTTATATTAATATCTTCTATTTCATTAATTTCTAAAGTATTATTTTCTGGATCTATTTCAAAATTTCTGTCTCCAACCAATGTATGTACAATACTATTGAATTTTGTTGTACTTTGATCGTTATCATTTGTACCATTTCCAAGCTCTCCACGTTTGTTATCACCTGCAGAATATATAAATCCAGTGTTTGAAATTATAAATGTGTTGTTATATCCTGCTCCTATTCTAAATACATTAGTTCCATTTTCTAAAACTTGTGTAGGATTTGAAACTTCTTCTGTAGAGTTTACTCCTAATTGTCCATTTATATTTTCTCCCCATGTGTATGCTTTTTCGTCTACACTTTGATACATATTTACGTTATTTTGAACAGATATATCAATTGCATTTTTGACATTTGAAACCTGTGATAGTTTTCCGTCTTGATATTTATAAATAGTTCCATCTGCTCTTAAAATTAATAAATAGTTTGTTCCTATTTCTACTTTTACTGCATTAGATATTTCTGGGATATATCCATTTAATATTTTACCCATTCCATATACTTGTCCGTTTGATGTTACAAATGCTGACTCACCTTTTCCTGCAGATACTTGTATAATAGTGTCTCGTGGCATAGATATTACTACTGGTTTGCTTGTGTCTTTTCCTATGTATTTTGATGATAGTTCTCCATTTGCATTTGAACCCCATCCATATACAGTTCCATAACTATCTAGTGCTATAGAGTGTGTCTCTCCTGCTGAAATTGCTGTTATATCTGTTAGGCCTTCTATTTGAACTAATTTTGCTTTGTTTTCATAGTTTCCTAATCCTAATTGTCCATAATTATTGCTACCTATTGCCCATGCTGTACCATCTTTTCTTGTTGCTAATGCATAGTTCTTTCCTGCACTTACTGAGTTATATGTTGATATAACATTTGTACTTACTGGTACATTAGAATCTGCAAGTCCACTTGCATCATATCCCCATGTCCATATTGTTCCATCTTCTTTTAACCCTAGTGCATAGTTCTTTCCTGAAACCGTGTTAGGAGCTACATGTGTGCTATATTCTGTGTTGTTGTCCACAACTCTTATTATTGCTACACTTTCTTTTCCTGTCTTTTTATCTTTAACTTTTGCCCATGTTGTTCCTTCACGTATACCTAACACATTTCCTTCTCCGTCAATTTTTGCTATGTCATTATTATAACTTGTGTATTCAAAATCACTCTTATCATTTTGTTCTATATAAATTAAGTTGAACTTAAATTTTGCATTTGCTAATATTGATTGTATTTCACTTTTTACTAATACAATTTCCATTGTATCTAGTGATGATGTGTCACTTCCTACTAAAACTGGTTCTTCTGATCTTGTTCTGCTCTTCTTTTCTTTATTTCCATGATTGTAATCCCCACATGCCCATACTGAACCATCTTCTTTTAGGAATACTGTGTATGTGTCTCCTGAAGATACTCTTATTACATTATTTATTAAAGTGTTTTGTTCAAATGTAGTTTTGTTTTCTGTTGTTCCTAAACCTAATTGTCCATTAGAGTTTGTTCCTGTTACATATACATTATTGTTTCCATCTCTTAAGATTGTATGTGTTTTTCCTGTTGATGCTTGTCTTATATTTTTAACATCTTTTAGTTTTGTTGGAACATTCTTATTTTCTTTGTCTTCTGTTCCTAATGTTGAATATGTATTACCTCCCCAAGTATATACGTATCCATCTACTGTTGTTGCTATATTTGAGATGTCTCCTGCACCTATTGTTCCTATTTTGTCTTTTATTTCTACTTTTTGGAATTCATTTATTTTGCCTATTTCGTTGTTTCCAATTCCTAATTGTCCATATAGATTTGATCCTGTAGCAAATACTTCTCCTGCTCTGTTAAGAACAATATAATGGCTCTTTCCACCTGATATGTCAATTATGTCATGTACTCCTTTTACTTTTTTTGGCAACACTTTATTTGTATATGTTCCTAAGCCTAAGTCTCCATATGCATTTAATCCCCATGCATATAGTTCGTTATTTTCTGTAATTACCATTGTATTGTTGTTTCCTGCAGCTATTTTTATAACCTTTGGTAAATTACTTACTTTGTATGGTGTGTATTGATTTTCTCTAGTATTTCCTATTTGATAATTATTATTTCTACCCCATGTCCATACATTTCCATTACTGTCTAATGCTACATTGTGATTTTCTCCTGCTGCTATTTGTGTAATAATAGTTCCCTCTGGAAATGTTACTTCTACTGGTTCATCACTTGTTATGACTGTCCCATTTCCTAATTGTCCATATGTATTATCTCCCCATGTAAATACTTTTCCATCTTCTCTTAAACTTATAGTGTGACTTCCATTTGTAATTACATTTGGTGATATTGTAATTTCATTTTCTGTTTCTGGTACAACTTCTACTTGGATTACTCCTATATTATCTGTATTTTCTTGATTTGCAGTAACTATTGTAGTTCCTGTCTTTTTACCAGATAATTTTATTTTAAATTTTTTGCTTTCGTTTTGTGTTTCATCATTATTGTCATTTTCTTGTATGTCTTCTAATGTTGCTACTGATGTATCTTTAGATGTGTAATTTATATTTTTAATATCATTATTAAAAATATTAAAGTAGTCTACATATCCTTCTATTGTTGTTTGTTGATTTACTTTTAGTACAACATTATTCGTATTTGTTCTTATTATGTCATTTCCTACCATTACTGGCGTTATGCTACTATTGTCATTTCTGTTTCCTAACTCACCATTTTTTCCATATCCAAATGCATATACTTCACCATCTTCTTTTATTGCTACAACATGGTTTACTCCTATGTTTGCTGAAATTACATTTTCGATATTTTTATTTTCTTGTGGTGTGTTTACATCTAGTATTTCTTTGTTTTCTATTCCTAACTCATTGTTGTCATTCATTCCACAGGCATATACTTTTCCATCCGTTGTAACTATTACAGTTGTTTTGTCTCCTGCTTTAATTTCTTTTATTCCTGTAAATATATTTTCGCTATCTTTTCTAACTGCTACAGGAGATGTCTCACTTGGTACATTATTTCCATTTGAAAGTTGTCCATACGTATTATCTCCTATTGCATATGCTCTGCCATCATTTGTAAGCATTACAGTATGGTTTGTTCCTTCGTCTAAGTCTACTATTTTTCCAACTATTGATAATTGTTCCTTTGTTGAAATATCGTATACTTTTCCGTCTCCTGTTAATACATATTTTGATGTTATATCCACAGCATTTTCTGGTAAGTCTAACAATTGTGCTCTTGATGAGTATCCGTTTCCCCAAGCGTATACTTTTCCTTTTGATGTTATTGCAAAACTTACATTTTCTCCTGCTTCAACTTTTACAATGTCTTGTAATTGCTTTTTATATATATCTGTTACAACTACTGGAGATTCATGGTTATATCCACTTCCTATTCCTAGTTGCCCATTTTCTCCATATCCCCATGCATATACTTTTCCTGTTTGGCTTAATGCTAATACTTGATAGTTTCCTACTGATATATCTTTTATTGTGTCTTCAATATCAGTTTTACTTCCATCTTCATTTTTTATTGTATTTTTTATAATTTTTACTTTTTGTGGTTCATTATATGAGTTTGTATCCCCTACTCCTAGTTGTCCATATTGATTTTGTCCATGGCTCCATACTGTTCCGTCTGCTTTTAATTCAACTGTAAAGCCATCTCCTGCTTCAACTTTTGGTGTTACTTTTCCGTTTTTTGGTAATACTTCTACTTCCACATTTTTGTTAAATTTTTGTATTTGTGTATTTAGTGTTCCTATTATTCCCTCATATGTAGCATTTAACATCGTTTTTCCTATTGCATTTCCTGTTACTGTGTTTCCTGCAAGCGATGCTATTGTTTCATTTTCTATTGTTTTATTCACTTCTCCTGATGCTTGTTTGTTATTTTTTAAATTAAATGAACTACTTAATGCTAGACTTATATCTTTGCTTTCTCCAACATTTAATGTTATTCTTGCTGGTTCACATGATATTTCTAGTTCACCTATTTTTTCAAATTTACTTCTTGTTGTTGTGTCCTTTAGTCCTAGTTGTCCATAATCATTTAATCCAACTGTGTATACGTTTCCATCCCAGTCTACTATTGCAGTGTGTCCACCTTCTGATGCAGCTACTAGTTCTGTTTTGTATAAGTCTTGTATCTCTACTGGTTTATTTGAATGTACTGTATTTGCAGTTCTGTAGTCACCGTAGTATCCAAATGTGTATACCTTACCATCTTTATCTGTGATTATTGAATAACTATCCCCTGCTGATATATCTACTATATTAGTCATATTTGATTTTCCATCTGGGGTTACCACTTTTACCGCAGTCGATGATGATGTGTTATTTCCATTTCCTAGTTGACCATATGAATTACTTCCCCATGCATACACTTCTCCATCTGAAGTTAATCCTAAATAATGATTATATCCTGCTACTACTTTTATTAAGTCTTTTCCATATGATTTTGTTTCATCTAGGTTATATGCTTTTCTATTTTCTGCTAATACTAAGTTACCAGAAACATCTATAATTTTTCTTGTAAAGTTTAGTTTTACAGGTTTTGCTCCATATCCGCTTCCCCAAGCATATACTTCGCCATTTTGTGTTAATGCTATTGTCATATATTTGTATGCATTTACTTTTGTTACATTTTTTAATCCTGCAACTTTTACAGGTACTAGAGAATCTTCTCTTGTTCCATTTCCTAATTGACCATTACCATTATATCCCCATGTATAAACTTCGCCATTTTCTGTTAAAGCAATACTGTGGTAATATCCTGTTTTAACATCTGTTATTTTTTCCTTTATATCTGTTATTTGTTGTGGTTCAGAGTATTCTGTTGTATTTCCTAACCCTAGTTCTCCATCATTATTTTGTCCCCAACTCCATACTGTTCCGTCTTGTTTTAGTGCTACAGAAAATTTATATCCTAAACTTACTTGTATATTGCTATCGTTTACAACTTTTACCCAGATGCTTGTTGTTCTTTTTGTTGATGTGTCTGTTACTTTTATTTTTGTAATTCCTTGTTGTTTTCCTGTTATCATTCCTAGAGTTGTCAATTCTGCAATGTTAGAGTCTTCTATTTCGTAATTTAGTGTTCCAACTTTTGTTGTACTGTCTGTATATACATTCATATCGTCTTGAATATTGAATAATAATGGATTTATTTTTTGGCTCTTATCTACTCCTACTGTTATCACTTTTTCTGGATAGTTTAGGAATCCATCTCCCATTTTGCTGAAATATGTTGCACTTGTATTTCCTGAGTTTCCTATTTGTCCATATGTGTTATCACCTGATACCCATACAGTTCCATCTTTTCTTACTATGCCAGTGTTTCTATCTGCATCAGACATTTCGCCAGTTTTAATTAATATTGCATCTGTTACTTCTGTTCCATCTTCATTTAGCATTGGTTTTAGTTTTAATGAATTTGTTGTTGTTCCATTACTTAATTGTCCATATCCATTATATCCTGTTGTATATACTTTTCCGTCTTTACCTAATATTGTAGTTATACTTGAATTTAATTCTCCATATTTTGCTTTTATTTCTGTTCCATCTTCTAATGTTAATTTTGTATACGTTGTTCTGTTTGATGTATCTCCTACGCCTAATTCTCCATATCTATTTCTACCTGCTGTCCATACTGTTCCATCTTCTTTGATTATTAACGTTGAATCATTTCCTGCACATATTTTGTTTATGTCATTTCCAACTTTGCGTGTTCCTGATGGTGCACTTGTTGTATTCCCATCTCCTGATTGGCCATAATTGTTATATCCTCTTGCTACTACATTTGCGTTTGATTGCATAAACATCATAAAGCAATCCCCAGCACTTACTGATATTGCATCTGTACAGTCACTCATTTTTGTAGGATACACTTTTGATGTTGCTGTATCATCAATTTGATTGTAGCCTCCGTATCCCCAGCCATATACATTTCCATTTTTGTCTATTGCATATCCATTTGCTTCTCCACTTGCAATATCTATAATGTTTTCTAAATATCCGTTTCCATCAATTCCTTTTACTCTTGTTGCATAACTTCTATATGTCTTGTCTCCTACACCTAGTTCTCCATTTTCATTTTTTCCCCATGCATATACTTCACCTGTTTTTGTTAATGCAATTGTTGAATCGTCTGTTACATCTATTTTTATTACATTTTCCAAATAGGTATTTTCATCTATTTTTACTTGTACTGATGTGTTTCTATTTGTTGTATCTCCAACTCCTAATTGTCCATAATCATTTTTTCCTGTTGCCCATACAGTTCCATCTTCTTTTAGTGTAATTGTATTTCCATATCCTTGTCCTACTACTGGAACTGTAATTGCTCCTTCTTGGTTTCTATATATATTTATTATTGCTTTTGCTTTTAGTCCATTTTTTGAGTTGTATCCTGTTATTGTAGTATAACCTAATGTTTTACCTATTGCAACACCATTTTCATCTATTGTAGCTACATCTTCGTTTGATGAAGTCCATTTCCAATCACTTTGGACTGGCTTTTCTTTTACAAATACATTGAAATTTGCTGCACTTATGACATCTATATCAAATTTTTCTCCTATTTTAATGTATTCGTTTTTGGCATTTAATTGTACGTCATTTATACCAACTTGTGTAAAATATTTTGCTGATGATGTTGTTCCGTTTCCTATTTGTCCATATGTATTATTTCCTGATACCCAGATAGTTCCATCTTTTTTTATTATTCCTGTATTTATATCTGGATCAGACATTTCGCCAGTTTTAATTAATATTGCGTC
>OIYS01000449.1_pt1 | contig 29089 bp, 28 predicted proteins | sample 1588271 | NCBI WGS metagenome assembly OIYS01 (sample SAMN03283286) | human gut metagenome | biome: human-associated habitat; material: feces | host: Homo sapiens | place: Peru | collected 2012
AATATAAACAAAAATGAGAGCTTTCGCTCTCTTCAGGGGTCTGCTCTCTTCAGTTAGAAGAGACCAAATTGTGTTAAACCCTTTAAATACGGGCCTTTTTATATTGGCACAAACCGTCATTTACCGTGGTTTTTTAGTATTCTTGTACCTAAAAAAGAATTAGTACTTATTTTACTAACTCTTAAAATGGATGCTTTTCTCCAAACAATTTGTTTTCAACTATACATAATATAGCATACCCTAAAATAAATAAAAATGCTACTAAATAAAGATTAGTTATAAATTTAGTTATCAATAAAAATAAACCTGTTAATATTGCATAATTAATAAAGAATCCAAAACTTCCAATTGACTTTGCTCCACCATTATACCACGTGTGTGTTAAAGCATAAGCAAGAGGAATAAAAATACCACCACATATCCAGTTAACAATTGTAGCCATATTAGGGTCTTTAACTATATTAGAAAACGGATTAGGGAAACAAAACTGTCTAATCAAATAACTTGCTATGCTTACTAATCCTCTTCCGTTATAACTTTTACTTCTATATCTTCGACTCATTATATCTCCCCCTAAATTTGTATAATATTATATCACATTATTTTTTTAAATTTAATAGTAACAAAAAAGCCTGAGATAATTTCAGACTTTTAAAATCAATCAATCTTGTTTGAACCTAATAATTCATTAATTGATACATTGTATTCTTCCCATTTTGGACAATAACAATCCATGATTTGCTTAAATCTTTTGTCATGATTTTTTTCAATTAAATGTGCTAATTCATGTGTAATTACAAACTTTATTTCCGAATCTCTCTTTTTTGCTAAATCTACATTAAAGATTATTGTTTTATTATCATGGTTGCAACTTCCCCACTTATTCTTCATTTTTCTAATACTATATCCATTGCACTTAACATTCATTTTATTCTCTAATTCTGGCATATATTTATTAATTTTTATATTCAATTGTTCTTTATAAAATGAATTCATTAATTTTTCTTTATTCTCTAAACTTGATGATTTTCTCACATACATTGTTATGTGTTTTGAGTTTTCTTTTATTACAGATGGTGTATTTGAATCAATTACTTTCAATATATATCTTTTACCATTTAAATAATGATCCTCACCTGATACATATTTTCTTTTAGTTGCTCTAATTTGTTCATCATATTTTTTTAAGCTTTCACGTAACCAATTTTCTTTTGAAATTATCATTCTTTTTATTGAAGATATATCCATTTCTTCTGGTACTGAAGCTTTTATATCTAAATTTGGATATACTTTTAAATTAATGTTTTTAACTTTTTTTCTAATTATTTCAACATCAAACCCATTAACAATCATATTAATATCCTCGAGTGTTCTTCCATAAATTAAATATTTCATCAATTTTAGATTCATCACTTATAACTGTTTTTATTAAAAATTTAACTTCTCTTTGTTTCATTTTAGAATCCATAAAGTCATATGGTACTGAACTAATTAGACTATTATATAATAACAATGTTTCACCTTCGTCTTTATCAAGTATATCATATAACCCTCTTAATCTAACATTATGAATAGAAGGTGGATACTCACCGCTAGATTCAGGATTTTTTACCTTTTTGACTAATTCAACAAGATGCTTAATATAATCTTGATAATCTAAATTTTGATCCTTTTTCATATCTATAAGTTCTTTTAATAGTTCAGACATTTTATTATAGTATCTTGGATTTATTGGAGTATTATTAATAATTGTAGAAGCTATATTTGCCTCTATTGCTAAAGCCACTGACTTTTTATTTTTTCTAACATTATTTGGTAATGTTTGAGTAGCTTTTTCTATACCGCTAGCAACGATTACATCAAGTAAGGTAGCTTCATCTAATTTATATTGCAATTCTGATGCATCAGCATTTATATAATTATCTATCATATATCTCATAGCGCCATCATAATTTTTTAATTCTATATAATCTCCAGCTGCTTTCATAACTTCATCTCTTGCCGCATTATAGAAATTAACTTGTTCTTTTATAATCTTACTATCTTCTTTTGTATAACCTGCTTTTGTCATTTCATCAGCTATATTAGTGTATGCTATGACTAAATTAGATACTGCATTGTAGAATTCAATTCTTTTACTTTCAGTTTCCTTCAATTGTTCTTCACGTGATTCATCTATGCTAAGTTCTTGACCAACAAAATAATGTAAAAATTCAAGAGTTCCTTTTGGATCATCAATTGGTTCACAAATAACTTTCACTTGTTTCAACGCATTATCAAGTCTACTCTTGCAAAAATCTAATCTGTTCTTTAATAATCCTGTAATATCTTCTTTTTCAAAATTATCAAATGCACCAGAAGTATAATCCTCAACCGCACCCTCTATACTTTCAAACAAATCTTTATAATCAACAATATATCCTAAATCTTTATCTTTATCTAATCTATTAACACGACATATTGCTTGAAATAATCCGTGATCTTGCATTTTTTTATCAATATATAAATAAGTGGCCGATGGTGCATCAAATCCTGTTAATAATCTATCAACTACTATTAATAATTTCATCTCTGATGGAACATTTATAAATTTATAAATTGCATCATCTTCAAAACAACTTGAATGTTCATCGTGTTCTGAATCGCTTCTTAGTTTTGGATATTTTGCTTTATTCCACATTTTTTCATAAACATCATATATCTTTTGTTTATCAGATAACGTAAATTCTCCAGTTGATTCACCTTTTATATCTGCTACATATGGAGAATATGATGATACTATTGCACATTTAGTAAAACCTTTTGCTTGAAATATTTCCCAATATCTACAAGCTTCATATATTGAACTTGCAGCAAGCATTGCAGTTCCTTTTCCCTGTGCTAGTCTAGATATCTTTTCAAAATCAAAAATAATGTCTTTTACGATTTCTTCTAATCTAGATTCAGAACTTGTTATATTTTGCAAAGTTCCCCATCTTTCTTTAAGCTTTTGCTTAGTGAATTCATTTAGCCCTTCTGTTTTACTTTCAAACCATTCATCAATTTTGACAGGATTATTAATTCTTTGTTCAACATTCCTTGATTCATAACATAAATCAACTACAATACCATCTTTAACAGCTTGGTCAAATTTATATGTATGAATATATTTACCAAATTTTTCTAAAGTTGTTGCTTTATTTTTTTTCATTAATGGTGTACCTGTAAAACCAATAAATGTTGCATCAGGTAATAAACGTTTCATTTCATCATGTAACATTCCTGCCTGACTACGGTGACACTCATCAACAAATACAAATATATTTCCTTTGGCTTTAAATTCACTATTTTTATATGCATTTAATTGTTTAATATAATCAGCATAATCTTTATCTGAATCTTCATCTACAGACGCTCCAACTTTATGAATTAGTGAACAGATTAAGTTACCACTACTATAATCATTTAAAGATTCAAGCAGATTACTACAACTCGTAGCTCTATGTATTTTTGTTTCACCAGTGTTAACAAATACATCTTTTATTTGCTTATCTAATTCTTTTCTATCTGTGAATATTACTACTCTTGAATCATCTACATTGGATAATATCCATTTTGTCAACAATACCATTGACAAAGATTTTCCTGATCCTTGAGTATGCCAAATGATACCGCCTTCATTTCTTTGAACAAATTCTCTAGCATTTGTTACGCCAAAATATTGATTATATCTTGGCACCTTTTTAATTCCACTATCAAATAAAATAAAATTATCAATTAAATCTATTAATCTCTCTTTTTCAAATAATGAAGGTATTTGCTGATCTATTAGAAAGTCATTCGTATCAATTAATCCTTTTACTTTTTCGTGCAATTTACCAATTGCATGAATATCTTCAATCCAAGGCAAATAATATTTAGCTGGAGTTTTTGTTGTTGCATATCTTAATCCTTCTGTATCATTTCCAGCAACTAACAATTGAACTGTTGTAAAGAATCTTTCTATAAATCTAGGATCTTGATTATCTAAGTTTTGTCTAATTCCTTCATTTATAGATACCGTACTTCTTTTTAATTCAATAACTGCAATAGCAATACCATTTATATATACAACAATATCTGGTCTTTTTTCGTTTTGCTCTTTTATTGTGACTTCTTCAGCTACATAGAAATCGTTGTTAGAAAAATCATTATAATCAATAAAGTATACTTTTTCATCTTTTTCTCCTACATATAATGATATTCCTTTTCCATACTTTAATACTTCATAAAACTCTTTATTAACTTCATATAGAGATTTTGATTCATTATGAGCAATCTTCTTTAATTCGGCAATTGCTTTTTTTGATATTTCTTCTGAATATTTTTTGGTTAAAAATTTAAGTAGCAAATCTTCTTCAATATTCGAATTTTTTTCTCTATCTTCATAGTTACCTAGATAAGTATACCCTAACTTTTTTTCAAATATTTCATGCAATATTCGTTCTTGAGTTTTTATTTCTTTTTCATTAACTCCACTCATAAGAATCTCCTTTCTATACAAACATATCATTTAATAATGATTGCTTAATTTTATTTAATTTATCATGCTTACGTTGATAAAGAGTGATAAGGTTATCTAAGTTATCAAAAATTTGTCCTATATTAGATTGTTCTTTTGAATCTATTGGATATTTTATATCAACTTCTCCGATTTGATCTTTATTTATCTTCATTGGTATCGCTGTTAGTAAGGATCTTAGTTTTAATCCATTTTGAACAAAATCAGATTTAATTGCAAAATTCAAATAATATGGATTAATATCCCTACATTTTAGTAATGCTAAACTTACATAATAAGCTTTTAGCGTATTTTCTTTAACTATATTTGTAGTTCCAATATCCCCAATTCTCGTCATTAAAATATCATTTTTTTCTGGATATACTTTAAAATTATTTTTAAAATCTTCGTAACTAATATATTTTTCAGATTTTAAATCTTTTATATTTTCAACGGATAAAAACATTATTCCACTATCTGTATAATTAGGTGTTTGATGCGTTCCATCAAAAATATTACATAATTCTTTTAACTTACGTTGTTCCCAATCATCAGTAAATCCCTTAAATCTAATTTCAGGAATAACCCAGTTATTTTGAGAAAACATTTTTTCCAACAAAGACTTTTTAAGCTCTACCAATTTATCACACTTACGTTGATGAAGAGTGATAAGGTTATCTAAATCCGTTAATAACTTAGATATTTTAATTTGTTCATCTTTATCTTTTGAATAATTAACTTCAACTTTATTTAATTCTTGATATGACAAAAATGGTAATCCACTTCCTCCACAGATCTTATTAAGTTCTTTTCTGTATAACATATAGTATCCAAATTTATCATCAATATTATTTTTCTTTGGCCTTGTAATTGTGCCGTTATACGTTACAAAGTGTTTTCCTTTGGCCCATAACACTGAACCTGCATATTCTCCCATGTGACCAATTATAATTGAATCTTCAGAATTAAATTTATCATATCCTCCTATAATTCCGTTGGCACCATAAACATCATATTTTCCACCATTACTTGGATTATGATTCCCATCACCATATCTAAAATTATATAACTCTCCTAACTTACGTTGTTCCCAATCATCAGTAAATCCTTTGAATCTAATTTTTGGCTTTAATTCACTATTCATTAGTATCACCACCAAGTTGATTAATGAATTCGCTGAATGCTTTTAAGTCATCTTCATCTCCAACTAAATTTTTTAATAACGAAGATAGTTCTTTTTCTTTTTCTTCTATTTCGTTATTTAAATCTGTAAGAGTTGATTCGTATTCATCATCTAAATTTATAATGCCATTTGCTAAATTGTTAATTAAATTACTCATGCAATTGTTAAATGTGTTTTCTATAGATTCAAACCATTTATCATAAATAATAATATTTTTGCTTTCTCCTTCAGTTAAGGAATTATACATTCCAACAACTTTATCATTTAATGATGCTTGTTTATCTTTTATTTCTTTCTTTAATTCTTTTTGTTCTGATAAGTTATTTAACAAGTTGTTGATTAATTCTATATTCTTATCTTCTACTTCTTTTTTCAAATCCTTTAATGCTTTTTCATTAACTTTTTCATCATCATTAAATAATTGTTCATCACCAGTGTTTTCTTCAACAATACTATCAAAATCAGATGTTAAACTATTTAACTTATTATTTAATTCGTTAATCTCATCATTTTCATTTTTAAAATATTTATTTATAATAATATCTTTTGGTAATAATTCAGAATCAAATTCATTTTTCTTAATATTACCTTTTTTATCTTTAGCAAATATTAATGATGGAATCCATCCATTATCAGTTACCATATATAAATCATCTTTAAATGTTTCTTCATAATATTTCATTAGATATTCATAAGCATCATATTTATTAATTAAAATATCATCACTAAATATTTCTAATAGTTTATCGGATATTGTTTCAATTAATTCCTTTACTCTTATCGTATTATCTAAATTTAACAATTTACTCTCAATATCTTTTTCCCACGATTTAATTTTTCCTCTAACTGTTTCAAAATAATCATTTATTTCATTAGATTGCTTTATTACTTCAGATATATTATCTTTATCAACATTTAAATTGTAATAACCTTTTTTTGAATTATTTGAGAATAACTCATTTTTTAAATTAGGAGCAATATTCCAATAACTATCAAATCCATTAACATCAACCATAGGGATTCCGCCTAATAAATGAGCTTTTAAATCTGGTTTCATTTCTTCCACAGATGCATCAACATATCTAGGAATATTTAAGTTATACTCCTCTGCTTCAATATCTTCCATTGAAACATTTTTAGAATACTTTTCTTCCTCTATTCTTCCAGTATATGTATCTATTATTTTTTTAATATCTTGTTCCCTTAATTTATTCTTATTTCCATCTTTAACAAAGTTTTTACTAGCATCAACAATAAACACATTTTTTCTATAAGGTGCATCTTTTTTATCAAGCACAATTATACAAGCTGGTATTCCCGTTCCATAAAATAAGTTTGCAGGTAATCCAATAATTCCTTCAATATATCCTTTCTTAATAAGATTCTTTCGTATAATTTCTTCTTGTCCACCTCTAAATAAAACTCCATGAGGTAATATTATTGCAGCTCTACCATGATCTGGATCCATAGATTTTAACATATGTAATAAGAATGCATAATCTCCACAACCCTCTGGTGGCATACCAAATCCAGTAAATCTATCATATGTTTCTTCCAAGTCAACATTCCATTTTTTTATTGAAAAAGGAGGATTTGCTACACAAAAATCAAATGTTTTAAGTCTTCCATTTTCTAGAAATTGTGGATTTGTTAAGGTGTTGCCATTCTTAATAGATGCTGTTTCATTACCATGTAAAAACATATTCATAACACATAATCCAGTTGTGTTTGCATCCTTTTCTTGGCCATATAAACGAGCTATTTTATTTTTTCCAACTTCAGCTCCAGCTTTTAATAATAGTGATCCTGAACCACAAGCCATATCATATATATGTACATTTCTATCTTGATCATTCTGTTTAAAACTTGAAATGTTTAATATTTTAGACATTATTCTAGAAACTTCAGATGGGGTATAAAATTGTCCTTTGCTCTTTCCAGCTTCTGTTGCAAATTTTTTCATCAAATATTCATATGCATCTCCAAGAATATCATCATCATCTGCTCTATTATTACTAAAATCCAAATCTTTATCTTGAAATATTTCAATAAGCCCTGTTAAGGCATCAACCATATCCTTACCTTTTCCAAGCTTATTTTCATCGTTAAAATCTACAACATCTATTATTCCTTGCAAATCGTTTTCTTCAGCTATCTTAGCTAATATCGTATTAAATTCTTCACCTATGTTTTTCTTTCCTTTAAGTGAAATCATAGTGTTAAAGTTTGCATCTTCTGGAACTTCAATCAACGAATTTTCTTTTCCAAAATATTTATCTGTAATAACTTTCATAAAAAGTATTATTAGTACATAATCCTTATACTGAGTTGCATCCATTCCACCTTTACTTCTTAGCGTATTACAACTATCCCATAATTTGCTATATAAAGCACTTTTCTTTACCGCCATTATTTTCTACCTCTCTTTACTGCTACTTGTTCTTTATCACTATCTGGTGAGACTTTACAATCCTTTCTATTTGAAATTTTTATATTCTTTTTTTCATCCAAATAAAAGATTACAGAATCTCCTTCTTCTATATTTAATGTTTCTCGAACAATCTTCGGGATAGTAATTTGTCCTTTTGATGTTAACTTAGCTGAAGCTAACAATTCATTATTTTCTTTCATATCTTTTCTCCTTACTTTCCTTACTATAATAAGTATAACATAATTTGTTAATTTTTAGAATAAATTGACATAAATTGTTGCAAAAAATCAATTTTTAAGTGATTAATACAAGGAATTGGAGGGATTTTATGATTAGAAAATGTACTGATGAGAATATATCTAATGAAGAATTAGAGAAAGTAATAAATCCTTTTTATGATAATTATAATGAATATATTATTACTTATGTTATGCCTGAAGTTATTGCATTTTATATAGCTAGTTCTTTTAGTAGGAATGCTATGTGGGAAGCTACATTTTATCAACATTATAATTCGGCTAAAGATATATTTAATGTTAACGATGATGAATATTATGAAAGTATTAAAGCTGAGGTAATTAAGTTATTAAGAATGAAGTATTCTTTAGAAATTATTAATGAAGATCCATTAGATCTTAAAAAAATTGAGTATTAGTTTTTGTTCTAATACTCTTTTTGTTTTCCAAAAAACTCACGGAAAATTTATTTTTGTGTGAATATAGGTGGGCTGTCGGTCGTGATATTTTTTATTTTTTATTCATATACCCTAGGGGGGACTACCTATTGTTTTCTATTTGATAATGGTTTTTACTATTTAGTTTTTACCACGATTAATATACTTTTGCATATCTTCTAATAAAAATCCAGGTATGATTTCTCTTTCTATCCATCTAATGGATTAACGATAGTTTCTATCCTCTTGTTCTGGTGATAATGGTACTACTCCCAATCTAAAGTATCCACCTTTTTTCATTTGTTTTAAAGTAGATAAATAATAATTATTCTTAATTATTTTAGTTTTATCTAAGATATCATGTATAGTCGGCATATAAGCGCTTTCTTTACATAGTTCTATAATTGTTTTTTTAAGTGCTTCTGATTCTATGTCTTTTAACATTTCATACCATATTGAGATATCATCATTACTAATTAACAATGGTGCTAATGTCACATTAGTTGCCAAATATTTAGGGCATACAAAAATCGAGAAAACACTAAATACATATTCACATATGTTTAGTACTGCCCTCGACTCTGTTGTTTCTGTTATAGATAGCTTAGAAGATGACTAAGCTATTTTTGTTGTCATTATATCACTACCATATTTAGTATTAAATTTAGATTCTGCAACATCACGTAAGTTTTCAACAAATGCACGATCCATAGTAGGCTCATAATAAATTTTAATTTTATTCATGCTATTTATGGTTAGTAATCCAATATTACATTTTTTAAACAAATCCAGATTTTCTAATGCCGGTTTTACATTTTTTTCATCCATGCATATATAAGCTATATCAGAAAAGCTTCTATACTTATAGGCTTGTTGTAAGGCTCTTTTCCAATTTTTTAATTTAACTTCTATTGTAATTATCTTAGTGTTAGTTTTACTTTTTAAGAGAATATCTGGTCTTCCTATCATGCCATCAACTTCTTGTAAAATAAAGAAATCTTTTATATTTTTTATTTTGACTTTACTATTTTCAAGCATATCAATCAAAGAAATAACTAAATCTCTCTCAGTTTGAAACATACTAATCACCTTTTTTCTTTTTATTGGCAAATTGTAGTAATGCAGTTTGCCATTGTGATATATGTGCACCACCACTATTATCATCTAGTATTATACCACAATTTAATAACTCTGAACCAGCTTTTTTTGCTTCTTCAAACAATTGGTTTACATATTCTATTTTTTCATGTTGTTCTTGTGATAATTTCTTTATTAAATTTGAATAGCTCATCATATAGTGTTTATAAGGTTCTGATTTGCTAAAGTGCCATTTATACCCTTCAGGTACAGTCATTTCATAATACTTATTACATTCAAATAAATCATTCATATCAATATTTTGACTAATTGGATATAAATAAGTATAGTCAATCCATTGTAATAATTTATAACTAAATAGTCTTGGCACAGGAGATCTAGGGGTTCCTTCATTTTTTATAAATCTTGTACCGTCGTAATGTCTTAGATTTTCATAACTTCCTATAGTAACTGCATCTGCTCCTGCTACTATATATAATAACGATTCAATATCACTATTGCCTACTATTACTTCCATATTTATTGATTTTAATATATCTATAAACTCCATCATTTTTTGTAAGAATTGAATATTTGACACTCTCTTGTAAGACTTAGAACATTTTGGAATTATATATATACCATCAACAATATCATAACTTGTAATTAAAGTTAATAGTTCTGCAAACTTATCATTATTTCTTGCAGTATTTTCATCAAAAATTACAGTTAGTAAAACCTTTTTATTTGTTTCTATTTCTTTAATTCTTTTTATAAATGGTTTTATAATTATTTCATTTAATATTTTTAGATTATTATCATTTCCTTCATAATCATTACTTGATATTAAAGAGTAAACATACTCAAAATCATCTGTTGTATTTAACAAATCAAAATCTATGGTTGGTATTGTAATGTATTCTACCGAAAGATTATTTTGATAATCCACTGTTTTTTGAGCTATGAAATCTCTATCATTTATATAATCACTTAGTGTATCGACGCAATCCAAGAAGTTATAAGAAAGAAATGACTCTCTATAATCACCTAATGCGTAAAACTGTGGATCAAAAAAACTTTTTTCTAATTCTTCATCTTCAATTTTAGATAATTCTTCCTTCTTCATATTATATGGAGACAAGATAAAACCATCTCCTATATTATCTTCTTGAAACACTTCAAAATTCCATTTAGATCTAAAACCACATTGATGGTATAATTTTAAATTATTACTCATAAACATTCCTCCAAAGCATTCTTGACATCATTAACAATATCTATAGATTTTCTGTATCGTCTGTAAATTTGTTTTTCCAGTAATTTTGATATAATTAAATTAAATTTTTGAGTATTACTAAATCCTGCTTGATTAAAATTTGGATTTTTGGAGATAACTTCTTCATTTGACAAAAATAATCTTTGCCCAAAAAACAATTCATAAATAACTACCCCAAGACTAAAAAAATCTGTTCTTTTATCAATTAAATCTATTCTATTAGTAAATTGTTCAATTGGTGCATATCCAGGTGTAAACCACATTCTTGTAGTTAAATTATCAGTAGAGTCAAGCAACTTTGCTATTCCTAAATCCAAAATAACTGGTTTCCCATTCGGACGCATTTTAATATTATTAGGTTTTATATCTCTATGAACAATAGATTTATTCCAAATTAAGTCTAACGCTTCTATTAAATCAAGCAATAATTCTAAACACTTTTTTTGATTATTTTTATATATATTATTTCCTGCTAATATTTCAAACAAATCGTTTCCTTCTACATATTCTTCATATATTAATATATTATTCGAATTTATTTCACTATAGTAAATTTTAGGATAATATTCACTATTAAAATCATTTTGAATATTTACTTCTCTTTCTATTCTCGCAGTTGATGTATTAGCACTTCTGGTCTTTCTAATACATTTCCCATATTTTTCATTATATACTAATGCAACATTTTTTTGCCCTGACGAAAATTCCTGAATTATTCTATCACTATTTGTTTCCACTATCAATCACTTCCAAGTATCTATCAAGCATTTCATTTTCTGCTTCTGTTACTAATTTAACAAAATCTGTGTAATTCCCTGTTGTATGTGCTTTATCAAGTGCTTCATAATATTTTAATCTATTATCTTTTTTAATAATAACTGGTGCATATCCACTTCTCATTAATTCCATATTCATTATTAATCTAGAAGTTCTACCATTTCCATCAATAAATGGATGGATTTTAACTAATTCCCCATGTAATAATGCTGCTCTTACTATTGGATGATATTTGTCCCATTCATCATAATTCATTATTAATTTTTCCATTAATTCTGGAACTTTTATATATTGTGGTGGTCTATGTTGTGCACCACTAATAATTACATCATGATTTCTATATTTTCCGGCATTTTCATCATCAATTCCTTTTAAAATTAATTGATGTAATCCTTTAATATTCCATTCAGATATTTCACTTTTTGTACCAATTAATTCTTCTAGATATTCAATAGCATTTTCATGGTTTATAGCTTCTAAGTGTTCTCTTACAGATTTACCACCTATAGTGATACCTTCTAATACTACTTTAGTTTCTTTTAATGTTAATGTATTGCCCTCAATACCATTACTGTTATATGTCCATTCTAGATTAATTGCATTTTGTAATGACTCAGTTGCTTCTTTAGGTAATGGTCTTTTACTATTTAGTTTTGCAAGTTTTTCATCAACTTCATTAAAATAATCTTCAGGTAGATCTATTTTGAATTCAATTTCGTCTTTTACTCTTTTATCGATTGGTTTATTAGTATCATCTGGAATATTCCATGTTGTACCTATTTTTTCAGCACCTTCAATTCTTCCATCTTGAATAAGTTGTCTTATTCTTCTTTCACTAATATTCCATTTTTCACTAGCTTCTCTAATTTGCATAGTTATCACCTCTATATATAGATTATACCGTTTTCGGAATAATATGTCAATATGTTTTATACCATTTGTGGAATAATATTGTTTTTTCCCCATTCATACGGAACATTTATATTTTATCCGTATCATTGTTATAATTAAAAATCCATTGAAGATTTTTGCCACTTTCGTCACTTTTCTTCAATGCACTATTTTTAAACTCGATTTTTTTGTACCTAAATTGTACCTAAAATTTTTTTATCAACATTAGTGCCTCGCAAACCCTTATAAAATGGGCATAAAAAATGAGAGCACGGTTAAATGCTCTCTTCAGGGGGTTTTGGTTGATTGCCTCACAAAAAACATGAAAGCAATCAGCATGATTAATCTATCATGCTATATCAATAATACTTATTTTTTTTAGAATTGTCAATTGGTTTTAAAGTATTTTTTTGCTTTTTTAAATTTTCATAGTAAAGTGCCTGTGAAATGTACACATAAGGAATGACATAAACCAAAGCAAGTCCAAATGTAAATGCTGATAGAAAAAACCATCCAACAAATGAAATGTTAAAAATAAAATAATCCATTTTATATCCATTCATTAATTCCCTACTTGATTTCATAGTTTCTATAACACTTTTTTTACCATTATTATCAACATAAATAAACCCAATCATTGCATAACAAAGCTGTAAAATAATTCCCGGCACAATTAAAACATATCCAAGTGACACTAAAAGTTCAGTGATGAAACTCAAAGCAAAAAGCTTAAAAAAGTCTTTCTTATAAGCAAAAAGATCATTAAGCTCTGTTTCTTTTTTTCTAACAAGCTTTAATATTATCTTATACATTCCAAATGTCAAAAAAGTTGTTATTATACTATAAAAAAATGATAATCCACCATTTATAATACTTCCGTTTGACAAAACACATTCATTTTGAAAACTAAAATAACAATGATTAAAAATAACCGCTATTTTTCTGTAAAGTAAACTCATGGCAAAAGAAAGTGTTAACACAAAAAAATAACGTAACCAAAATTCACTAAACTTTTCTCTAACTATAGCCTTAGCTTCATTTTTAATTTCTATTCTATCCATAATATCTCCTAATCTATTATATTTATATTATTCTTTGTATCTAAATAAAACTGATATTTTTTATATAAATTACTACTTATAAAATCCAAAGCATCATTTTTAGCATACAATAAAGTTTTTTTATCACGATAAATATTAGCAATTTTAAATGTCATTACTCCTGATTGACGTGTTCCAAAGAAATCACCCTCTCTTCGCATTTCCAAATCTTTTTCACTAATATAAAAGCCATCATTACTTTCTTCAAGAACCTTAAGGCGTAATATATCACTATTGCAAATTAAATAGCAACTACACTCCAAATCATTTCTACCAACCCTACCACGAAGCTGATGAATTGTTGCAAGGCCAAATCTTTCAGCATTAAAAATTACCATCATTGTTGCATTTTCTACATCAACTCCAACTTCAATAACAGTTGTTGATATTAATATATTTATAACACCATTTTTAAAATCATTCATTATGGCTTGCTTTTCATTACTTGGTAGTTTTCCATGCAAAACGCTTATGTTGTATTTACCATTAAAAGCAATATTTAATTTATCTTGTAAAACATATACACTCTTTATTTCGTCGTTTTCATCATCATTATTAATCAAAGGAGAAACAACAAAAACTTGATGACCATTTTTTAATTCCGCATACATTTTTTTTAATACTTCTTTAAGATCCTTTAAAGGAACAACTTTAGTTTTTATTTCTTTTCGTCCAGCGGGTTTTTCTTTAATACACGAGACATCCAAATCACCATAAATTGTTAATGCAAGAGTTCTTGGTATTGGTGTTGCACTTAAATAAAGACAATCTGAGCTCTTTCCTTTTTCTTGTAAATACTTTCTTTGATTAACTCCAAAACGATGCTGCTCATCAGTAATTACAAGGCCCAAATTTTTTATTTTAACTTTCTCTTCAATTAATGCATGTGTTCCAATTATCAAATCAATTTCCCCGTTTGCAAGTCTTTCTATAACATTTTCCTTTTCACTTTTTTTCATACTGCCAACAAGTATATCGATATTCATAATATTACCAAGTAATTTTTTTATGCTACTAAAGTGCTGTAAAGCAAGTACCTCAGTTGGAGCCATAAAAGCGCTTTGATAACCAGCCAAATAATTTGCTAAAATACCTATTACAGCAACAATAGTTTTACCACTTCCTACGTCTCCTATAACTAATCTATTCATCCTTTTTTCGCTTTTCATATCATTAATAATATCTTCGATGGCTTTTAATTGATCAGCTGTTAGTTTAAAAGGAAGCTTTTCTATAAATTTTTTTATCTCTTCGTTATTTATATTTTTTCCAATTTTAGAAGCATTCTCATTTTGCACTTTAAAAGAAAGAATTTTAAACATAAAAACAAATAACTCTTCATAAACAAGTCTTTTTCTAGCAATTTTTACATCCTCCAAAGAATGAGGAAAATGTATTTTTTTAAGGGCAGCGCTTTCAGAGCAAAATTCATATTTTTCTTCTAAATAATTTGGAATTACTCCTTCTATATTTTTAAAATCCACCTCGCCCATTAATTTTTTTAAAATTGTATTAGTAATTTTATCTTTAACATGATAAACAGGTTCAATAAAATTATCAGGTATTACAAACTTTATATCACTAGCTAAAAATGTATTCGAATCCACATTATATTTTCCAATAAGAAAAATTTCTTTACCAACTTTTAAATTATTTTTTTGAAAGGCTCTATTAAATATGTATACTTTAAACACTAAATTATTTGACTCACATAAAAATGACATGCGATTAAAATTCTTTTTTATATAATTAACAACTGGATCTTTTAATACTTTTGCTTTGTAAACACTAATGCATCCAGAAGACTCTTCCAAGTCTTTTGATAGGTTTTTAATTTCATAATAATTATATCTATATGGGTAGTAATGTATTAATTCGTCTGTTGTGTTTATATTCATCTTTTTAAGAGATAGTGCCATTTTAGGCCCTACTCCTTTTATATTTTTTACATCCACAATTATCACCCAGTTAATTATATCAAAAAAATCGACTTTTTTTAAAAAAACTATTGACAAAATTGAACTTTTCACTTAATATAACAATCACCAATTCACTTAAAGGCGAATTGGTACTAGTATCACACTAGTCAACCCCTTTTTATTCTTTGGGACAGTCTTCAGGGGGCTGTTCCTTTTTTGTGTATAAAAAAACGACTATATAAGCCATTGTAAAAAGCTAATACCCATTACACTTATTAAAAGCATAATTATACCAGCAAGTAAAACTCCACCCATAACAGCCAGAACACTCTTCTTAAAATCTAAATTCAATAAACTTGCTGCTAATGTACCTGTCCACGCTCCAGTTCCAGGAAGTGGTATACCAACAAAAATAAGTAAAGCCCAGTAAACGCCATTTTTGGCTTTTTCTTCTAATTTTTTACCGCCGCTTTCACCTTTTTTTAAACACCAAGAAAAAAATTTGCCTATTACTTTTTTATCACTACCCCAAACCAAAACTTTTCTTGCAAAAAAGAAAATAAATGGTACTGGAACCATATTTCCAATTATACATGTAATATAGCTTGGTATTAAGGGAAGGCCCTTATAGGCTGCTATTGGAATAGCTCCTCTTAATTCAATAATTGGTATCATAGAAACTATGAATATATATAAATACTTTTTCATTTTATCACCTATAGTAACAATTATAGCAAAAACAAAAAGTAAAAAAAAGGGTTTCTTTATTTTATAAAGTTAGAAGAAACCCATCTATTTTTTATTTCAGATATTTTTATCCATTTGTCCTTTTTCACAATAGCTACGACAGTTTTTCTTGGAAGTGGTGATTTTTCGTTCCAAAGATTATAATTAGTTCCAGGTCCATATCTTACATTTAAATTATCCGCATTAACATTTCCACTTTCATAAACAAAAGGCGGTCTAGATGAAGTAAGATAATTATTCGCAACATATGAATTTTCACTAATTTTAGCCCAACCATTTTTCAAGGAAAGCACTTTTACTTTGGTGTTTTTTGGCAAATCATTTAAAAGCTTATATTTTACTGAAGGACCACTTCTTACATTTAAATTATCACAATTATAAACATATCTTATATTATCATCAAAGCTTTTACCCTGCAAAAAAGGAAGTGGATCAACAAGTACGTTATTATGTTTTATTGAAATATGTAGATGAACTCCGGTTGAATTTCCAGTTGTTCCCATATATCCAATTACTTGCCCCTTTTTTATCCTTTGCCCTTTTTTAACAACTATGCTTCCTTTTTTCATATGTGCATAAATTACAAGATAATCACCATGTGAAACATATACGTAATAGCCCGATCCATTTTTACTATAACCAGTACTTTTAACTACGCCATCATCAATTGAAATTATATAATCAGCAGCATAATTTTTACCAATCATGTCAATTCCACTATGACTATTACGTCCACTATTTCGCGTTTTATAATCACTAGTCATATAATGAACACCACTTTTTAATACGGGATTTTTAACCGCTATTTTCGTCCTTATTACAATTACCTCCCTTCTTGCATTCATGAGCAATATCATATATGCTTCCAGTTGTAAGGCCAGACAAAGCCACTAAAATAGCCACCGTTAAACTATATTCTTCTTGTATACACACATAAATAATAGAGCCAATAATTCCTACTATAATATTTTGATATCTTATATACTTTTTCTTTGTCCAATTAAATTTTTTTGTTAATTCACCAAATAGAAAGGCAACAATCGGTGTAACTGCAGCTATTATAAATTCAAGATTAATAATAACATCACCCTATTTCTAATATAGTATATGGCGTATTAAGAAAAGGACTTAATTAATACATACAAAAAAAGTTGATTTCTCAACTTTTTATCTATGAAATACCTGTATATACTTACCAAGGTTTAGCTTATCATTATTTTCATAAATTACGGAGTACTCGCTTCCATTTTCTAATACCTTTTTTACAAGATTATCACTAACTTTGTTAGCAACATACTTATTCATATCTATCTTATACAAATTTCTACTAATATCAATAATATATAATTCACTACTTAAATTATCTTCATCCTCATAAAAGAACAAATAATTTACATATATTATTTCTCCGCTCGATGTTTTTAACACATTATCAACGTTTTCGTATCTTAGTGTTCCATCATATCTAATAAGCCATTCATTTTTTTCAATTGGTTTAAATGCTTCTAAAATTTCTTTTTTAGCACTATTATATTTATAATATACATTGTCTGTACTTTTTAAATAAAGCTCAGCATCCATAACGTTAAAATAACCTATTTCATCAAACTTTTTAGATGACGCTAGTTTTATATAATCTTCTTGTACACTTATGTCCTTTTTATCTTTTAGATTTTGATAAACACCTACATATGGATACTCCGATATGTATACTTTTCCGTCAGTAGTTAATACTGCATATCCAGCATAAAGTGAAAAATTCATAACAGCTAATTCTTTTGCGTTTGATATTTTTTTTATAGTGTAACTTTTGTTTTCAGTGATATTTTTTATAACAACTTTGCCATTCTCGATACTTGCACTATATTGAATTTCTGTTAATTTGTGATCACCATTATTATCAACATTGTCATAGTCTTCATAAGTTTCAGTAAATTTAATAGTTGTATCTTTTTTTATCTCTAAACTTCTTATAGGATAATAAGGATAATCACTTAAATAATCATTTTTACTATAAGTTTTTACCTTTTCTTCTTTAATTTTCAAATCATCTTCTTTAGGTTTAGTGTTATAATCGTTATCATCGGGTTTTGTATCTTTTGAATCGTCACTATCACCCTTTTTATTATCCGATTTTGAATTTCTTGGTAAATCACTATCAATCTTTTTATTATCTTGTCTATTTAAAAAGATATACGTTCCCATTGACAAACCAATTATAATAATTGCAATAACTAAATAAAGTGCCCACTCCACCTTGTTTGTTTTTAATTTTTCATCACTTAATTTTTCTTTTTTCATATATCTATCTCCTTCTATTTTAACTATACCCCCCCCCGACTTAATTCGTAAACAAAAACATATGCCCGTTCGCATATGTTTACACACTTTTTACAAAAAATTATAAAATTATTAAAGGGGTTATCCTTGACAAAATTATATCATATATTCTTTTAAATTTATATCTGTTATTTTTACATTTACATATGTTAAGATGACTATAATGGATGGTGTGTTATGGAAATAGGATTTGATAATGATAAGTATGTAAAAATACAAAGTGAAAAAATTAAAGAGAGATTTAAATTATTTGATAAGCTATATTTGGAAATAGGTGGAAAATTATTTGACGACTACCATGCAGCAAGGGTTTTACCAGGATTTCAAAAAGATGCAAAGATAAAAATGTTTGAAGAATTAAAAAATGATTTAGAAATTATTTTTTGCATAAATGCTAATGATATAGAAAAAAATAAAATTAGAGCCGAATTTGGAATCACTTATGACGTAGAAGTAATGCGCTTAATTGACAATTTAAGAAACCTTGGTTTTACAATTAACAGTGTCGTAATTACTCTTTATAATAATCAGCAAAGTGTTGATAATTTTATAAAGAAACTAAAAAGGCATAACATAAAAACTTATATACATACTTTTACAAAAGGATATCCAACTGACGTTGATACAATTGTAAGTGATATTGGCTACGGAAAAAATCCATATATAGAAACAGAAAAAAAATTAGTGTTGGTAAACGCTCCCGGACCAGGAAGCGGAAAACTTGCAACTTGCTTATCACAACTATATCATGAACACAAAAGGGGTATAAATGCTGGATACGCAAAATTCGAAACCTTTCCTGTATGGAATTTACCCTTGAAGCATCCAGTCAATATGGCTTATGAAGCTGCTACGGCTGATTTAAAAGATGTAAATATGATTGATTCATTTCACTTAGAAAAATATAATATCCAAGCGATTAACTACAATAGAGACCTTGAAATGTTTCCAGTATTAAAAGCTATATTAGGAAAAATTACTGACTCTGAAATATATAATTCTCCAACTGACATGGGAGTTAATATGGTCGGAAATTGTATTATTAATGATGAGGTTGTAAGGCTTGCTAGTAAAAAAGAAATTGTGAGAAGATACTTTAACGAAATGACTAATTATAAGAAAGGGTTAGTTGATATAGATGTTCCTGAAAAAATCAAATTATTAATGAATGAACTGGGAATAGATGAAAAAATATTTAAAACTGTTGAAATTGCAAGAAAAAAATCTAAAGAAAAGAAATCCCAAGTTGTTGCAATCTGCGTTAATAACATAATTTTGACAGGAAAAGAATCAAAACTTTTAAGTGCTCCTAGCGCCTTAGTTTTAAATGCAATCAAAAAGTTAAGTCACATCCCAGATAACATTGATTTACTAAGTCCTGCAATTTTAACACCTATATTAGAATTAAAGCCTAATAAAAAGAGTCCTTTAGATTTGCAAGAAGTATTAATCGCATTAAGCATTTGCTCTGTCACTAATCCTACCGTAAAGCAAGCCTTATCTCATTTAAAAGATTTACAAAATTGCGAAGCACATGCATCTTATATGGTTACAAACGGAGATTTAAAAGCCCTAAAGAATTTGAAAGTCGAATTGACTTGTGATCCTGAGTTCTATTCCGAAAACTTATTTTTAGATTAAAAAAGAGCTAAATAGCAAAAACTATTTAGTTCTTTTTACATTTATAACTAGAATTTTTAATTAATTCAACAAATCCATTTTCGGATAATTTAAAATTGTAAGGTAAATCTATTTTCATATTATCTATATCAGATTTGTCTAAAAAATATGTTGCTGTTATATTTTTATCTTCTTTTTTATAAGACGCTTCAACGTTATTTTCATTGTAATTATCATACAAGTTTTGAAAAGATGTATATTCACCATTTAATGTATCATCATTTTCATGCGTTTCAGAAATAACAGAATAAAATTTATATACTTTCGCAGAATCAAAACTAAATTCTAAAGTTTCACTCTTTTTATACGGAAGATCTTTAAATTCTTTTACACATGTATAATCATATTTTTCTTTTTTTTCACATCCACAAACCAATAATGTGATTACTAACAACATAGCAAACTTTTTCATATTATCACCTATCATAAATATTATAATAAAAATATTTAATTTTAACAACGAAATAAATAATTAATTAGCATTATCAATAATTTTTTTTACAGTTCTACTTGTTCTAATAGTTATATCATTTTTTATTTCTTTACTGGCAGAGTTAATCCACCAGTTAGATTTACAATAGTCTTTTAATTGGAAAGACCAAAATATAACATTTTTATATACTAAAATTTTATCTATATTCTCACTAGGCTTACCAAGTTTATCACAAACTAAATTAGCAGTAACATTTGGCATAACAAAAATCAAATTATCATAAATATCTTTGTTTTTACTATCCCACCAAATAGGTGAATTATTTATAATATCTTTTAATTCTTCCACAGTGATAATTAATATTGGAATAGAAAGATTAAAATTTTTCTTGACTAATTCAATAATATTTTCGCTAGTTTTATTAATATCGAGATTGCTATCAAATATAACATTACCACTATTTAACACTGTCTTAACATTTAGAAAGCCTGAACTCTCCATACATTTTTTAAATCAATCATGGATATTTTATTTTTACCACTTATATTAATTCCTCTTAAAAGTGCAACATATTTCATTTTAATACTCCTCTTTTAATTCTATATTCCATTTGGGAGGATACATATATTCTATTTTTGAATTTTTAGGTACATAATGTTTTTTTATTTTTTTACGATTTGACTTGATGTCGGGAAAAGCTACACGACAATATTTGTCTAATTCACAAAATATATTTTGACAATCTATCAATTGTAATGGCCTATTACCTAGTCTTTTAAAATTTAATTTTAACCTGTTAAACTCTTCATCTTGATGAATATACATAAACTTTATAATTTCTTCATTAGACATATTTCCTGTATCGATAAAGCACTTTTTTATTCCCCGTAGCGAACCTGGGCCAGCGACTGTAAATTCGTCTTCTTTCCAATTAACAACTTCACTATAATTTATATCTGTTACTAACTGATATGCCATAAAATTCCCTATTAAAGGATAACTTTTTAAAATTAAAAATGCTTCTTCCATTTTTTTACATTTAGGCAACATCTCTCCTATTTTGTCTATATTAAACATTTTATCAAGAAGTGCTAAATGATTATCATGTTTTCTATGATAGCCGAAAGCTTTGTTAGCGCAACTAATGTAAGCATCATTATAAATTTTTATGCCATTTGATAAAGCGCTTTCAAGCACTTTAGAATATTTTTTTCTATCAAAATTTTCTAGTGTAATGTCGCCAAATTCATTCATTAATAATTCCCAAGTCGTTTCTTTATTAAAGAGTTTAAAAAGAATAATTCTAAATAACATATTAGTTTCATTGTAACGCTTGCCATTATAAATAACATTTTTTAGCAAATATTGACTAACTCTATCATTGACTCTATAACTATTACAAAATTTATATTCTTTTAATATGGCATCATCAGTTAACTTAGTCGCCATTTTATTGAGCTTTTTTAGAAAAATATTTTGCCTTTCGCAAGCAAAATACCAATATAAATCATATATTTCTTGACGTTTCTTCATATTTTTCTCCTACAAATTTCCAAATCTCACACAGTAAGATGTTAAACATTCTCTTTTATTTTCTAATATATGATCTATTTGCTTCGCAACATGCTTAAAATTACATTTCATAAAATGAGTTAAAATATATTCATGTTTTTTAATTTGATCTTTATGCTTACAAATAAAATCTCTAACTGTTGAGGAAATATTAAAGACCCATATTGAACTTACAATATAAACTTTTTTAAATTTTTTTATATCAACATCGATATTTTCTATAATCATTCGCCATTTATGCATGCCAAATCTTCCACACCACCAAAAGCCAAGAGTTTCCTGGGCTTTTTCTTTTGTTTTCAATTCAACAATATTTGCCCCTATTCCAACAAACAAGCACCAAAATAATAGTATTTTCTTTGCTTTTTTGTATCTCATATCCATACCTCATTTTGATTTTATCATAAGAAAAATATATTTCAACAATAAAAAAAGTTCGATATAATCGAACATATTTACAAAATGGTGCTGGAAATAGGACTCGAACCTATGACCTACGCGTTACGAGGGCGTTGCTCTACCAACTGAGCTATTCCAGCAACTATCTAAATTATAAAAAACATTTTAACAAAAGTAAAGAAATTTATAGTATTTCACAAAAACATATAAATTTGATATACTAGTATTAGGTGATTTAAATGATATATGAAACAGACTCTAGATTGGTAAAACCAGGCCAAATATTCGTAGCTATCAAAGGACATACGGTAGACGGACATGATTATATAGATGATGCTATTAAGAATGGTGCATCAACTGTTGTTGGTGAAAAAGACCTAACTTTAAGCGTTCCATATATTAAAGTTGAAGACTCTGAAAAATATTTACAAGAAGAAATTGTAAAAAAATATAAGAATGAACTAGATGAAATAGAATTTATTGGTGTAACTGGTACAAATGGAAAAACAACAACATGTTATTTAACTTATCAACTTTTGAAACTATTAAAAAAGGATGTAGCGTATATCGGCACAATTGGTTTCTATTATCAAGATGAGATCATTACTTTAAATAATACTACCCCGGATATTCTAACACTTTACAAACTACTTTTAAGTGCTAAAAAAAAGAATTGCCACACAATCGTTATGGAAGTATCTAGTCATGCTCTAGACTTAAATAGAGTTGCTGGCATAACATTTAAAGTAGCAGGATTTACAAATTTAACTCAAGACCATCTAGACTATCACAAAACAATGGACAATTACTTAAATGCCAAATTAAAAATATTAGATCATTTGAATAGTGATAGCATTTTTATAACCAATATAGATGATAAATATGGGGATTATTTTAAAAAATTTCCAAATACTAAAACATATGGAAAAGATAATGCAGATTATAAAATTATTAATGAGGATATAAGCCCTTCTAACACAACAATTACATTCGCACATAATAATGAAGCTTTTAAGGTTACGACAAATTTAACAAGCGATTTTAATGTTTACAATTACATGTTATCTTTAGCAATCGTTAATTCTCTTAATTTTGATATTAATACAATTATTGATATCACAAAAAATATTTATCCTCCTAAAGGAAGATGTGAAACAATTAAAGTTAAAGATTCATTTGCTGTTATTGATTATGCACATACCCCAGATGCAGTAGAAAAAATAATTGAAGCTTATAATAAACTTAAAAAAGGAAAACTTTACACAATTGTTGGCTGTGGAGGTGACAGAGACAAAACAAAACGCCCCATTATGGGTAATATAGCGTGCAAATTAAGTGACTATTGCATCTTTACTAGTGATAATCCACGTACTGAAGATCCTCTTCTTATCTTAAAAGATATTACAAATGATTTAGAATATAATAATTTTCTAGTAATTCCTGATCGTAAGGAAGCTATCATAAAAGCCTTAAAAAAATTAAAAAAAGACGATATACTTCTTATTTTAGGAAAAGGACATGAAAATTATCAAATAATTGGACACACTAAACATCATTTTGATGACGCTGAAATAGTAAACGATTATAAAGCTAATTGCTAATCAAGTATGCAAAAAGTGCTCCTAAAATTAATAAAATAACATTTAAAATGTCTGCTAATGAATGACTAAATCCGGGAAAAATAAAGACTATTGAACCTATAACAAAACCAAGAATGGCACTATATGTTTTAATATAGTGTTTTTTTAATAAGTAATTAATCAATTTAAAAATAATAATACTTGAAATAATAAAGCTTACTAAAATTATAATTAGTTCAGGTATTTCTTTAGATTGTAAAGAAAAAGGATTGGAAATAATTTTTAAAAATTTTTCATAAACTCCTAAAAGCATTAAAAGTGCCGACCCACTTACGCCAGGAATAATTTTTCCGGCCGAATAACAAAAACCTACTAAAATTAGTAAAAATATATTATTACCACCATTAGCAAATGTAAAAATATTATTTTTTTCAATAAAAGCCAAAAAAAATGAGAAGAATAAAGTACTTAGAATTAAAATACCACTTAACTTCTCATTTGGCTTTTCTTTTTTAATATTTTTTATTAAAATGGGAATTCCTCCTAAGATTAACCCTGTGAACACAAACTTTATTGGGCCAGATCTAACCTCTAGTAAATAAAGCAATAATTTACTAAAAAGAACCACACCTATTAAAATTCCTAAAATAACACTAAATAAAAAGCCAAAATTTTCTTTAAAGCTCTTTTTTAAATTATTAATCGCATAAATAATCTTATCATAAATACCAAGTATTACAGCTATAACCCCGCCACTTACACCCGGAGCAATAAAGCCAACACCCACTACCATTCCCTTAAAAAGATTAATTAAGAAAAAATTATCTTTTTTTACTTTTTTCCTCTTCTTCAAGTTTAGTAAAAGCCACCTTTCCTACTGATGTTTTAGGTAAACTGCTTCTAAATTCATACTCATATGGTAAAGAGTATTTACTAATATTCTGCTCACATATTTTTTTGATTTCTTTTTTTATTTTATCTGTTACTTTTACATTGTCTCGTAATACAATGAAGGCTTTCGCAACCTGATTTTTATATGGATGATCAATTCCTATTACAGTACTTGTTAAAACATCCGGGTGAGAATTAATAACATTTTCAATATATGATGGATAGATATTATATCCCGAAGATATAATTACTCTTTTAAGTCGTTGCTTGAAAAACACAAAACCATTCTCATCCATTGAACCAATGTCACCAGTATGAAGCCAATAACGATTGTCATCATGTTTTCTAATAGTTTGATATGTTTCCTCAGGGTTGTTAACATACTTTATCATAACCGTAGGTCCACTTATGCATATTTCTCCATCTTGATTGCATAAAGCTTCATCATGGGTACCAATTTTAACTATTTTATAATACATATCCGGAAGAGGAATTCCTACAGTGCCTTCTTTGTATAGCCCCTCAGGAGTTAAACAAGTCGCTCCCGCGGCCTCGGTTAATCCATATCCCTGTCTAACACTAGTTTTGCAACCATAAGAAGAAAGAAACGCATCAACTTTTTTCTTAAGTTCAGGAAGCATAAAATCCCCACCAGAAACAATACATTTTATGCATGAAAGTTCATTTTTATTAAACTTATTTCTCATTAATGACTCAAAAAGAGCTGGCACACCTACTAAAAAGTTTGGCCTATATCTTTTTATTAATTTAGCAAAATCTCTAAAACTAAATGCAGGTATCAAAATACATTTCATTCCTCTATGTAAAGGTGTGTGAATACACACGCCAAGTCCAAAACCATGGAAAATTGGCATTATAGAAAGAATTGACATTCCTGGATCTGCCGGATTGCACATTAATCCACATTGCATAGCTAAAGCATTAAAATTTAAATTAGATAATAAAATTCCTTTAGGATGTCCGGTAGTTCCCCCACTATATAAAATAACTGCCGGATCATTTGCCTTTAAATGAGCATTATAATTTTTCTTATAATAATTTTGAGCCTTTAAAAAAGTTTTCCAAGGAATAATTTCATTATTGTAAGGTATTTTAACTTTTCTTCCCTCCTTTAACCAATAAAGAGAGCTTTTTACAATTTTAAAATCTTCACCGGCTCCTGCAACTACAATTCTTTCAACTTTAGTATATTTCATGATATTATAGATTTTTAAAAAAGCAACATCAATACATATAACAAACTTAGATTTAGTAGTGTTTAAGTGCATTTCCATTTCTTTCTCACTAGAAAGAGGATGAATCATATTGGCAATTGCTCCAACCATATTAACCGCATAAAAACTTATTATTCCTTCTGGTGTATTAGGCATACAGATTGTAACTTTTTCACCCTTTTGAATTCCGTATGCTTTTAAAGCTCTCGCTACTGTTTCAATTTTTTGCATCAGTTCTTTATAAGTGCATTTTGAGCCAAAGTAGTCATATGCAATATTATTAGGATATTTTAAAGCTGTTTCATTAATTAAATCAACAATGGAAATGTTTGGATATTTTAAATTTGCTGGAACGTTACCATAAAAAGCTGTCCATGGGCGATTATTTTTATTGCTTTTTTTCATTTATTTTTTCACTTGCTTTCTCATCGAGTAATTCTGGATTATCAAATATATATTGCAATAAGTTTAGAGACTTAGCAAAATATACTCCATCTGCAATTCTTTCATCTATATTAATTCCAAAATCACAAACATCTCTTATTTCTTTTTTTCCATTTTCTAACAATATCTCTTCTTTATGAACCTTACCAATCGTAGCAAGAATTGAATTTGTTCCGAAGTTTGTTAGGTTATGATAAATCGATCCACAATTAATACTACCAAGGTTTGACATAATTACTGAAGTATAATAAATATTGTCATTAACAAACGACTTTGGTAACCAACCATGCTTATCTACCCATTTAAAAATACCAACTACTAGCACTCTAATAAATTTAGGAAGATGACCAACAACACTTATAGCATTATTAGTATCACTTTTTTTATTAGAACGAATTTTTAAAACTCGATCAGATATCTTCTTTTGAGTGTCCATAAATGTTTCATTGGGCTTGACATCTATAACACATAAAAGCTCTTCACTTTTTTCATCAAATTTCACTTTAGCAGCAAATCCAAGTTTTACTTCATTGCGTTCATAATAAGTTCTATTTGCAACAAACCTATTCATTAATGGTTTATTATATATTAATTTAGCAATAGCTTGTGAAAAAGCATGGAAAAAGGTAATATGTAAATCAGGATGTTCTTTTTTCTTTTTATCTAAATATTTAACCAATTTAGTTACATCAAATGTTTGATTTATATAAACATCGGCATCACATCTATCTGGCTTTAAATCAGCCAAAATGTAATGCATCCCATCCAAATTTCTGATTTTTTTAGCATCACGCCTATCCCCTATTTTTCTCTTCATAATTAGGCACCTCACATTTAAAACTATATGTACTCTTAAATTTTATCACAGCAACAAATGATATGCAAACCTAGTATTTCGATACTAATTGACAAAAATGCTATTTTGTTATAGAATAGACAACCAAGAAAGGGTGATTTTATGAAAAAAATTATGTTTATTATTACAGCATTAGTTTTAGCAATAGTTCCTTTAAAGGCAGAGGCTAAGATTGAGAATCTTGTATCATGTGATGAAGTAAAATCTGACTGGAGTGAAAATAGGCAAATTAAAACTTGCTATATTGATATTCAAGTATCAGGAAGCGATAGATTCTATAGTGTAAGTGGTGCCTTTAAGATGGTTAATACTAGTTTAAAAGGAGAAATTACATCTGTTGATAAAAGAATCAAGATCACTAACTCCAACTTAGATAATTTAACATTTACTTCAGAAACTCCTATTCAAAATGAAAAAATAAGAATTGCAAAGTTCACACTATATTTAGCAACTAACGGACATGATTGTAGTGTAACTTGGGAACCAAAAGTGTATGGAAGAAATTATACTTGTCAAATAGAAAATGGATATTACTATGATAAAAATGGAAACTCCGTTTCTAAAGAAGAATACTCTAAGCAATGCGAAAAGCATACTTGTGAGATAATTGGTGACACTTATTTCGATAAAAATGGAAACTCTGTTTCTAAAGAAGAATACTCTAAACAATGTGAAAAACACACTTGTGAAATTATAGGTGGTGTGTATTTCGATAAAAACGGAAACAGTGTTAGTGACGTTGAATATGATAAACAATGTAATAAACATTATTGTAAAATAATAGACAATACATATTTTGGAAAGAACGGAGATATCATTTCTAAAGAAAAATATGATATCGAATGTCCTTCTTCAAATCCACATACAGCTAAAGTTGATCCGCTTGCATTAATCTTTGTCGGATTACTAACATTAACAGCCGGAACAATATTAATAAATTTAAAACAAAATAAAAAAACTTATAAAATTTAGTTGATTTTTTCAGGCAATATGATATAATCTATATTGTCTGATGAAATGCAGGTGTAGTTTAATGGTAGAGCTTCAGCCTTCCAAGCTGATAACG
>OIYS01000450.1_pt1 | contig 29068 bp, 24 predicted proteins | sample 1588271 | NCBI WGS metagenome assembly OIYS01 (sample SAMN03283286) | human gut metagenome | biome: human-associated habitat; material: feces | host: Homo sapiens | place: Peru | collected 2012
ACCGGTATTATATATACCACTTGCTATGGATGAAAAAGAGTATCCATATGATAGTTGCTATGATTGGATTAAAGAAGAAATATCAAGTATAAATATTCCTAGTATTGAAATGGTAAGATCATTTGAAGAATTAGAAGAAAAGAGCTTAGATGATTATTCATTAATATATATTGGTGGAGGAAATACTTATAAATTATTAAATGGTCTTAAGAAAGCTAAAACTTATGATAAATTAAAGAAATATTTATTAAATGATGAAATTATAGATTCGTATGATTTATAACTTGAAATCATTTGTACTTTTTGATAAAATACATTGAGAGACAAAGAACAAGAGGAGTAAATAATCAAGTAATTATTAGAGATGAAAAGCAGTAGCTGAAAGCTTTTCTTAATGAAAAATTATTGAAGGTTGCTTGGGAGTTGACATATAGTCCGCTAGGTAGCGTTAAAACATTAAGAAAAAAATAAGGTGGTACCACGAACTCACTCGTCCTTTGGATGAGTGAGAATTTTTTTTAGGAGGAATAATGAAGGACAAATACAAAGCTTATGTAGAGACTTTTGATATTGGTTTATATGAAATACAATTTAGATATGAACATAGTTTGCGAGTGGAAAAAATATGTCTAGAGATCGCAGATTATTATCAATTAAATAAATCTTTAAAAGAAATTTTAGAAGTCGTGGGACTACTACACGATTATTCGAGATTTAAACAATGGCATTTATACAAAACTTTTAGTGACCATGACTCATTTAATCATGCCGATGAGGCAGTTAAAGATTTATTTCTAAAGGGAGAAATTAAAAATTTTTATTCTAAAGAAGAAAATTATGATGTTATAAAAAATGCCATTTATTATCACAATAAATTAAGCGTTCCAAAAGAATTAGATTATAATACTAGGCTAGTGTCAAATATTATAAGAGACGCGGATAAATTAGATATATTTTATTTATATACTTTGAATAAAGATTTTATAAAAACAGATAAATCTCCAATTAATGAAGAATTAAAAAAAGATTTTAAAAAACATGCACTTCTTGATAGAAAAAAAGCATTAAGTGATAATGATTATATCTTAACTGAGCTCGCATATGTATTTGATATAAATTATAAGTATTCTTATGAGAAATTAAAAAAAGAAAATTACATTAATAAGATATATGAAGAAATGGATAATAAAGAAATTTTTAAGCCGTTTATTGATGAAATAAATGAATATATAGAAATGAGAGTGAATGAAAATGATAGATAAAAAATATGATCATACTTTAGTAGAAAAAAATAGATACAATAATTGGAAAGAAAAAGGATACTTTGAAACATTGGATAAAAAAAAGGAACCATTTTGTATAGTAATTCCTCCTCCAAATGTTACTGGAAAATTACACTTAGGGCATGCTTATGACACGGCTATCCAAGATATAATAATTCGTTTTAAAAGAATGCAAGGTTATGATGCTTTATGGCTTCCAGGAATGGATCATGCTGCTATCGCTACTGAATCAAAAGTTGTTAAAAAACTTAAAGATGAAGGAATTAATAAGTATGAATACGGGCGTGAAAAGTTTTTGGAAGCATGTTGGGATTGGACACATTTATATGGTAATAATATAAGAGATCAGTGGGCTAAACTTGGATTATCTTTGGATTATAGAAGAGAAAGATTTACTTTAGATGAAGGCCTTAATAATGCTGTTACTAAAGTTTTTGTTGATTACTATAATAAGGGATTAATTTATCGTGGTGAGAGAATAATAAACTGGGATCCTCAAGCACAAACTGCTTTATCAAATGAAGAAGTTATTTATAAAGATGTACCAGGAGCATTTTATCATATTAAGTATTTTATTGAGGGAACAGATGAATATTTAGATGTTGCAACAACTCGTCCAGAAACTTTATTTGGTGATACTGCAGTAGCAGTTAATGCGAATGATAAAAGATATCAAAAATACGTTGGTAAAAATGTTTTATTACCAATGGTTAATAAACTTATACCTATTATTACAGATGAGCATGCTGATCCAGAATTTGGAACAGGTGTAGTTAAAATAACACCAGCTCATGATCCAAACGACTTTGAAGTAGGAAATAGACATAATCTAAAACGTATTGTTGTAATAAATAAAGACGGTACAATGAATAAAAATGCTTTAGAATATGAGGGAATGACTAGGGAAGAATGTCGCGAAGCATTAATTAAAGATCTTGAAAAGAAAGATTTATTAATAAGAATTGAACCAATGACTCATAGTGTTGGACATTCTGAACGTACAGGTGTTATGGTTGAGCCTTATCTATCAAAGCAATGGTTTGTTAAGATGAAACCATTAGCTATGCAAGTATTAGAAAATCAAAAAAATAAAGATACAAAGGTAAATTTCTTCCCAAGTAATTTTGAAAAAATAATGAATCATTGGATGGAAATAACTTATGACTGGTGTATATCTCGTCAATTATGGTGGGGCCATAGAATACCAGCTTGGTATAAAGGTGAAGAAGTTTATGTTGGCATGAATGCTCCGGAAGGTGAAGGCTGGATACAAGATAATGATGTATTAGATACTTGGTTTTCCTCTGCACTTTGGCCTTTCTCAACCTTAGGATGGCCTCAAAAAACAAACGATTTTTTAAGATACTTTCCTAATAATTGCCTGGTAACTGGATATGATATTATTCCTTTTTGGGTAAATAGAATGACTTTCCAATCTCTTGAACTAACAGGAAAAAGGCCTTTTAAAGATTGTGTTATCCATGGACTTATTCGTGATAAAAAGGGCCGTAAAATGTCCAAAAGCTTAGGCAATGGTATAGATCCAATGGATATGTGTGATAAATACGGTGCTGATGCTTTAAGATATTATTTAACTACAGATTGTGCTATGGGTACCGATTTAAGATTTGATGAAGTAAAATTAGGAAGTACTTGGAACTTTATTAATAAGTTATGGAATGCATCACGCTTTGTATTATTAAATATTGAAGATTTAAATGAAGATAATTATAAACTTGATAATTTAAATATATTCGATAAATGGATACTTACAGAATTAAACGAAGTTATAAAAGTTTCGACAAAACATATGGAAAAATATGAATTTAATGTAGTGGCTAAAGAGTTGTATTCATTTATATGGGATTCATTTTGCGATTCTTATATTGAGTTTGCTAAGTTTAATATGAATGATACGACTAAATCTGTACTTTTAGTAGTACTTAAAAACATTTTAAAATTATTACATCCATTTATGCCATATGTTACTGATAATTTATATGAAACTCTACCAATTAGACATAGTGAGAGTATAATGATTAGTAATTATCCTACTTATCATAAGGAATATGTTTTTAAAAAAGAAGCAAATGAAGTTTTAAATATCATTAATTTTATTACGACATTCAGAAATGTTAAAACAGAGAATAACATTGGTAAAGATTTCAAAGTTGCTTTAAATAATGATAAAGACTATAGTTTTATTGCTAAAATATTAAAATTTGATGATAAAATAGTTACTGAAAGACCAAACATTAAAGAGTATGTTGTTAAATCTGGTGACTTGTCTTTATCCATATATTTTGAAAAGGAAGTTACTTTGGAAGATAAAGAGCTATTGGAAAAACAAAGGGCATCTTTAGAATCTAGTATAGAGAGACGAAAAAAACTTTTAGCTAATGAAAACTATGTCAATAAAGCTCCTAAATCGTTAGTAGAGGAAGAAAAAAAGAAACTAAAAGAAGAAGAAGAAAAACTTGCATTATTAAAATAAAAAGACATAATAAGACAAATTTATTATGTCTTTTTTGTTAATATATTTCTGGTGATAATATGAGACAATTTTGGGTTTTTAATATTAATAAAGAAATGGCAATTTTAACTCGTAAAAATCCTTACAATATATATAAGTCTTTGGAAGAAATTTATCGCATGCCTAAAGAAGATGTAGATGTTGGATTAAACATATTTGAACAGTTAATAAAGCCCATAAATATTGCCAAAATTAATAGAGAAATATATGAATTATTTAAGAATAATGATTATTACAGCAAAACCAACAATAAGCACATTTATTACAACAAATATAGGCCTGAACAGTCCGAACTATTATTAAGAAAAACGTATATACTATTAAATAGTAATGTTATTTCCCCAGCTTTTTGTAAATATTTTGTTTCTAAGAAAAATTATTTTGTGTGCGACTTTCTAAACAGGGATTATTTTTGGTTTGATGATTTTTTATGCATAAATAAATAAAACTTGTAAATTAAGCGATTCTCTAGTAAAATTTAAAAAGAAGGAGTGATAAAAATGTTACAAGAAATAATAGCTCTAGTAATCGGATTAATTATTGGTTTAGTTGCAGGCTTTTTAATATCTCGTGGCTTGATGAAAAAATATTTAAAGAAAAATCCCCCTATTAATGAAAAAATGATTGAAGTTATGATGAGTAGTATGGGGAGAAAACCTAGCCAAAAGCAAGTTAACCAAGTCATGAAACAAATGAATAGGTATATGTAATAAAGAGCAAATTTTTGCTCTCTTTTTTGAGGTGATTTTATGAAAATTAATTTAAATTTAGATTTTGATAGTTTTTATATTTTAGCAAAACACTATTATGAATTTTATAAAAATTTATATGTACCGGTAACTTTTAATACTTTTGATGGAGTAAATTATGATAAGGATGGCTATTCATTAGGACTTTTCTTGATTGAACAAAAAACTGCTCGCCTAAAAAAAGAAAACAAGAAGAAATTATTAGAAATAGGTTTTTCTTTTCATCAAAAAATATTAACATTTGAAGAGTATTACAGGCTTTTAAAAAACTATTATGATCATTATAAAAACTTGGATGTTAAAGAGGGATTTAAAACATTAGATGGTGTAAACTATGATGAAAACGGTTATTCTTTATATGACGAAATAGTTATTTTAAGAGCCTTCTATCACCAAAAAATGTTGACAGATGAAAAAATTGGTATGCTTATAGATATAGATTTTCCGTTTTCCTATCCAAATGAAGAATTAAAAAAATAAGATTGTGATGTGTAAAGAAATAGTAATTAGTTAGTACTTATTTACAAATGATTTCTTTTTTTGATTGAATTTTAATGTGCTGTATGATATTCTTAATGTAGAATAAGAGGGATTATTATGGAGTTTTTAGATAAAATATTTAGTTATCCTAATTTTGGAACTATTTTATTTGCCGTAATTGCTGTTTTAACTGTTCTATTTTTTATAATTTTATTTTTTGGTAAAAAAGATGAAAAAGAACGCAAATTAGAAGAAACTAGAAGATTGGAATTAGCCAATGTTAATGCTTTTAAAGAAGAAGAAAAAGAAGGCGAAAAGCTTGAAGTGGCAGAGCCATCTACTACTGAAATAAAAGAAAATCCTCAATCTAATAAAGAAGATTTATCAAGTGAAGATAATTCGGAAATTAACGAAAATAATGAGAAAATAAAGTTAGATGATAACGCTTATAGTGAGCCAGTTCTTAATAATAAGGAAGAAAATAAAGAAATAGATATAGATAATGAAATTGTTAAAGGCTCTGATGAAGAGGCGTATGTACCTTTATCAATTGATGAATTAATAGCCAAGATTAATGATAATGCAAAAATGGCTGCTAAAAGTGAAGTAAATAACATTGAAAAAGGTAATGATGAGACTTTTGAACCTGTTTTAAAAAAGGAAGAAGAAAAGCCTTTAGTAATTGAGCCAAATGATGAAATGCCTCATACTTTTTCTGAGTTTGCTAGTGAAATTGATAAAGAATTAGCAGAACTTAAGGATGAAAAACAGGTTGATAATTCTTATGAAAAAATTGTTTCCGAAAAAACTTCTAATGTTAAAGCAGAAGTTAATAGACTAATGAATGCCAATGTTTCGGTTACACCTATTAATGAAATTCAAAAATATAACAATCAACCAGTGTTTAGTTCAGTTTTTGCTCCAAAGAAAGAGGAACCCAAGGAAGATAATGTTACGTCATTTAAAATAATAAGTGATAATGAAAATAGCGAAATAGAAAATCAACAAAAAAAAGATTTGAAAGAAGAAACAAGTACAGTTATTTTAAATAAAAACTTAGATATTGCTCTTCCAAAAGTTAAAAAGGAAGTGCCGAAATCAATTGAATTACCAGCTAAGAAGAAAAATAACGAAGAAGTAGTACAGTTTAGTATAATTGATAACGATAAATAAAATTATAATTATTAAAAATGGGTTATCCCATTTTTTGTTGAATAAAAAATTACCGTGTGCTAGAATATTTTTCAAGGTCAGGGACATATAAAATGAAAATAAGTAGTAATAATGAAATAGAAAATTATAAAAATGAAATTTCTAAATATAAAGAACTAAGTGATGAAGAGTTCTTAGAGTTGTTTTTGCAATATAAATCAGGTAATAAAGAGGCCGAAAATAGGTTAATTTTACATAATTTGAATCTTGTTTTTTCGATTGCCACCAGTATAATGAACAGCTTAAATAATAAAAACTTACAATTAAATTTTGAATTACTTGATTTAATTCAACAAGGAAATATTGGCTTGCAAGAGGCTTTAGCAGCATATGATTGTGAGAGAAAAAATAAATTTTCAACTTTTGCTTATGGCTATATCAAGGGTTATGTTTATAATTTTGCTAAACACAAAAATAGTTTAATTAGAACACCTCATGAATGGCCAAAACTTTATAGCAAAATAATTAAATTTGATGATGAATTTCAAAAAAGCCATGGCAGGATTCCAACCGATGAAGAGCGCTCTATTGGGCTATCATTAGATCCTCAATATATTGGTCGAATTATTCAACTAAATAGAAGAATCAAATGCCTAGATGCTCCAATAAATGAAAAAAACGATACTTTAAAAGATATCATTCCCGAATCACGTGAAGATTTGGCACTATCCTATGAGAATAGAGAAATAAATAAAGAAATTGCTAGAATAATCAATGGTCCATTATTAAATGATTCTGAAAAGTATGCTATTACTTTAAGATTTGGATTTTATGATAATCCGTTGAGTTGTGTTGAAATTGCTAAAAAAATGAATATTTGTAGGCAAAGAGTATATACAATTATAAATAACGGATTAGAAAAGTTACGAAACAGTAAAGAAATAGAAATGATTAATAGAGGAGAATTATTAATAAAGAAAGAATTTAAAAAAATTAATCTTCCTGGAAGAAGTGAATATCAATTAGAGATAATTAATAATGAAGCTTCTAAATTAATTTATTGTAATAGCTTATATGATTTATTAAATATGCAAAATGAAAAGGCTTTAAAAGAATTAGTTGATAATTTAACACTTTTTGAGCAGGAAATAATTTACAAAAAATTTGGACCATATTTAACTCAAATCGTTAGTGATGAAGTACTTACTGCGGATGAAATATTTCTTCTTTATTGGCAAATTATTCCTAAACTAAAAAGACTACCTAAAGAAAGTAATCTAAATTTAAAAATGAAGCACTAAGGTGCTTTTTTTGTGATATTGTTTGCATTTTATTACTAGGAATTATATAATTATTGTGAATGATAAAGAAGGTATAAAATGCATATAATGAATTTAACAAAAGACAATTTGGAAGAATACTTTATATCTATTGGTGAAAAAAAGTTTAAAGCTAATCAAGTTTTTACATGGTTATATGAAAAAAGAGTGTTTGATTATAATTTGTTTTCGGATTTAAAAATAGAAATAAGAGATAAACTTAGGGAAGATATGGATATAAGTTTTATAAGTATTAAGAGGAAAGAAGAAGACAATCTAACCAAAAAGTATCTGTTTAGTTTGCATGATCGTAATTACGTCGAGGCTGTTTTGATGGAACATGATTATGGATTGTCGGTATGTATTTCTACTCAAGTTGGATGTAATATGGGATGTAAGTTTTGTGAAAGTGGACGCTTAAAAAAGGTTCGTAATCTTGAAACGTATGAAATGGTTGAGCAAATACTTCTTATTGAAAAAGATATTAATAAAAGAATTTCTAGTGTAGTTTTAATGGGTATTGGAGAGCCTCTTGATAATTATGATAACGTTATAAACTTTATAAAGATAATAAATGATCCTAAAGGGATTTCCATTGGAGCAAGGCATATTACAGTTTCTACATGTGGCATAGTTCCAAAGATTTATGAATTAGCACATTTGCCATTACAAGTAAATTTGGCCTTATCGCTACATGCTCCAAATGATGAGATTAGAAATAAAATAATGGGTATTAATAAAGTGTACAATATTAGTCAAGTATTGACTGCTATTAAGGATTATATAGCACTTACTAATAGACGAGTAACTATTGAATATGTTATGCTTAAAATGGTAAATGATAGTGTAGAATGTGCAAATATGCTATCAGATTTATTAAGAGGATTAAATGTTTATGTTAATTTAATTCCGTATAATGAAACTAATAACATATCATTTAAAAAAAGTGATAAAAATACCATAGATGAATTTTATAATATGCTAAAAAAAAGAGGCATCAACGTTACGGTTAGAAGAGAATTTGGTAGTAAAATATCCGCGGCGTGTGGCCAGTTAAGAAGCAAAGAGGTGAAATAATGCAATCATTTTATTTAACGGATCCAGGAAGAGTTAGATCACATAATGAAGATTCTGTAACTATCTTAAAGAATGCGAATAATGAATATTTAATGATAGTGGCCGATGGAATGGGGGGACACCGTAAGGGTGAAGTCGCTTCAAGTATTTGTTTGTCTCACTTAGGAAAAAGATTTTCCTCTATAAGTTCACTAGGTACAAAAGTTGATGCTGTAAATTGGCTCAATGATAATGTAAATGAAGTGAATCGTCAAATTTTAAAATACGCTGAAGAAAATGTTGATTCAGTAGGTATGGGAACAACTGTTGTAATAGCTATTTATACAAGCGAATATCTTATTTTCGCTAATATTGGTGATAGTTCGGGATTTGTGTTGAAAAATCATAAGTTACATAAAGTGACTAAGGACCATACACTTGTAAATTTGCTTGTTGAGGCTGGAGATCTAACCGAAGAAGAAGCAAAGTATCATCCTAAGAAAAATGTTCTCATGAAGGCTTTAGGAGCCAGTGAGAAATGTGAGTTAGACATATTTGATGTAGTAGATGACAAATATGATGGCATTTTACTATGTAGTGATGGCTTAACTAATATGCTTACAAATGAACAAATTGAAAAGGTATTAAATGATGATGAACTTTCGATTGAAGGAAAAATAAGCAAACTTATAAGAAAATGTAATGCCAGGGGTGGTACGGATAATATTTCCGTAGCTTATTTAGCACTAAAAAGTTAATTGGAGGAATAACTATGATAATGAAAGGGCAAAAGATTAGTGATAGATATCAGATTATTAAAAGCATCGGTGAAGGAGGCATGGCCAATGTCTATCTTGCATATGATACTATCTTAGATAGAAATGTTGCTGTTAAAGTATTAAGAGGGGAACTAGCTAGTGATGAAAAGTTCGTTAGAAGATTTCAAAGAGAAGCTCTAGCAGCGTCAAGTTTATCAAATCCTAATATCGTTGAAGTATATGATGTTGGAGAAGATGATGGCGATTACTATATCGTAATGGAGTACATTGAGGGTAAACATTTAAAAGCGCTTTTAAAGAAAAGGGGAAAGCTTACTGTTCCTGAAGTTGTAGATATAATGTTGCAAATAACAAATGGCCTTTCAGTGGCTCATGATTCTTATATAATTCATAGGGATATAAAGCCTCAAAATATAATGATTTTGGAAAATGGGCTTGTAAAAATAACTGACTTTGGTATTGCCATGGCTATGAACGCTACTCAATTAACCCAAACAAATTCAGTTATGGGAAGTGTTCATTATCTACCACCAGAACAGGCTAATGGTAAAGGAGCAACATTACAAAGTGATATTTATTCGATGGGAATTTTAATGTATGAGCTCTTAACAGGATCTTTACCATTTAAAGGTGATAATGCAATCGAAATAGCACTTAAGCATTTAAAAGAACCACTTCCATCAATAAGAGATGAACTTCCAAATATTCCTCAAAGTGTTGAAAATATTATTCTCAAATCAGCGGCTAAAAACCCTAAAAATAGATATAAAGATGCTAGAGAGATGCATGAGGATTTGAAAACATGTTTAAGCCCAGAACGTAAAAATGAGCCTAGATGGCTATATAAATATCCCGAGGGTGAAAATAATGATGCGAAATCCTTAAAAATCTTAAAAGAAGCAAAAGAGGAATCAGTAGAAAAAAAAGAGGTTAAAGAAGAAATAAAAGATGACAAAAATGAGGTAATTGCTAGAAAGATTACAGGTGATGAAGTGAAAAAGCAAAATAAATTAGTAATAGCTTTAGTAGCGATTTTTACAGGAATCGTAGTATTAATAACATCAATATTTGTTTTAATACCATTTATGACTAATAAAGCAACTGTTGAGGTTCCTGATGTAACAAATTTATCGGAGGAAGAAGCAGTAAAAAAACTTCAAGACAAGGGTTTTGTAGTTGCGGATGAAAAAGAGGAAATATCATCGACTGAAGTAAGTGAGGGAAGTATTGCTAAAACTAATCCGGTCGCTGGAAGTAAGCGTAAAAAAGGCTCAACGATAACACTATATATATCTCTTGGGGATACTAATATAACAATTGAAGACTATACAAATAAAAGTTATCTTGAAGTAAAAGGTGCCCTAGAAGCTCAGGGATTAATAGTTTCAGTAGAAAAAAAAGAAGTTGGAGATACCGATACAGAAGTTGATGAAAATTTAGTTATAGGTCAATCAATCGAGGCTGGTGCTAAAGTATCCGCAGGCACTCAAATTATTTTATACATTCCAAATCAAATGACTAAATATCCAAATTTCACAGATGGTTCATGGAGTGTTGATGATGTAAAAGATTTTGCCAATACTTATAATTTGAATTTGACTGTTGATGAGGTTGAGACAACTGAACACGAACCAGGAAGTATTTATTATCAAAGTAAACCAGAAGGTTATAGCATTATTTCTGGCACAGATTTTAGAATAAAAGTTGCTTTAGAGCCTTCCGAAGAAATAGACTAATAGTAGGATCTTATGATATTAGAAGGAACAATTGTAAAAATTATAAGTAATTTATATACAGTTGATAGTAACAATGAATTTGTTTCTTGTCGTGCCAGAGGGCGCTTTAGGCACGACAAAACAGATTTATTAGTCGGAGATAAAGTGGTTTTTGATAGAGATAAAAAATATATTATCGAAGTAAAAGAAAGAAAAAACTTCTTGGATAGACCAAATGTTGCAAACGTTGATTATGCTTTAATTGTGACTAGTTTAAAAGAACCAAGACTATCGACGCTTTTACTTGATAAACTAATTTCACAGGTAATTATTAAGAACGTAAAACCAGTAATATGTTTTACTAAAGAAGACCTTTTAAATAATGAAGAAAAAGATGAGATTAACAAATTAAAGAAGTACTATGAAAGCATTGATATCAAATGTTTTTATAACTACGAAGTTGATGCCATACTAGATTATTTACAAAATAAAATAGTTGTTTTAGCGGGACAAACCGGAGCAGGAAAGAGTAGCTTTTTAAATCGCTGTGATGAAACTTTAAATTTAAAAACTTCTCCGATAAGCAAGGCTCTTAATAGAGGTGTACATACAACTAGGCACACAGAATTATATAAAATACGTGATACTTTTCTTTTAGATACTCCAGGTTTTAGTTCTTTATCACTTGATAAATATACTAAAGAAGAAATAAAAAACAGCTTTTATGAATTTAGAAATCTTCATTGCTTATATAAAGACTGTGATCATGTTAATACAGAGGGCTGTGCTATAAATGAAGTTCTAGGTAAAACTATTTTAGAAAGCAGATTTAAAAGTTACGAAAAAATGTTAAGTGAATTAAAAGGGAGGATTTAAATGAAAACGTCTATTTCATTTCTAAAAAGTTCTTTAAGAAGAGATGAAACAATTCGAAAGATTGAAAAAACTGATGCTGATTTTATTCATGTTGATTTAATGGATGGCATATATGCCGGTGAAAATAATATTGATATGGAAAGTTTGGACTTTTTATTATGGAACTCCAAAAAACCATTAGATGTTCATCTAATGGTAAAAAAACCACTTGAGCTAATAAAAGATATTGTATATTTAAAACCAACATTTGTGACAGTTCATACGGATATTCTTGATGATTTAGATAAAGTCATTACTTTTTTAAAAAGAAAAGGTATAAAGGTTGGGCTAGCTATTAATCCAGATCAAGATTACACGTGTGTTAATGATTATTTAAGTAGAATTGATGCTTTATTAATTATGAGTGTTATTCCGGGACTAGGCGGTCAAAAATTTATGCTTAATGTTTTACCTAAAATTAACAAAATGAGCCAAATAAAAAAATTAAATAATTACAAATATATAATTAGTGTTGATGGTGGAATAAACGATAAAACTATTGATTTAGTTAAAGATAAAGTAGATATGGTAGTTAGTGGTTCATTTGTTTGCATGAGTGATAATTATCAAAAACAAATTAATAAACTAAAATAGACGGCAGTCTATTTTTTTAATAAAAAAAATTTGGTTTCCCAAATTATTTATTTAATGTTTTTGCTTCTCTAGCGCTTATAATTACTTTTTGACCATTTATTGTTTTCTTTTGTAGATTTGGTTTTTGTTTAGTTTTAGTAGCATTTAAAGCGTGGCTTCTTTTGTTTCCTGTTAATGGTTTTTTACTTGTTAACTTAGTTGCCATATTAACACCTCCAAATTTCTCTCTTTAAAACTTTAACATATTATATGATTTATGTCAAATGTTTAATAGAATACCTGAGATATTTTTTGCAGTTTTCAAAAAAATTATATATAATGAAATTAAGAGGTGATATTATGGTGGGACCACTTAAAATTGTGAGTGATTATTCAATTTTAAATAGTTTGATAACGATAGATAAACTTGTTGTTTTTTTAAAAGAACATAATATTACTTCGTGCGGTTTAGTAGATGATAATCTTAACGGCTCTATTGAGTTTATAAAAAAATGTGAGAAAAATAATATAAAGCCAATTATAGGGCTAGATGTTGTATTAAATAAATTACATATATTTTTATATGCCAAAAATTATGATGGCTTTGAGTCATTGCTAAAAATAAATACAAAAAACCAATTACATACCCTTAATATAAATGATTTAAATGATACTAATTTAAAAATAGTGCTGCCCATCGAAGCGATTAGTTTATTTGATAATTTTTCAAATGCTTTTATTGGTTATCGAAGCAAAGATGAGCTTGGTATAGCTAAAAAATATACAAATAGAGTTTGTTATATAGATGAAATTAAAGCGCTTTATAAAGAAGATGAAAAGTATATTGATTTATTAAGACTAATTAAGAATGGCTTGACTATTTCAGATCTATCAAAAAATAGCAATTATATGTCGTTGGAGCGAGTTTCTTTATCAAGTTATGATCTAGCCATGATTGAAGAGTTTCAAAGGGATATAGATCTAAAAATAATAAAAAGTAAACTACATATTCCTAAATATATTCAAGATGTCGATTCATATACTTATTTAAGTGATTTAGCAAAAAGGGGTTTAAAAAGAAGGTATAATGATAATCCTACAACCGTAGCAGAAAAAAGATTGAATCATGAATTAGCAGTTATCAAAGAAATGGGCTTTGTTGATTATTTTTTAATTGTATATGACTATGTATTATATGCCAAAAAAAATAATATTTTGGTAGGACCTGGAAGAGGTTCGGCGGCCGGATCCCTTGTTAGTTATGTTTTGGGAATTACTGACGTTGATCCTTTAAAATATGATTTATTATTTGAAAGGTTTTTAAATATTGAGAGAGTTACACTCCCTGATATTGATATCGATTTTGAATATACTAAAAGAGACTTAGTAGTTAATTATGTTCGGGAAAAATATGGTGAAAACAAAGTTGCACCAATTATCACTTATAATACTTATCTATCAAAGCAAGTTATTAGGGACACAGCAAGAATCTTTAAAATCGATCAAGATTTAGTTGATTTATTTGTTAAGGAATTCGATAGAAATAATAGTATCGATGAAAATTTAAAAAAAGATTCAGTCCAAAAGATTTTAGCAAATTATGAGGTTCTAAAAAAAGTTATTTTAGTTGCTAAAAAGCTTGAAGGTTTAAAACGACATACATCTATTCATGCGGCAGGTATTGTGATAAGTGATGTTCCAATAGATTCAGTAATTCCTATTTATGTAAATGATAATAAATTGTTAACCGGATACACTATGGAGTACCTTGAAGAATTTGGCCTAATTAAAATGGATTTCTTAGCTTTAAAAAATCTTACTATAATAAGTAATATAAAAAGCTTAATATTTGAAAGATATCATAAATCTATTAATTTAAATAAAATCAATTTAGAGGATGCTAAGGTACTGGATAGTTTCCAAAAAGGGGATACTAAGGGCATTTTTCAATTCGAATCAGAAGGAATGAAAAATACTCTTAGAAAAATTAAACCAAGTTCTTTTAATGATTTAGTATCCGCTGTGGCCTTATTTAGACCAGGGCCTATGGATAATATTGATTTGTTTGTTTCTCGAAAAAATAATAAAGAGAGCATTAATTATTTTCATCCTTCTTTAGAAGATATTTTAAAAAGTACATATGGAATTATAGTTTTTCAAGAGCAGATTATGCAAATCCTTGTTAAAATGGCAAACTATTCTTATCAAGAGGCTGATTTAGTAAGGAGAGCAATAAGCAAGAAAAAAGAAGATATAATTTTAAAAGAAAAGGATAAGTTTATTAGTCATTCAATAAATAATGGTTATAGTAAGGATATTGCCGATCTAATATATTCTCTTATTGTTAAATTCGCTAATTATGGATTTAATAAGGCTCATTCAGTGGCGTATGCCTTAATTGGCTATCAAATGGCTTACTTAAAAACTTATTTTCCTAAAGAATTTATTGTTACTTTTTTAAATATGGATAGTGATAACGATGGAGGTATAAAAGAGTATTTACTTTTTGCCAAAAGGAATAATATCGAAATTTGTAAAGTTGATATTAATAAGAGTACTGATAAATTTTATCTTGAAAATGATAAAATTATATTGCCTTTTAATTTTATTAAAAACTTATCTCAAAATATTATCCTTAAAATTTTGGAAGAAAGAAGAAATGGTTCTTTTAAAGATTTATGTGACTTTTTACTAAGAATGGATAAATATAACTTAAAAAAAGATATAATTGTAACTTTAATAAAAAGTGGGGCATTTGATAGTTTTAAAGAAACAAAAAATACTTTGATATCTAACTTAGACTTGGCAATTAATTATGCTAAATTAGCAAGTGGCATTGATAGTGGTGCAATTATGAAACCAGAATTCAGTAGATACTTGGAATATAATGATGATAAATTAAGGGAATTTGAGTATGATACATTAAAAACATATATAACTAATCATCCCTCTAGCAAATATCCAGATTGCCCTAAAATAGCAGATATTGCATCTTATTTTGATCGAACAATTAAGATTATGGTTTTAGTTAATGGTATAAAGGTTATAAAAACAAAGAAAAATGAGGATATGGCTTTTGTGAGTATCTCTGATGAAACCGGAGATATTGAAGCAACTTTGTTTTCAAATTCTATTAAAATGCTTGAGAAAATAGCTAAAAATGATTTTGTTAAGATAGTTGGTCGTGTCAAAAAAAGATTTGATAAGTATAACATTAACATTATAGAGATAGCTAAAATTTAATGTTGGTTGACAAAATACATAAATCGTGATAGATTATTTGGCCGTGAGGTAATTATGGCAAAGTGTGAAGAATGTAAGTATTTAGATCCTAAAAATTGTCGCGAGGCGTCAAAACGATATTATTGTAAATATCATGGCTGGTATGTATATGCTAATAGTGGTGCTTGCAGATATTTTGATAAAAAATTAGAGCAAGCTAGTAATCCATCCGGTTGTTTTTTAACAACCGCATGTGTTGATGTTTTAAATTTACCAGATGAGTATTTAAATATATTAAGATACTTTAGAGATGAAGTAATGGCTAAAGATGAGAAGTATGATTATTTGTTAAAAGAATATGATGTTGTAGGTCCATTACTTAGCGAAGCAATAAGAAATAGTCAAGATAAAGAATTTATATGTAAAACCATGTATGAGACTTATATCATACCAACAAAGGATGCTATCTTAAATGGGCAATATGATTATGCTGTATCTATATATAGTTTTATGGTTTACAATTTGAAACGTAGATTTAATATTCCTGATGAATCTTATATGTATGAATATAAACCTGATGCCGTAAAAGGACATGGAAATAGCGAAAATCTTACAAGATGTCTTACTAGAAGGAAAAAAAGTAATTAATAATTAAAAAAGCACTTAGAAATAAGTGCTTTTGTGTTATAATAAATAGACGAGGTGAAAACATGAGCGATGAGGTAAAACGTTTTTTTGATAGTATTTTATATATATATGATGAAAATATTTTTTCGAACTTAGTAATTAAAAAAGTTGTTCTAAAAAAAAGTACTGATACATTTGTAGTATATTTAGAAAATGATTCAATTTTACCTTATCAAGCTGTAATAGATTTACTAAGTGCGTCTAAAAAAGGCTTAAAGGATAAAAATTGTGAAATAGTAATGTCGTACAAAAATTTAGATGACTCTTCTATAATTCTATATATAAAAAATGAATTAGAACTGCTTGTAGCGAAAAAGCCATCACTTGTAGGTGTTTTGGAAAATGAAATAATAAAAACTGATGGATCATTTGTCATAATGGCTAACAGTAAGATTGAAGAAGAAGAATTGTCTTCACAAAAAAGCTTATTAAAAGAAAGATTATTAAAATTAGGATTAAATATAGATTTCTTAATAAAACTTGATGAAGAAAAAAGAAATATAATAAAAAATGATATAAATAAAGAAAGAGAAAAAGAAGTAAATGTTGTTTCAACAAGCCATGAAGTGCCAGAAATAAAAGAGAGAAAAACCGTTAATGTAACTAATTATAAGCCAATTAAAATAAGTGATATTATTGGTGAAATGGATAAAATAGCTATCGAAGTTTTTGTCTTTTCGAAAGAAGATATTGAAAGAAAAGGGCAAAAGGGCTCGGTGTTTATTATTAATTTAAAAGTTAGTGATAAATCTAATAGTATCCTTGCTAAAATTGTTAAATTTAAAAAAGAAGAGTTTGACAAACTTAGTAAAGCTTTTAAAGAAAATAAGTGGTATAGATTATACGGAAAAGTTGAAATGGATCGCTTTTTGCATGATTTAGTATTTAATATTGTCGATTTCGAAGAAATAGAAGATAAGTTTGAAAAAGTAGTGGATTTAGAAAGCGAAAAAAGAGTTGAGCTTCATGCTCATACCATGATGAGTGCTATGGATGCGGTAATTCCTTATGAAGAAAAAAATCCTAACAATATTGTTAAGTTTGCAATTAATCTTGGTCATAAAGCTGTTGCTATAACAGATCATAATGGTTGTCAAGCTTATCCCGAGGTATTTCATACCGTAAGTCATTATAATAAAGGAAAAGAGGATAAAGACAAATTTAAAGTTTTGTATGGTGTTGAACTAAATATTGTTAATGATGATATTGATATGGTTTACAATGATACAAAAGAATATTCTCTTTTGGAAGATGAATTTGTTGTGTTTGATACTGAAACAACTGGTTTTTATGCAGGATCAGATCAAATGATTGAAATTGGTGCCGTAAAAATAAAGAATGGTGAAATAATTGATAGATTTGATGAACTTATAGATCCTAAAAGACCTCTTCCTAAAAAGATAACTGAATTAACGTTTATAACTGATGAAATGCTTAGTGGTTGTCGTAGCGAAAAAGAAGTTACGGAGAGTTTTAAAAATTGGATTGGCGATTTGCCATTAGTTGCTCATAATGCTAAATTTGATATTTCCTTTATAACGGCGGCTTATCAAAAGTATCTTTTAGGTGATTTTAATAATACGGTATTGGATACTATGAGTATCGCTCGTAGTTTGCACTCGGATTGGCCTAATCATAAGCTTTCAACTCTTGTAAAAAAATTAGATGTTGAATGGGATGAAGACAAGCATCATAGGGCTGATTATGATGCGGAAGGTACAGCAAAATGCTTTTATAAAATGAGTGTGGAGTTTAATAATCAAAACGTTGAAACAACGAAAGATTTAACTAAAGAAATTGATATTGAAAAAATGATTAGATTTGAAAGACCATTTCATGCAACTGTTATTGCGAAAGATCGCAAAGGACTATCTAATCTTTATCGCTTAGTTTCACTTGCTAATACCAAATATTTATACAAAAATGAACAGCCTAAAATACCTCGTAAATTAGTAACCGAAAATAGGGAAGGCTTGTTAATTGGTAGTGGCTGCATAAATGGTGAAATATTTAAACTTGCTCAAGGCAAAGATGATGAAGAAGTTGTAAATATGATGAAATTCTATGATTATATAGAGATTCAGCCAATTGATGCAATGAGTCATTTAATTGGACAAAACGAAGCTTTTTATAGTGAGATTGAATTAGAAAACTATTTAAAAAGACTTATAAATATCAGTAAAGAAGCTGGTATTCCAGTTTGTGCAACAGGAGATGCTCATACTCTTTTGAAAGAAGATAAAATATATAGAGAAATAATTATCCATCAAAGATTCAATGGTAAGTTGCACCCATTAAGTAGAGTAAATGTTCCTGATATGTATTTTAGAACAACGAAAGATATGTTAGATGCCTTTTCATTTTTAGATGATATAACAAGAAAAGAGATAGTAATTGATAATCCTAATAAAATTAGCGATATGTGTGAAATAATAGAGGTTATACCTGATACTAAGGGAATTCCTTTTTCACCACGTATACCACATTCTAGAGAAACAACAGTTGAACTTGTTTATGAGAAAAGTAATAGTTGGTATGGTAATCCATTACCTAAAAATATAGAAGAGCGAATTGCAACAGAGCTTTATGGAGATTCTCTTTTTACGGCTATCAAAGAAGAAAATACTACTAATCCTTATGAAGAATTGCACGAAACTATAAAAGAAGGATATGATGCAGTATTAAAAAAAGTCTTAGATAATATAGAAAAACATAAGGATGAATATGATGAGGATACTCTAAACAGCAAGCGAAAAAAACCATTAGGTGGAATTATTGGCGGTGGTTTCGATGTAATTTATTTGATTGCCCAAAAGCTAGTAAAAAAATCTAATGATGATGGTTTTTTGGTTGGTTCGCGTGGTAGTGTAGGTTCTAGTTTTGTTGCGACCATGATGGGTATAACCGAAGTAAACCCACTTCCAGCCCATTATCGTTGTCCAAATTGTTTATTTAGTATTTTTAAGGACGATGATGGCAAAGATTTAGGATCAACATATTCAAGTGGATTTGATTTACCAGATAAAGTATGTCCTAAGTGTGGAAGTAATATGTTAAAGGACGGTCAAGATATGCCATTTGCAACTTTTCTTGGCTTTAATGCTGATAAAGTGCCAGATATCGATTTGAACTTCTCAGATTTAAATCAAGCGGCTACTCATGCATATACAAAAGTTTTGTTTGGCGAAGATAATGTTTACAGAGCTGGTACTATTGGTACAGTTGCTGAAAAAACTGCTTTTGGATATGTTCGAGGATATTGTGAAGATAAAAATATCACTATGCGTTCTTTGGAGGTTGAAAGATTAGCTAAGGGATGTACTGGGGTTAAAAGAACTACCGGCCAGCATCCAGGAGGAATCGTCGTAATTCCTGATTATAAGGAAGTATTTGATTTTACGCCATTTCAATATCCAGCTGAAGATCCTGATAGTGCATGGAGAACAACTCACTTTGACTATCATGCCATTGATGAGTGTGTCTTAAAATTGGATATCTTGGGTCATACCGATCCTACCCAATTAAGATTAATTCAAGATATAACTGGTGATGATATTACAAAAGTTCCTCTAGATGATAAGGAAACTATGGCAATATTTTTATCGCCTAAACCTTTAAATGTTACTGCAGAACAAATAATGTGTGATACAGGTACATTAGGAATTCCGGAGTTTGGTACCGGATTTACAATTCAACTTGTTAAAGATACTAAGCCAAAAACTTTTGCTGAGTTAATTAAAATATCTGGATTATCACATGGTACTGATGTTTGGCTAGGTAATGCCAAAGATTTAATAGATAAAAAAATTGTACCATTTAAAGATGTTATTGGATGTCGTGATGATATAATGGTATATTTAATGTATCATGGTTTAAAGCCAATTAAAGCTTTTAAAATAATGGAATTTGTAAGAAAAGGAAGAGCTTCCAAAGATCCTGAAACATGGAAAGAACATGTTAAAACTATGCAAGAAGCCAATATCGAGGATTGGTTTATTGATTCTTGTTCAAAAATCAAATACATGTTTCCTAAAGCCCATGCTGCGGCATATGTTATAAGTGCTTTTAGAATTGCTTGGTACAAAGTTCATAAACCACTAGTTTATTACGCAACATATTTCTCATGCCGTTTTGATGATTTTGATATAGACGTCATGATTAAGGGATATGATGAAATAAAAAAACGAATAATTGAAATTCAAGCTAAAGGCTATGATGCAACAAATAAAGAGACAAGTGTTTTAGAAACCTTAAAACTAGCCTTAGAAATGACAGCTAGAGGTTTTAAGTTTGCTAATTTGAATATTGAAAAAAGTGATGGTAAAAACTTTATCATAGCAGATGACAATGTATCATTAATACCACCATTTAGAACTTTGGATGGCCTTGGAGATTCAGTTGCCGCTAAAATAATTGAGGAAAGAAAGAAAAAACCATTTTATAGCGTTGAGGATTTCCAAAATAGAGGTAAAGTAAATGCTACAACTATTGAAAAGCTTCGAGCTATGAATATTTTTGAGGGAATGCCTGAATCTAGTCAATTAAGTTTATTTTAGGTTGTAATTTTATTTTTCTTAAGTATAATTTATAAAAAGAGGAGGTTTTATGAATCTTATAACAGCAAAAGAGTTACTATCCTTAAAAGCAAAAGCTATAAAAACAATTATTAAAGATAATAAATTATCATATGCTATTGTTGATTTTGAATCAACAAATTTAAAAAAGCATGACTTTAATACACTTCTAGTTGATAAAATTAAGGAATATGCTAGACTTTACATGCAAGTGATTGTGATTATCAGATATCATATTGTATATTACCAACTTGAAAATATTGATTCTTTATATTCAGTTGAAGAACTAAGACTAATAGAAGTAGAAATTATAGAAAAACTTAAAAACATTTTGAAAAAAATAGGTGTTTCGTGCTTTATTGATGAATCATTTCCATTTTTTTATCAAGGATGTAGCAATAAAGAAATAGATGAGGCTTTAAGTAAAATTGATAAAAAGTTTTATTTAGCTCATGGCATTAATGTTGATTATGTAATTGATAATTTAGTTAGATGTGAAGATTATATAGAAAAAAAAGAAGATGAGAATAAAGAGCTGATTAAACTAACAAGGAAAAAATAGACTTATAAAGCTTGTTAAATTCAGTTTAATATTATATAATATTGGAGATTGAGAGGTTATTATGGAAAAAAATGTACATGAAATTACAGTAGTAATTGATAAAGAAGAGTGGGCAAAAGCACTCGATAAAGCTTATAAAAAGAAAAATAAAGAAGTTAAGATTGATGGATTTAGAAAAGGCGCAGCGCCTAAAGATATTTTTATAAAGAAATTTGGTATAGAATCATTATATATGGACGCTGTTGATCAAGTAGTGGATCCTGCTTATAAAAAAGCTTTAGATGAAGCTAAAATCACCCCAGTAATTGAACCAAAACTAGATATAAAGAGCGTTACTGAAGAGGCTGTTACTTTTGTATTTACACTTATTGAAAGACCAGAAGTAAAACTAGGTGATTATAAAAACCTTGGTATAAAAAAGGAAAGCCCTAAAGTTACTAAAAAAGAAATTGAAGAAGAAATAAAGAATTTAAGAGATAAGCTTGCTGAGATTACTTTAAAAGAAGGTGGCAAGATTGAGGATGGTGATACTGCCGTTATTGATTTTAAAGGATTTGTAGATGGTAAACCTTTAGAAGGCGGAACAGGAGAAAATTATCCTCTTCAAATAGGTAGTCATACTTTTATACCTGGCTTTGAAGAAGGATTAGTTGGGTTAAAAAGTGGTGATGAAAAAACTTTAGAATTAACTTTCCCAGAAGACTATGTTAAAGACTTAAAAGGCAAAAAGGTAAAATTCGAAGTAAAAATTAACGAAATTAAAACAAGGGTATTACCAGAACTAAATGAAGATTTTTACAAAGACCTTGGTTATGAAGATATGAAAACCAAAGAAGAATTAGAGGAAGAAGTTAAAAAAACAATTTCTCTTAAAAAAGAAGAAGAACTTGATGATAAATACACTGAAGAATGCCTTGATAAAGCAGTTTCAAACATGACTGTTTCATTAAATAAAGAAATCGTTGATGATGAGATTCATCACATGATTCATCAATTTGAACAAAGACTTGCTAGTCAAGGATTAAATATTGAACAATATTATCAATTTAGTGGCATGACGCATGAAAAATTACATGAACAAATGCATGATGAAGCTGAAAAAAGAGTTAAATATAGATATTTAATTGAAGCTGTATCAGAAAAAGAAAATATTTCAGTAACTGATGAAGAAACTGAAGCAAAAGCTAAAGAAATGTCAGAAAATTATGGTATTTCTAAAGATGAATTAATTAAAGCATATGGTAGTTTAGAAGTTATTAAATACGATATAAAAATGCATAAAGCTTTAGAAATTATAAAAGGATAAAATGACTTGCAGTTGCAAGTTTTTTTATCTTTATGTTAAGTACTTTACTTTAAAAGTTTATGTTAATTGCTAATTTTTTAAAAATGCCATATAATTTTATTAGATAACCTTATTAAAAAGTGGTGATTAAATGGAAAATAAATTTGATCTATTGAGAAAAAAATATGATACTTTTATTTATCGAAGTTTTAAGGTTTTTAAAACTGATAAAGACTTAGTTATAAGTTATTTATTTGAAACGGTTAATTTATGTAAATTTGAACCAACTATTGAAATTCCTTTGTCTTGTATAAAAAAAGAAGATATTAATGAACAATTTATAAATTATTTGGCATTTAATATAGGACTTGTTGAACTATTAAGTTATGTTAAAGCAACATGTTCAAAAAACATTATAATTGAAGCTGGATACATAGATGATGAAGCAGTTAAGTGGTTTAAAAAACTATATTATAATGGATTAGGAGAATTTTTATATTTAAATAAAATTCAGGTAAGTGAAGAAGATTTATTTAATATAATTGTTAAAGCCTCTCCAATTGATTTTATTACTACCGATTATCATGGATATGGCAATTTGATTCCTGTCGGTGGCGGAAAAGATTCCAATGTGACAATGGAACTATTAAAAAAATATCAAAATACACCATTTGTGATAAATCCAAAGAGTGTACATGAAGAGTGTATTATGGCTGCGGGGTATAAAAATCCTACTTATGTAAAAAGAATTCTTGATAAAAATATTTTAAAATTAAATAAAGAAGGTTTTTTAAATGGTCACACTCCATTTAGTGCTATAGTGGCATTTATATCTTTTTTGGTCGCATATTTGCAAAACAAAAAATATATTGTTTTGTCTAATGAATCAAGTGCTAATGAGTCAACTATAATTGGTACAACTATAAACCATCAATATTCTAAATCTTATACGTTCGAAAGTGATTTTAACTTTTATGCGGCTAAATATTTTAAAATCGATATTAAGTATTTTTCTTTGTTAAGAATGTTAAATGAATCTCAAATATCATTATTATTTAGTAAGTATAAAAAATATCATAAAGTTTTTAAAAGTTGTAATGTAGGAAGTAAAAATATTCCTTGGGTTTGGTGTGGCGAATGCCCAAAATGTTTATTTGTATATAGCATACTCAGTCCTTACTTAGAAAAAGAAGAATTGTATAGCATCTTTAATAAAGACTTATTTGATGATAAATCTCTTTTGAATACGTTCTTGGAGCTTTTAGGGTATGCGGACAGAAAACCATTTGAATGTGTTGGAACTTATGAAGAAGTAAGAGATGCGGTTAGCAGGACTATTTTAAATTATAAAGGACCGCTACCATATCTTTTGGAGTATTATAAAAAGCATTATAAAATTGAAACACATGATTTTTTACATTCGCTTAACAAGGAGAACTTTATTCCTTTAGAATATCAATTAGTTGTGGAAGAAGAGTTGAAGAAATATGTATAATGAGATTATAAATTATATAAAAAATAAAAACGTAGCTATTTTAGGCTTTGGCAGAGAAGGTAAATCTACTTATAAATTTATACGTAAACATTTAAAGGATAAGATGCTTACAGTATTAGATCAAAATAAAAATGCCACGAGTGATATAAATGATGATAATTTAATTTTGATTAATGATAATTATTTGGATTATATAGATAAATATGATTTGGTTATTAAAACCCCAGGTATCAGTTTAATAGGGAAAAAATATAACGCCGAAATAACTAGTGAAGTGGATTTGCTTACAAGGTTTGTACCGGTGAAATTAATCGGAATAACAGGAACTAAAGGAAAAAGTACGACAAGTAGCTTAATTTATACAGTTGTTAGTGATCAGTTAAAAAACACTTTTTATGTAGGAAATATTGGAATACCTATTTTTGACTATATTGAGAAATTTACACCAGATTCAATTGTAGTTGCGGAATTGTCGGCTCATCAGCTTAATGATATAAAAAATAGTCCCCATATTGCTATTATTTTAAACTTATTTGAAGAACATTTAGATTATTTTCATACACTAGATAATTATTACAACGCTAAACTAAATATTTTTAAATATCAAAATAAAAATGACTATGCTCTTTATTATTCTGATAATGAAGAACTTACAAATAGGGTAAAAAAAATAAATAGCCTTGCTAAAATGATTCCGCTAAACAAAAAAATGCTTTTAAATGATGAGATAAAAATTGACGATTATACTTACTTTTTTAATAAGGGACAATACTTGATCGGGGATTATAATAAAATAGATATAATGTTTTCTTTATATGTTGCAAAAATTCTTAACTTGAATTTAAAAAGATGTGAAGAGGTAATTAGAAATTTTAAGCCTCTTGAACACCGTCTGGAATTAATTAATGGGGGAAATATTAAGTTTTATGATGATACTTTAGCAACAATTCCTGAAGCTACTTTGAACTCAATTAAAGCTATTAAAGATTTAGAAACCTTGATTGTTGGTGGTAAGGATAGAAATATTGATTATACTAATTTTGTGCATGAGCTTGCAAATACAAGTGTTAAAAATATTATATGCCAGCCAGATACTGGAAAGTATATTTATGAGAATTTAAAAAACAGTAATAAAAATGTGTATTATGTGGAAGAATTGGAAGATGCTGTTATCTTAGCTTACAAAATAACAAGTAAGGATAAATCATGTTTATTGTCACCAGCGGCTTCTAGTTATAATAAATATCAAAATTATGCTGATAAAAGTGCTCATTTTAAAATGTATATTGAAAAATATAAATAATTATTAAATGGATGGAGGAAAAAAATGAATATAATTATTTCTGCGGGTGGAACAGGGGGACATATTTATCCAGCTTTATCAATAATTGATGAATTTAAAGAGCATGAAAAAGATTTAAATGTTATTTATATTGGTACTCATAATAGAATGGAAAAGGAAATAGTTAAAAATCTTAACATACAATATGTTCCTCTAACAATTTATGGATTATCCAAAACAGATATAATTAGAGATATAAAAAATATATTTTATATAAAAAAGGCTAAGAAAAGATGCTTAGAAATTATTGATGAATTTAAACCTGATGTTGTTATTGGTGTTGGTGGCTATGTAACTTATCCAGTTATGTGGGCCGCTAAAAAAAGAAAGATAAAAACATTTATTCATGAACAAAATAGTGTTCCTGGTAAAAGTAATTTAATGCTTTCTAAAGGAATTGATTTAGTCGGAGTTTCTTTCAAAAATAGTGAAAAATATTTTAAAAAAGCCAAGAAGGTTGTGTATACTGGTAATCCTTGTGCTAGTAGAGCTAAAAATGCAGCGATAATAAAGAAAGAATCAATAGGTTTTAAAAAAGATTTGCCTCTTATTACGATTGTTGCTGGATCTTTAGGAAGTAGTACTTTTAACTTTAAAATGAAAGAGTTTTTACTAACATGTGATAAAAGATATCAAGTGTTATATATTACGGGGAAAAGTTATTATGAAGAATTTATTAAAGATACCTCATTTGATGAAAATGTTATAGTAAAACCATATTTTGATAATCTAACAGGTATAATGAAAGACAGTGATCTGTTTATTTCTCGAGCAGGAGCAGGGGCAATTACTGAAGCGTTGGCATTAGAGTTACCTAGTATTTTTATACCAAGCCCATATGTAAGTAATAATCATCAATATTACAATGCCCTGGAAATTAAAAACGCTAAAGCTTGCCTTTTATTAGAAGAAAAAGATTTAAGCGCTGCGAAAATTAAGAACTTAGTAGAAGATTTGTTGCTTAAAAAAGAAAAATATGAAAAGATAAAAAATAACATAAAAAAAATGCATATAGATAATAGTGCCGAAAAAATATATAATTATATAAAGGACTTGATAAAATGAAAGAAGAGTTAAAAAAGTATGGTAATGTTTTAAGTGATGTTTCCCTAAAAGAGTTTAATACTTATAAGTTGGAAAGCTTTAGCAAATATTTAGTTTATCCAAACAGTATCACAGATTTAGTTCAATTAATAAACTATTTAGATAAAGAAAATATAAAATATTTTATTTTAGGAAATGGCTCCAATGTTATATTGCCATCCAATACTTTTGATGGGGTTGTTATTAAAACAACTGCTTTAAAAGGTGTAAAAGATTTAGATGATAATAAACTTTATGCCGAAGCAGGAGTAATGCTACCCAAACTTGTTAACGACTCACTTTATTTTGGTTATAAGGGACTTGAATGGGCTGCCGGAATACCAGGAACTGTCGGAGGAAGCATTGTTGGCAATGCCGGAGCATATAAATCTTGTATATTTGATTATCTGTTATGTGTTACAATTTTAGAAGGTGGCATAACTAAAACATTAAAAAAAGATGATATTATTTATAGTTATCGTCATACATCATTAAAGGGCGAAAAATGTATTGTATTATCCGCAGTTTTTTCTCTTGAAAAAGGTAATATGGAAGAGTCAAAGGAACTAATTAAATCTAGATATTTAAGGAGAGTTGAAACTCAGCCACTGGATAAGCCTTCGGCTGGTAGTGTGTTTAGGAATCCTATTGATGAACCGGCAGGTAAAATAATCGAAGATTTAGGATTTAAAGGGACATGTTGTAACGGAGCAAAAGTTAGTGAAAAACATGCTAATTTTATTGTTAATTCTGGTAATGCCACTAGCGAAGATGTTATTAGTTTGATTAATGATATAAAAAAATGTGTCAAAGAAAAGAAAAATATAGACTTAGTTTTAGAACAAGAAATAGTAAGTTGGGAGTAAAAAATGAAAAAAGCAAAAAAGAAACATCGTTTAAAAAGTTTTTTAGTTATATTTTTATTTCTGTACCTAATAATAATGTTGGGATATTATTTATTTAAAACACCTATTAAAAATATTTATATTTACGGAAATAAATATGTTAGTGATTTAGAAATTATTGAAACTGCCGGAATTAAAAATTATCCTTCTTTTTTGCATGTTAAGACAAAGTCGATTAAAAAGAAACTAGAAAAAAATCCGTTTATTACAAAGGCTAGTATCAAAAAAACTATTTTGGGAAAGGTTACCATAAAAATAGATGAAGCTCATCCTCTTTTTATTTCCAAAAGTGATAATTTAATTTATTTAAGTAATGAAAAAACAGTTGCTAATAGTGATAAATACTTAGGCCTTCCGATGCTTATTAATTATGTTCCCAAAAATATTTTAAAAGATTTTATAGATGCATTTAAAAATATTGACGAAAATATTGTAGCAATGATAAATGAAATAGAATATCAAAGAGAAGAAAAAGATGATGTAGTTATTGATGAAACTAGATTCTTACTTAGAATGAATGATACAAATACTGTTTATGTAAATACTATCAATTTAAAGAAATTGAATCAATATGCTAAAATATGTGCTACCACAAATGGGGTAAAAGGTATAATCTATTTAAATTCAAATCGTGATACTATAAGTATAACATCATACGATAGTATAAAAAATGAAAGCAAGGATAAAAGTGAAAATTAATTATAATGAAGTTTTAAAAAAAACCATTTCTTCTTTGGATCATAAGCCAACACTATTATTACACAGCTGTTGTGGACCTTGCTCAACTGAGGTTATTGATGTTTTGAAAGATAATTTTCTTATAACTGTATTATATTATAATCCTAATATAGAACCAGAAAGTGAATATTTAAAAAGAAAAGAAGAGCAAATACGCTTCTTGAAAATGGTTAATATTCCTCTTTTAGATATAGGATATAATAATTTTGAATTTAAGAGAATAGCCAAGGGCTTAGAAAAAGAAAAAGAAGGAAAGAAACGTTGTGTGTTATGTATTCATAATCGACTAAGAAAAACAAAGGAAATGGCCTTAGCTCATAAATTCGAGTATTTTGGAACAACTCTAACTGTTAGTCCTCATAAAAACAGCCAAATTATTAATAATTTGGGAAGAGCTTTAGAGGATGATAATGTTAAATTTTTATTTAGCGATTTTAAGAAAGAAAATGGTTATTTAAAAAGTGTTTTATTCGCTAAAAAGTATAATTTGTATAGACAAAACTATTGTGGTTGTTTATATGCGAAAGATAATAATCTACCTGATGATTTTTAATTTACAAAGAAACGTAAATATATGCGAAAACATATATTTTTCTTTTGACAAAATGCTCGGGGGGGGGG
>OIYS01000453.1_pt1 | contig 29014 bp, 21 predicted proteins | sample 1588271 | NCBI WGS metagenome assembly OIYS01 (sample SAMN03283286) | human gut metagenome | biome: human-associated habitat; material: feces | host: Homo sapiens | place: Peru | collected 2012
TACTTGAATCACTTTTTTTCTATATTTTTTGTTTCACATCAATTGTAACACTACATTGGATTTTTAAATTGCTGAATTGCAATTATTAGATTAAATATATTTATATATATTATATTATTTTTTATTTGTCAATTTTTTTCCCTTGTTTATTTTTAATTTTTACATCTTTTTAGGAAGAAATATGTCGAATTTTGTCAATTTTCTTTTTTTTGGCAAATTTTGGAATATATTCATATGACATTTTGTTGATTTTTGACCTATTTTGTGATATTATTTAATATGGTAAAATTAAAAATAAAGGTGAGTTAAAATTGAAGGAGACATATAATTTAACGAATCCACAAAAGACAATCTGGTTTACAGAAGAATTTTACAAAGGAACATCTATTGAAAATATTGCAGGTACTGCAAATATTGCGAATAAAGTAGATTTTGAAAAGTTTATAAAAGCTATTAATATTTTTATAGAAAAAAATGATAGTTTTAGATTAAAATTTATTAATGAAAATAATATTATTAAACAATATGTTGATGAATTTAAGAATTTTTCTTTTGACATAATTTCTGTTAATGACGAAAAAGATGTAAAAAGAATTGAAAAGGAATTAGCGGAAACTCCTTTAGAAATTTTGAATTCTTTCTTATTTAAATTTAAGTTGTTTAAATACCCTGATGGTCGTGGTGGTTTTGTAATAGTACTTCACCATTTAATTGCTGATGCTTGGTCTTGTGGTATTATAATAAGCGAAATTATAAATATATACGACGACTTATTAGAAAATAAAGATATCAGTCTTGAGCCAGCACCATCTTATATAGACTATATTGAAGCCGAAAATAAATATTTAAATAGTGAAAAATTTGAAGATGATAAGAAATTCTGGAATAATTTATTTCCTACTGTGCCTGAAGTTGCAACTATTCCAAGTTTAGCTTCAGGCAAAAATAAAATATCTAGCGCAGCCAAAAGAAAGCTTTTTACAATTCCAAGTGAAACAATGGAATTAATAAATGCTTTTTGCAAAGAAAATAAAATTTCTGCTTTTAATTTCTTTATGGGTATTTTTTCAGTATATCTTAGCAGAGTATCTGGGTTAGATAATTTTGTTATTGGAACTCCTATTTTAAATAGAAGCACTTTTAAAGAAAAACATACTACTGGTATGTTTATTAGTGTTGTGCCATTTAAGGTAAATTTAAACCACGAAAATAGTTTTATAGATTTTGCTAAAACTATTAGTCGTGATTTTTTTGATATATTCAGACATCAAAAATACCCTTATGAAGCCTTATTAGAAGATTTAAGGGAAAAATCTCCTAACATTCCAAATTTATTTAACATACTATTATCTTACCAAAATATGCGTAGTAATAAGCAATCTGCAAAGACAAATTATGAATCTAAATGGTTATTTAATAATAATATTTCTGATGATATGGAAATACATTTTTTTGATGTAAATGACACTGGAAATATAAATATTGCATATGATTTTAAAACTTGTAAATATTCTGCAGATGATATTCTAGCCCTTCACGCAAGAATTCTTAATATGATAAATCAAATTCTAGAAAATACTTCTATTTTGTTAAAAGATATAGAAATAGTTACACCAGACGAAAAAGAAGAAATTTTATATAAATTCAATAACACAAAAATGGATTATCCAAAAGATAAAACAATAGTGCAGCTATTTGAAGAACAAGTAGAAAAAACTCCAGATAATATTGCTGTTGTTTTTGAAGATCAAAAATTAACTTATAGAGAGTTAAATGAAAATGCTAATCAACTTGCTAATTATTTATTAGATAATGGGGTAACTCCTGGTTTAAATATAGGAATCGTCACGAACCGTAGTATTACTTCTATTATCGGAATTATTGCTATTTTAAAAGTCAATTGTACTTATGTACCAATTGACCCTCTATATCCTACAGATAGAATTGCCCATATGATTACAAGTTCACAAGTTAAGTTTGTTTTATATGATGGTTCTTCTTTTAGTACTTCGTCTGAAATAAAACTTATTAATATTTCTTATGAACATTATTCTAATTATAGCAATAAATTTTTCATTAATACTTCTTATAATTGTGATCATAATTTATACATTATATTTACTTCTGGATCTACTGGTTTGCCAAAAGGAGTTTGTATTTCTCATAAGAATATTATTAATTTAATTTATTTTGAAATGCAAGAAACTTGTATTTTAAAAGGACATTGTAATATATTACAATTTGCAACTATGAGTTTTGATGTTAGCTATCAGGAAATTTATTCCGCTTTACTTAGTGGGAATACTCTTGTTCTAATTTCAGACGATAAAAGAAAAAATGTTCACACTCTAGCATCATATATAATTAATAAAAAGGTAAACACTCTTTTCATTCCACCAGCTTACCTAAAAGTATTATGTTCAGATTTAAATATAGTACATTTATTGTCATCTTGTGTAAAAAACATTATCACGGCGGGAGAAAAACTTGTGATTTCTGATGGAATCCAAGAACTTTTGAAATCAGGTGTAATTATTCATAACCATTATGGACCTGCTGAAACTCATGTTGCTACTACATTAACAATTAATTCATTGAGTTATGGATGTGAACCTCCAGTAGGGCGCGCCATTTCTAATTCAGCAGTATATATTTTGGACAAAGAAAATCAATTGTGTCCTATTAATACTATTGGCCAAATAGCTATTTGTGGAGATTGTGTTGGTAATGGTTATATTCACAATAATAAATTAACCTCTGAAAGATTTATTAAAAATTCTTTATCTAAATCTGCAATGTATTTAACAGGTGATTTGGGGTACTGTTCTTCAAATGGTCTTATACATTTTATTGGTCGAAATGATTTTCAGGTAAAGATTAATGGTTTCAGAATTGAGGTTGAAGAAGTAGAAAAAGCAATTAATAGCTGTCCTAACATTACTAACTGTATAGTAATTCCTTTAGATGTAAAAGGAACTAGTAAATCTTTAGTTGCATATTACACATCTAATATCAAGATTCCTACTGCAAATATTAAATCATATTTAGCAACTATTCTTCCTTCTTATATGATACCTTCTTACTTTGTTGAGATGGACCATTTTGAATTTACTACTAATGGAAAAATAAATAGAAAGGCTTTACCTCAATGTGATTTAGAAGTACATAATGTAATTATACCTGCTAGAAATAACATTGATACTTGTGTTATTAAGCTATTTAAAAATATTTTAAAAATAACATCTGTTAGTATTGATGACAGTTTCTTTGATCTAGGTGGAGATTCTTTATCTGCAATTAATTTATGTGCGCAAATTCAAAATGAATTTAATGTGCAATTATTTGTAAAAGATATTTTAGAGCATCCTACTGTTAAAGACATTTCTGATATTATCTCTAATGGATTAAAATCTCCAGAAAAATATATAATTAAGCCTGTTAATAAATCAGATTTTTATGCTGTTTCGTCAGCTCAAAAAAGAATGTTTTTTGCAAGTAGTGTAGCAGGTGAATCTTCTACTTTATATAACATTCCTGGTGGTGTTATTTTAGATGGAACTATTGATGTAGAAAAACTAGAAAAATGCTTAAATACTTTAATCAATAGGCACGAAGCATTACGTACTTGTTTTATACTTAATGGTGATGAAGTTGCACAAAAAATTATTGATAAAATAGATTTTAAATTAGAATTACAAAATGATTATAAATTTGAAGATTTAGATACAATTTTTAATGATTTTGTTAAACCTTTCGACTTAAGTATAGCGCCTCTATTTAGGGCAAAATTCATAAGTTTTACAAACGGGAAATCTGTTCTTTTAATAGATATGCACCATATTATTTCTGATGGTTCTTCTTTAAATATATTTATAAATGAACTATGTAAATTATATAATGATGAATCTTTAGAGCCATTAGATATTACATATAAAGACTTTGCTACATTTGAAAATGATAGATTAGCTTCTGGCGAATTGAATGAAGCCGAAAGTTATTGGGTAAATCAATTTAAAGATGATATACCTGTATTAAACTTGCCTACAAACTATCCAAGACCTGCAATGCAATCTTTTGAAGGTAGAAAAATCTACTCTACCATTGATTCTGAGCAAACAGAAAAATTAAATGTACTTGCTAAATCTTTAGGAGTAACTCCATATATGATGTTGCTTTCTATATATTACATTTTACTTTATAAATACACTTCTCAAGATGATATTGTAGTTGGTTCACCTGTTGTTGGAAGAGATATTGCTCAAACTTATAATTTAATTGGTATGTTTGTAAATACATTGGCTCTAAAAAATAAGATTGATAGTAGTAAAACATTTAAAGAATTTTTGGAAACAGTAAAACAAAACTGTTTAAATGCTTACAAATATCAAACATATCCTTTTAATGAATTAGTAGAAAAACTAGATATAAAAAGAGATACTAGTAGGAATCCATTATTCGATACTATGTTTACTTATCAAAATAATGGCTATGAAGATATAAAATTTAAAAATATTAAATCTGCTAAATATTATATTCCAGATACTAATATTTCTAAATTCGACTTATCTTTAGAAGTGATTCCTAGTGCAGATGGCTTAAAATTTTCTTTTGAATATGCAACAAAGTTATTTAAGGAAGATTTTATTAATAATTTGTCTAACCATTATATAAATATTTTAAACACTATTTTAGAAAATTCAGATATAAAAATAGCTGATATTAATATGCTTTCAGAAGCGGAAATGCATAAAATTTTATACGAATTTAATAATACAGAAATGGATTATCCAAAGGATAAAACAATAGTACAACTATTTGAAGAACAAGTAGAAAAAACTCCGGATAATATTGCCGTTGTTTTCGGAGAACAAAAATTAACATATAGAGAATTAAATGAAAGAGCAAATAGTTTAGCAGAAGCTATCTCTAATAAATGTATTAATAAAAATAGTGTTATTGCAATTATAACAGAACGTTCATTGGAAATGATCATTTCAATAATTGCTGTTTTAAAATCTGGTAATACATATATTTTAATAGACAATACATTTCCACAAGATCGTGTAAAATATATTTTAGAAAATAGTTCTACTAAATTATTACTTATAGATAATTCATATACAATTGATTTTGATAATAACATATATTTGCCAGACTTAAAGTTAGAAATGGTGCAAAATAATTTACCTGATTTTAATAGTCCTGAAGATACCGCTACAATTATATATACATCTGGTTCTACAGGAAATCCTAAAGGTGTTTTATTAAGTAATACTGGTATTGTAAATTTAGTATATGCATTTAAAGACATATTAAAACTTTCAGAATCATCTAAGCAATTAGGGTTTGCTTCTGTTTCTTTTGATATGTTTGCAGTGGAATTGTTTACATCAATACTTTTAGGTAGAACATTATATTTGTTAAATTCAGAAGAAATAAAAAATCCTATTTTGGTAAGCAATGTAATTACTAGAAATAATATAGACTTCCTTATTTGCACTCCTACAAAAATGGAATTATTACTTTCTAATGAATCTACCTCTAGTTGTTTAAAACAATTAAGGGGCTTTCAACTTGGTGGAGAAATTTTAACTAAAAATTTATATAACTCAATACGTGAACATACTAGTGCATCAGTTTATAATGGTTATGGGCCTACAGAAATTACTGCTTGTTGTTCTAATAAGCTTGTTACATCAGGAGAAGATATTTCTATTGGTACACCTGTACCTAACTCTAAAATATATATTTTAGACAAAGATTTAAATATCTGCCCAATTGGTGTTCCAGGAGAGCTTTGTGTTGCTGGTATAGGCGTATCTAAAGGTTATTTAAATGATTCTGTTAAAACTGAAAAGTCGTTTATCCACTTTGGGCTTACCAATGAAAGATTATATAAAACTGGTGATATGGCTTTATATAACAATAATGGCGAATTGGAGTATATTGGCAGAAGAGATTTTCAGGTTAAAATTAATGGTTTAAGGATTGAACTTTCAGAAATCGAAACTAAACTTTGTTCTATAAAAGAAATTACTTTTGCTGTAGTTATTGCAGACAAGGCTAAAACCTATTTAAAAGCTTTTATTGTTAGTGATGAAGAATTAAGTGTCCCTGCTATTAGGAAAAAACTTACAGAAATTTTGCCTACATATATGATTCCAAAATATATTTTCCAAGTGGATACCATTCCAATTACTTCTAATGGTAAAGTAGATAGAAATGCTTTAAACAATTACCAGATTGCTTTATGTAATGACTCTATAGACTACACCGCTCCAGAAACAGAGTTACAAAAAACATATTGTGAAATATGGGAACAGATATTGCAAACTAGAGTAGGTATAGATAATGACCTCTTTGATTTAGGAGCAGACTCTCTTTCTGCTATAAAATTTAAAGTTGAAGCATTAAATCACGGAATAGACATCCCTTATGCTGATATTTTTACATATAAAACCATTAGGAAATTATCTAGTAGTAAATCTGAAGATATTATAACAACACCTATTGAAGACTTTGATTATAGTAAAATAAATAAACTACTAAAGAAAAACAAAACTCAGTTAAACTACAATTTAACTTTCTGTAATAACAATAACATATTGCTTTTGGGTAGCAATGGTTTTGTAGGAATGCACATTATAAACAGTTTTATAAAAAATGATTCTGGTACAATTTATTGCATAATGCGTGACAAGGGTGGCAGAGGAGCTTTATCAAGATTTTTAGATGTTTTACATTTTTATTTTGACACTTCTCTAGATTCTTATATTGGAAATCGAATAGTTGTACTTAAAGGTGATATCCTTAAAGAAAATTTTGGATTAAGCAATAGAAATTATGAAATGATTATAAACAATGTTTCCACAATTATAAATGCGGCTGCAAATGTAAAGCATTTTGGAGATTTTGAAAAATTTAAAGCAATTAATATTGATAGTATTAAAAGAACTATAGAATTCTGTAAAAAATACTCTAAGAGATTAATACACCTTTCAACCTTAAGTGTTTCAGGCAATACATTTCTAGACGATACTATATCTAAGAATCAATTGCTTAAAGAAAAGAAAGTATATTTCTCTGAAAAAGATTTATTTATTAACCAATCTTTAGATAATGTATATACTAGAAGTAAATTTGAGGCTGAAAAAATTGTATTAGATAATATTTGCACTGGACTTGATGCTATTGTTCTTAGATTAGGTAATATAACTAGTAGATTTTCTGATGGTAAATTCCAAATAAACCCTGACAGTAATGCTTTCACAAACCGTCTAAAAACATTTGTTACTTTAGGCATTGTTCCAGAATCTTTACTATCACAGGAAATAGAGTTTACTCCCGTTGATTTATGTGCTAATTCTATCATAAAATGTCTGCAATATAAAAGTAAATCAATTTCTGTGTTACATATTTATGATAGGAATCACATAAAAGCTGAAAAAATTATAAATGTCTTTAAAGAACTTGACTTGCCTGTTAATATAGTTAAAGACGTTGATTTTCTGAATTATATTCACAATAATCTATCTAATAAAGATATACAAAAAAAGCTTGAAGGAATTATTAATGATTTTTCAAATGACAATATTCTTTCATATGATAGCAATATTTATATAAAATCTGATTTTTCTGTTGATTTATTATTGCGTTGTAAATTTAAATGGAGTAAAATAAATAAAGAATATTTAATAAAATATATTCTATACTTAAAAACAATAAATTTTTTTACTAATGATAAAGGAGATTAATTATGAAAAATATTCAATATTTGATTGTTTTAATATGTTCTTGTTTATGCTTAATTGTATTGACCTTTCTACTTATGAAAAAATCCAAAAAGAAAGACCAACTAACATTATGCTTTACCTGTTGTCTAATTTGTATGCTTATTTGGTCTTTCAGCTTAAGCCTTCAAATACTTTTTCAAAATACTAACATTAATCCTATATTTTTTGAAGGTTTAGCATCTTTTGGCGCCTGTTTTTTACCTGTATTTTTTATGCTTCTAGGTATAATTTTTTTTAAAACGCAAATTAATATTGGAATTAGGCATGTTTTGCTTTTCTTCATTCCTTGTTTAACAACAGCAATAATGTTTACGAATGATTATCATCATTTATTTTATCAAAATTACTCAACTAATTTAAACGAAACCGTTTACGGTCCTTATATGATAATACATTCAATATATTCTTATAGTATAATAGTAATTGGTCTTTTTTACTTTTTAAGATATTCTATTAAAAATTCTGGTTTCTTTTCAAAGCAATCTATCTTGCTTTTTGTAGGAGCGCTCATTCCTCTTGCAATTAATATGCTAGGAGCATTTAATTTAATTAATATGTCTGTATATATGACACCAATATCATTTGCTATAGCTTTATTATTTTTTGCTTTTGCAATTTTTAAATTTGGATTTTTAAAAGTCGCTCCAATTGCTTTGCAAAGAATTGTTGATAGAATTTCTGACAGTTATTTCGTTGTAAATGACGAATTAATTATAACAGATTTTAACCAAACCTTGTTAGACACTTTTAAAGTTAGTAGTTCTGAAATTAGAAGTTCTAATATTATAGACCTACTAGCTAAATATAAGGAATTCAATATTGACGTAGAAATGCTTATTGCAGCAATTAATAAAACCAGGCTAGATGATTCAACAGTAACTGTAGAAGAACATTTCGAGCCTATTGAAAAATATTTCCATATTGAAATAAATAGTATTAAAAACAACGGTAATTTTTTAGGTACTCTTATCCTGTTAAAAGATATTACTCAGCATATTATAGATATGCAAACAATTAAGGATAATCAAGATAGACTTATAGAAAAAGAGCGTTTAGCTTCCCTTGGTCAAATGATTGGTGGTATTGCCCACAACTTAAAAACTCCTATAATGTCTATTGCTGGTGCAGCAGAAGGGCTTTCTGATTTAACAAATGAGTATAGAACCTCTGTTGGCGACCCAGAAGTAACTATTGAAGACCATCATGAAATTGCAAATGATATGGATACTTGGATAGAAAAAATTCGTACTCACCTTTCATATATGTCTGATATCATTACTGCAGTAAAAGGACAAGCTGTTAATTTTTCAGATAATACTTTTACTGGTTTTACTGTTGGTGAACTTGTGAAATATGTTGATATTTTAATGAAGCACGAATTAAAAAATGCACTTATTAATTTTAAAACCACTGTAAATTTAGATGAAGATACAAAAATAGGTGGAAATATTAATAGTTTAGTGCAAGTTATTAACAACATTATTTCCAATGCAATACAAGCATATAATGGAAAACCAAATCAGGAAATTGACTTTGTACTTTCTAAATCAAACGATAATCTTATTATAAAAATTCAAGATTTTGCAGGAGGTTTACCAAAAAATGTTCAGGAAAAACTCTTTAAAGAAATGATTACAACAAAAGGTAAAAATGGAACCGGACTTGGTTTATTTATGTCTTATTCTAATATTAAAGCTCATTTTAATGGAGATATGAAATATGAAACAAAACAAGGTGAAGGAACAACATTTATTCTTGAAATACCTTTAAATAAAGTAATAAAGCAGGCTTAACCTGCTTTATTTTATTTTTTATTTATTTCCTCATATATTTCATCCCAACTATATACTCTTTTATATTTTGTTTCCTGTTTGTTATATGGGCTATCAAACATAAGCACTTTTGTTTTTGTTTTAGAAACACCTTCACAAAAATCAATGTGGTCGTCTATAAATACTTCAATATTATTTTCTAAGCATTCTTTTTCCTTATGCATTGAGCCAACTATTAATTTATCAAAAATTATTCCATTCTTTGTAAGCCAAGTTTTTGAAACACCATATGGGTTCTCGCAATGGTCTTCACTTCTTGAAGTTATTATTATAATTTTATGCCCTTCTGTGTGTAACTTGTTTATAACTTGTTTAGCATTTTCCTTAATTCCTGCATTTAAATATGCTTCATTTATATTTTCTTTTAAAAACTTACTTGCTTGGTTATCATCCCATCCAAAAGCTTTATCCCAATGCCATTCGTTTTCATTTATTTTGAAATTAATATTTTCCTTTTCATTAAATTCTCTTGCCCTTACTATAAGTATATCGTGTAGTTTATTTATTGTGTCATCTATGTCTATTCCTATATTCATATCTTTCTTCCTTTCTTATTAAAAATTTTAGTATTTTAAAGCAAAAAGTCCCTTGTTTTTAAGGGGCTTTTATATATTAATTATCATCATCAAATGCGCCAAACAATTCATCAAACTTTGCTTCTAGTTCTTTTTGTATATCGTATGATTCTTCTTCATTTTTTGCATCTGCTGTTACTGTAGCTGTTTGTTTTGTAGTTTCTTTTGGCTCTTCTGGTGTTTCTTCAAACAAATCATCTAATGATTCAATAGATGTGTTTTGTTCTTTTTCGCCTTCTTTTTTCTCTACATAAGGATTATATGGGTTGTATTTTCTCCATTCTCCTCTTGCTACATCTTCTCTATCATTATGGTCTACTGCATATTGTTGTACTAATTTTCCAGTATTATATTTAAAGTAATAATATTTTTGAGCTTTTATAGGTTTTAATCCTTTTTCAAATATAATACACATATCATTGTCAAGTCTTCTAAGCTCATCTGGCGTCATTAATGCTCTTGCCATTATTTGATCTGACTTATTGTAACCTTGTCGCCACATATTTTTATCTTTACTTACAGACCAACTATCTCTCGAAACAGTTTTTTCTCCAAGTTCCTTAGAAAAATATTCAACGGTTTTTTGTGAGTTACTTCCTAAAAATACTGTTGTATCACAGTTACCAATTATTGTTTCGTGAGATTTTTCATATACTGCTTCTAATTGGTCTAAGTTTTGCAATATAACACTAAATGAGATTTTTCTACTTCTTGAAGTAGATATTTTTTTATCAAAATCTGGTATTTTACCAATGTTTGCGAACTCATCTAATATAAAGTATGTAGGTTGTGGTAATGCTCCTCCTTGTTTATCTGCAAAATCATATAAATGTTGTATCATTTGCGAGAAGAATATTGTAAGTAAGAAGTCATATGCTGTATGTGTATCTGAAGAAATAACGAATACAGCTGTTTTTCTAGAACCAATATCTTCAAAATTTATTGTATTTGTTGAAGTTAACTCTGCAATTTCTTTTGAGTCGAACTTACCAAGTTTTGATTGTAATGTACTTAAAATTGAACCATATGTTTTTTCTGGTGCAATTTCAATAGATTTATAGTTCATTCTTGCTGGATGATCATATGGCAATTGGTTCATAAGTTCTGTAAGAAGGTTTCCTCCACCATTGCTGTTTGCTGCTCTAACTAGCTCCGCACAACTTGCTAAGTTTTGCTCTTCTTCTGGTCTTGTTGCTAGTAAATAGTAAATTAATGCTTTTAATAACATTTCTGCCATATCATCCCAGTATGGGTCTGAGCCTGAACCTTCTGCTTTTTGTCCTTTTACGATTGTATTTGCAATAACGTCAACATCTATTTCACTAGAAATATGCATTAATGGGTTATAGCCATCACTTTTTTGTGGATTTACTAAATTTAGTACTTTTATATCATAACCTTTAGATTTTAAGTATCCTGCAGTTTTGTCGTACAATTCTCCTTTTGGATCTGTAAATACATATGAACCTAGTAATTGATATGCGTTAGGAATAACATATGATGCAGATTTACCAGAACCAGAACCGTCCAACAATTAAAACATTAACGTTTCCTCTTTTATCAACCGGTAAGTAATTCTTTTCTGCTAAAAGTATTCCTTTTTTTGGACTTAATATTTGGTATTGTTCTCCTCCTGTTGCCCAATCACTTGAGCCGTGTTCAATATCTGTATACTCATTTTTAGGTAATGATTTCATAATTCCAATTGCAGCCAAGAAGAGCAATGTTATTGTTAAATATAGTTCGCCTTTACCGAAAGTAGCTATATATTTAGCTCTAAATACTTTCCCTAAATTTTCCATTATATTTCCAACGTTAGCCATAAATAATCCTACTGCTGTATTATTAGTTTCTTTAGCATCTATTATACTAACTGCCCCAGGCGCAATTAATACTATGGATAATATTACCCATAGTACTATTACTACTATAAAAACTGGTTTAGATTTACTTAATGCATGTTTTATTTTATACATAAATTATCACCTTTTCTTTTGTATAGTTATTTAGTAAATTCTTCTTCTTTTCCTCTTACTTTTTCTTCTTTTCCTCTTGCTTTTTTCTTTCCACTATATGTCTTTATTTTAACACAATCATTTTCTGGTAATACATTAGCTAATACACTATCATAATCGCATGGCTCCATTTTTCTTGCAAAAGCAAAAACATTTTGATTCATATTAATCATATCCTCCTTAATTTTCTAATACAGGGTTCCCCCCAACAACATGAATTCTATCGTCTGTTAATTCTCTTACTTCAAATGCAAAATAATTTTTATATGGTTTTAATTTGCATTTTCCTTTTACTTCATTTGTTTCTTCATCAAAATATAAGATTGGTTTGATTTCTTCTGCTGTTTCTGGATCTATAATTGATATTGGCCTTTTTAAATTTGGTGTATATTCAACTTCTTTATACTCAGTTTCCTCTTCTGAATATAATGTTCTAAATTTAAATGGCATAGGCTTTTTAGTAATTAATACTTTATCTCCTTCTAGCACTCCATTATTTATTACTACTTTATCTTGTCCAAAAGATAATATTACTAATTTGTTTCCTTCTGGTTTAGGTTCATCTATATAAAATGTCTTTTTAGTTTTTTCTCCAACTAGTTCAGTTGTAAAATCCAATCTTTCTACTGTAAATTTAGGAGCTGTTTTTGCAACTTCCTTATCTGTTTTACTTACTTCATATATTACTGTTTTTACTCCTTGTGGATCTGTTATACTAAAATGTTTTCCATTTATTGGTTGTTCCATTTATTAAAGCACCTCATTTCTATATATTAATGCCCTTTATCTTTTGTATAACTACCTTTTTAATTATACAACATTTTAGGGGTTATGTCAACTCTTTTTGTTGTTCCTTTTTATTCATATTCTAGGATTAAATTTTGATACCTCTTTTAGTTTTGTAAATAATTCTTTTTCTTCTTGAGTTAGTTCCTTTGGAACCACTGTTTTAATATTAGCAACTAAATCTCCTCTTCCGCCTTGTCCATCTTTATAGCCTTTTTTTGAAATTCTTAATTGTTCTCCGCTTTGCGTTCCCGGTTCTACATATATGCTTACAGGTTCTTCTAAAGAATTTAGAACTATCTTCTTACCTAATGCCGCTTCCCAAGGTGTTATATATAAATCGGTTACTAAGTCATAGCCATCTAGTTTAAATTTTTTATTATTTAATATGTTTATTTTTATAAGCAAATCTCCATTTTTTCCACCATTTATTCCTGTTTTTCCTTGTCCTGCTAACCTTATTTTTTCTCCATTTCTAATACCTGATGGAATCTTAACATTAAAAGTTGCCATCTTTCCTTTTACTGTTCTTAATGAAATTTTCTTTTCTAAGCCAAAATATGCATCTTCAAGTTTAACATTTATTTCTGTTTCCACATTTTCGCCTTTAATTGGTATTTTTTTATATATTTTTTCTTCTTGGCTTGTTTCTGCTTGATTTCCAAAAAGTATTGTTTTAAATTCAGAAATTATACTATTGTTGTTATTTCTGCTCTCTTTTTTCTGTGCTATTCTCTTTTTCTTGCCAACTCTTGCATTCCATTGTCTATCATATTTTCTTCTACTTGAAGGTGTTGATAAAATTTTATATGCCTCGTTAATATCTTTAAATCTTTCTTCTGCCTTTTTATTTTGCATATTTACATCTGGATGGTATTTTTTTGCTTGTTCTCTAAAAGCAATTTTTATATCATCAATACTAACTTTATTTGTATCTAAGCCTAATATTTTATAGTAATCTCTAAATATCATTTCAACATCCTCCATAAAATGGAATTATAATCTATTGAAAATTATAGCATATTTTCCTATATTCTTTCAACTTTTTTTCCTTTTTTTCTTGCTTTTTTTTCTATTTATAATATAATAGTGTAAATTGTAGGAGGTGTCCTTATGAGAAAATATAATCATTCTAATGAAGATGCTAAATATAAAATAATTGCAGTAGATGACGAGGTAGGTATTTTAGATTCCCTTAATGTTTTTTTGACAAAAGCTGGGTATTCTTTTGTAGGTATCTCCGATCCTATGGAAGCTATTGAAAGAGTAAAAAATGAGCATTTTGATTTAATGCTTTTAGACTTTATTATGACTCCTATTCACGGAGATCAAGTAGTTGAAGAAATTAGAAAATTCAATGCCGAATTATATATATTACTTTTAACTGGGCATAAAGACTTAGCTCCACCACTTGACACAATCAGGCGTTTAGATATTCAAGGTTATTGTGAAAAAAGCGATAAGTTTGACCAACTATTATTATTAATAGAATCTGGAATAAAAGCAATTTCTCAAATGCAAGAAATTAAAGATATTAATGAAAAACTAAAAAATACATATGAAGAATTAGAAAAAGCATATTTAGAAAGCATAGAAACTTTGCGTTATACTGTTGAAGCCAAAGACTCTTACACAAGAGGCCATTCTGATAGAGTTTCCGAATATTCTTATCTAATTGGAAAATATTTAAATTTGCCTGAAGACGATTTGAAAAAATTAAAACTAGGTGGTTTATTCCACGACATAGGGAAAATAGGAATTCCTGATAGTATTTTACTAAAAACAGAAAAGCTAACTGATGATGAATATTCAGAAATTAAAAATCATCCAGCAATAGGTGCGCATATTTTATCAAATGCTTCTATGTTTGCAGACATAATTCCTATAGTAAAACATCATCACGAACGCTATGATGGAAATGGTTATCCTGGAAAACTTAAAGGAGAAGATATTCCTTATCTTGCTAGAATTACTGCTGTTGCAGATACATTTGATGCAATGACATCTAGAAGAGCTTATAGAGATCCTCTTCCTTTAGATGTAGTAAAATCTGAATTTGAGAAAAACTCAGGAACACAATTCGATCCAAATATTGTGCCAGTTTTCTTAGACATATTAAATAATCATTACGATGAAATAGAAGAAATTAGAAATAAATATTAAAATCCATAAAAAAGCAGAAATAATTAAAATATTTCTGCTTTTTATTGTGAATAAAATACCCTCTATTCTAGCTCTAAGTATTGATTATATGTGCATTCTCTATCAATTACTTTATCTTTTCTTATATCAATAATTCTATCTGCAACTGTTTGTGTTAATTGGTGGTCGTGTGATGTAAAAATCATATTACCTTTAAATTTTTTCATTCCTTCATTTAATGCAGTTATGCTTTCCATATCTAAGTGGTTTGTAGGCTCATCAAAGATTAAAAAGTTTGCACCAGATAGCATTAACTTAGATAATACACATCTTACTTTTTCTCCACCTGATAGCACTTTTACTTTCTTTAATGCTTCATCTCCTGAGAACAACATTCTTCCTAAAAATCCTCTTACATATGTTTCATCTGGATCTTTTGAATATGTTCTAAGCCAATCTACAAGTGTTTCGTCTTTTGTAAATAAATAGCTATTATCTTTAGGGAAGTAATCCTTCGTAATTGTTTGCCCCCAAGAAATTTCTCCTTCATCTGGTTCTACTTCTCCTGCAATTATTTGGAATAATAGTGTTGTAGCCATTTCATTTTCTGCAATAACTGCAATTTTATTATCGGCCTTTACTGTAAAAGAAATATTGTCTAGTATTTTTTCACCATTTATACTTTTGGAAATATTTTTTACTGTTAAAATTTCTTTACCTGGTTCTCTATCTGGCTTAAAATCTATATATGGATATCTTCTGCTTGATGCTTTTATTTCTTCTAGTTCTATTTTTTCTAGTGATTTTTTTCTTGATGTTGCTTGTTTAGATTTAGAAGCATTTGCACTAAATCTAGCAATAAATTCTTGTAATTCCTTAATTTTTTCTTCTTTCTTTTTATTTGCCTCTTTTGCTTGTTTTAAAGCTAATTGGCTAGATTCATACCAGAAATCATAATTTCCTGGGTAAACTTTTATTTTTCCAAAGTCCACATCTGCAATATGTGTACAAACTTTATTTAAGAAATATCTATCGTGAGAAACTACTATAACAGTATTTTCAAAATTAATCAAAAATTCTTGTAGCCATTCAATACTTTTTAAGTCTAAATCGTTTGTTGGTTCGTCTAGTAATAAAATATCTGGATTTCCAAATAAACTTTGAGCAAGTAATATTTTTACTTTATCTTTTGCTTCAATTTCGCTCATCATTTTATAATGTTTTTCACTTGATATACCTAAATTGTTAAGCAATGTAGCTGCATCTGATTCAGCATTCCAGCCATCCAATTCTGCAAATCTTTCTTCTAACTTAGCTGCTTTCATACCATCTGCTTCAGAAAAGTCTGGTTTAGCATATATCTCTTCTTTTTCCTTCATTATGTCGTACAATTCTTTGTTTCCCATAATCACAGTATCTAGAACAGTATAATTTTCATATGCAAAGTGGTCTTGTTTTAATGTTGATAATCTTTTTCCCTTTTCAATTGCAATTTCTCCCTTTGAAGGTTCAATCTCTCCTGATAATATTTTTAGAAAAGTGGATTTTCCTGCGCCATTTGCACCAATTAATCCATAGCAATTACCTTTTGTAAATTTTATATTTACATCTTCAAACAAAACTCTTTTTCCAAATCTTAATGTTACTCCAATTGCACTTAACATTTCTTTCCTCCTTAAATTTCACACTTGTTTTATTATATAAAGCTTTTGTAATTTAGTCAAGTTATTTGAGTTTGATCATTAAAAAAATCATCTCTTATTAAAGATGATTTTTATTTTTTTATCTAAATCCTCCTCCAGAAGATCCTCCAGAAGAACTACCACCACTGCTGTAACTACTTCCGCCACCGCCACTATCGCGATCACTTCCGCTATATGAATGTGAATATTCTCTAGACATTTTTCGAGCTTCCCTTCTAGCTTTTCTTTCTACGCGTCTTTCGTACCTTAAAGTTTCCCTTGCTAAAGCAGATACCATACCAACTGATAATTTTTTAGTATAAAAAGTGGTATTTTCAACATTGATTTTTGAAATTTCTTTAAAATCAGGATATAACTTACTAAATTGTTCTTCAACTTTATCTGCTATTCCTAATAATTGAGCAAATACCAGATAATCTTCTAATATATGTACTTGAACATTTTCTTTGTCTGGAATTAAACTATAATCCAATAAGAATTTTTTTAATCCTAAAAGATTTAAAGCTGCCTCTCTTACAGAACCATCAACATATTTAGTAATAATAGTTTTAGTTTTCCATAATTTCTTTGATGTTGTTATATCTTCTAAAATTAAATTCTTTTGTTGTAATTTTTTTGATGTATCATTTATTAATGTATTAAACCATCTATTCATAGTATGGTGATTTGACCTACACCATTTTTCAAATTCTTTTGCTTCTAAAATATTATTATCACCACTAGCTTTTATAAGCATTTGCATTAGGCTCTTTTCCATTTCATCTTTTACATAAAATTCTCGACTATGTACATTTTTAAAAGCTATAGCATATTTGTTATCTTTTAAATTAAATAGGCCTCCTCTAGTTTTTGAAAGTTCTATATATCCTTCCTTTATCCATTTTAATAAAATTGCTCCAACCAAGCCATTTTTGCAATCATCTTCTTTTAGAATTTTATATTTTATCATAACCCAATAAGCATAATATAAATCGCCTTCACATGGTATATCTCTAAAATATGTTACTTCATTATTTTTTATCTTTGGTCCTAAATCTAAAGGTCTATATTCTATATTATCTCTATTACTGTTGTATTTTCTTCTTCTAGAAAATCCACCTAATATAAAAAAATGAAGTAAGGCGGCCCCAATATAAGTAAGTAAGAGAATTTTGATGATAAACCAACTTTCATTAAAAGAATAATCTGAAACTGTACTCTTAGCAGAATCATATATATCATCAAACGATTGGCTTGATGTATTTGAAGTATTAAATAAATTACTTTCAAATCTCACTAAACCTACCATATATTGAGAAGATGACAAACTTCCACCAGAATCTAAAACAATTTTCCCATCAACAAAGTTAATTGTCCCATTATTTCCAAATGCCCATATTTTTGCATTATCTAATGAAAAATTATAATTTGAATGTATAGTAATTTTAGCATTTGATACTTTTTGGTCCAAGTTTAATAAATTAAAATATATTCCTTGCGTATCTGTATATTGAATTATAAAATTACTAATATTATATTTTAATGTGTATGTATTATTGCCATAATTTGAAATTCCCCAACATAATTCCACCCCATCTGAAATTTCATTTATTCCACATTTATATGCTTTTGATGAAAAACTATCACTTGTATTCCAAGTAGATAGACTTTCATATATAGTTCCTGTTTGGTCTGTAACACTAAAGTTTGAAATCACTGAATTACCCATTTTAGTATATGGTCTATATCCTTCAGTTCCTTGCGTTAAATTAGCTTTCCATACTTCTGTAACAACTGCATTTCCCTCATTATCTATATAAATATCCATATTTATACTGTTAATAGAATTCGCACTTACTTTGTTTGTTAAAATAAAAAACGTAATGATAAACATACAAAATATAATTCTAATTAACATCTTTTTATTGGTTTTAACCATTTTTTATAGCCTCCTTTTTTTAGTAATATTATAACACTTACTTTAAATAGTCAATCAAAAAAGAAATTTAAACTTTTATTAATGTCTAAATTTCTTTTTTTAATGCATATAATAGTTTTTTATGCTAATCCGCACTAGCTTTTACCACAAGCCTTTTGGTTGCGTGGCTGTTACCCTTCTCATAGTGGCACGTGATTAATGTTATTTCTCTTTTGCCATTTGTCAATTGGCTTGTGCAAGAATTATCATATGGATCTATTACATATGTATCATAAACTTTATAATCTAAAGTTTTACCTGTTAAATCAGTTATTTTAACAATATCGCCTAATTGAATTTTATATAAATTGCTAAAAAATTTATTATCTTTATAATTATGTCCTAACACCACCATATTTCCAACCTCATTTGGATTAGCACCCCAATATTTATTTAACGAAACCTTTAATAGCTCTGTTGATGTTTCTGATAGTATTGGATACTCTATACTTAAACTCGGAATATTTAAAATTCCAACCACTGTATATTGCTTACCATTTATAGTATATGTAGATGTTTTTGCTGTTGTAGTTTGTGTATTATTATCTTCATTATTTTTTGCCGTTTCTTCTTCAATTGTATTTGTTGGTGTAGGAATTATTTCATTTTCTACTTTCTTTTCATTTTCTAAATTTGTTTCTGCAATTACTGGTAAGTTTGGTTTAGAAAACTTAATAAATACAACTATGGAAATTATAATTATAAATGTAGGTATAATAAATGGAATTGAAATTTCTTTTTTTAAATTATTTTTCATTATAGTTTTATTTCTCCTTAAAAATATGAATGATGTAGTTTTAGTTCTTTACAAAGTTATATGTTTTTTAGCTTATTATATTTGAAATAAGCAAGTGCTCCACCTAAAAGTAAAATAACTATTGCAAAAGATGTTATTCCCATTAAGCCTGTTTGTGGTAATTTTCCTGTGGAAGTAGTATTATCCTGTTTGGTATTTGTATTGTTTTTGTTATTATTATTATTGCTATTGCCATCATTATTACTATTGTTGTTGTTATTATTGTTATTATTGTTGTTATTATTACCATTATCCGGATTATTTGCAGTTCCATTAGCGTATACTGATTCATTATTATTATAATTATATTGAACTGATAATGCAGGGCAACTTAATGTTGCTGAATTTCCAACTGTGTCTTTAATGTTACCTCCCGACAAATCTACAGTTTTCATAATTCCCTTATCTGTAGCTTTCACAGTATATTCATATACTATTATAGAACTTCCAAATGTTCCCTCTGTTAGTTTAATATCTTGTCCATCTCCAAATTTTATTGTTAAAGTTGGTACAGTTGTTCCTTTTATCTCCTCACTGAAATTAACATTTATAACTAATTTTGCACCTGTAGGAACCATATACATATTTTTATTTGTATCCTTATTGTAATTCTTTATACTTGAATATGTAACTTGAATACTTTCAACAGTTGGGGCAGTAATATCTGCTCCAGAATTTTCTTTATCCCAGTTTGCAATATAATCAAAAGGAATTCCTTTTTCTTCTGCATATTCTTTAGATGTCATTCCATCATTACCATAAATTGTTAATTTATTACAACCGTTAAATGCCCCTGTGCCAATACTAGCAACGCTGTCAGGGATTAATATTTTAGATAAGTTTTTACAATCTTGAAATGCTCCATATATATTTGACCAACTTCCTTCAATAGTTGTTACAGAATTTGGTAAAATAACGCTTGTAAGCCCAGTGCATTCCTCAAAAGTGCGCTGTTCTATTTTAGTAAGATTTTTCGAAAGAGTTAAAGATTTTAAACCACTACATCCTAAAAATGCTCCTTCTCCTATACTTGTAACACTATCTGGAATTATTAAACTTTTTAAACCTGAGCATTCTCTAAATGCATCTTTTCCTATAGAAGATAAATTGCTTGATAAAGTTATAGAAGCTATTCCAGAGCAACCTTCAAATGCAAAATTTTCAATTTTTGTTACACTATTTGGAATTGTTACTGATTTTAAACCCGTACAATTGCGAAATGCACTATTACCTATTATTGCTATTGTATTTGGTATTGTAACACTTGTTATTCCCATACAATTAGAAAATGCTCCAGAAGAATATCCACCACCGCTCAATGATATTACAGTTTTCCCCTCAATAGTAGATGGTATTGTAACTGCACCTGTTTTACCTGTTGTATTACATTTTAAATTTATAACATTATTACTACCATCTAGCGCATAGCTCCATTCTATACCTTGTTCTGTATCTGAATATGTATAGGCATTTGAGATATTAGGTATAACTAATATTAGAGCTATTACTACAAAAAATAATATAAAATATTTAAGTCTTTTCATTTTTTTCCTTCTTTCTTTAACTTATATTTTTATTTAAGATTTTTCATTTTGTTTTAATTTCATTTATTAACTTTGTACTCTTAAGGTTGCATTAAACCTTATTCATTAGTTTCACCTCCCTTTTCCCATAATAGTTGCAAAATTATTTGTAGTTATATGTCATATTTATATCAAACTTGTTGTAAATTGTAAACAGTTTTTCACATAATATTGTGAAATATGTCTTTTTTTTAACAATATTATGTGTTGAGATAAATTATTAGAAATTGGATAATATATATGTATATGTTGGAGGTTCTTAAATGGATATTGAAAATGAAAAAAAGGAAATTGCACAATATATTGGGAAAAAAATTTTAGATTTAAGAAAATCTCAAAAATTATCTAGAGAACAATTTGCAGAAAAAACTAATTTATCTGCAAATTATATATATGAAATTGAAAAGGGTAATAGCATACCTGGTTGTATAGCTTTATTAAACATATGTAATTTTTGTGAGATTGCCCCTTCAAATTTACTAGGAAAATATTTAGATACTAATATTTATACGGCTTCCGAGCTTATAAATACTAATTTTCAAAGATTATCAAGTTATGATAAAAAATTAATTATAGATATGATTAACTTATTAGCTAATAGATAAAAAAACTGCAATTTAAATAGAAATATTTAAATTACAGTTTTTTATTTGGTGCACCACCAGAGACTCGAACTCTGGACCCACTGATTAAGAGTCAGTTGCTCTACCATCTGAGCTAGTGGTGCATTTATAACGGTATTTATTATAATATCAATTTATAATTTTGTCAATTAAAATATAGGAATTTTTGCATAATTATAAATTATTTGCTTATTTATTTTTAATATAGAAAATGCAAAAGCTATGTTAATCGCCCACTTACCAAATGAATTTTTTTAATTAATGGTATTATAAATATAAAAATCGCAAATAAAATGTATCAGATTTTATTTGCGATTTAATAATATTTTATATTTAATTTTATGGGTTTTCTGGCGTTTCAGGTGTTGTTGGCGTCTCTGGTGTAGTCGGTGTTTCCGGCTCTTCTGGTTTAGGATCCGGTGTTTCAGGTTCTTCCGGAGTAGTTGGTGTTTCAGGCGTTGTAGGTGTTTCTGGAGTTGGTGGATTTGTTGGGGCAACTGCTGGTGTAGTTTTCTTTACTCCTCTACTTATATATTTATTCATAGGGTCATATGTATCTGTTGATAGTACAGTTCTCGATACTTCTACGCCATTTAATTTGTATATTTTATATGTTATGCTTTTGCAACCCTTGCTTCCATTTTGTGTAACTTTTTCTTGACCTTCTGCTAATTTTGCATCATCTTCATATATTACTGAATATGGTATATAGCTTAAAATTGTTGAAGTTATTTCTATATCATATTCTGTTTCTCCTTTTATTCCATAAATACTAACTGTTGCAATTCCATTTTGTGCTGATGCTTTAATTTGAATTGGATAATTTCTTGTATTTTTAAATTTAAAATCTAATGCACCATATACAACAGTTGCATCTTTACCTGCACCTACATACGATGTTAAGAAAGCGTGATTATGTCTTTCTACTATATCTAAATTTGCATATACAACTGCATCATATAGTGTTGAAGAAATTTGGCATATTCCTCCACCAATCATTTGCACAACTTTTCCTCCAGCATACCCTGCAGCATCTTTATAACCTGTTTCTGAAGTTCTCTTTCCTAATGTTTTATTGTATGAAAAAGTTTCACCGGGCATTACTGTAACACCATTTATTTTGTTTATAGCCAATTTTAGATTTGTAGTTCTTGATGAATTGCTTGCATCATATCTTGTTGAAAATGTAGAAAGTAGATCTGGAAATGCGGCTGTTCCTATATCTTTTATTGTTTTTTTAGGGTTTGTAATTGTAAGTGGTATTGTATATTCTTCTTTATCTTCTTTTAGTATTTCTTTTGCTTCATCTATATTAAAATCTATTCCTATTACTTCAGTAAATACTTGGAACGGATTTGTTGTATAATACGCATCTTGTGCTTCAGTATGTACTTCTTTATAAATTGCTTCTATGTCTATGTCTTTAGGTTCCGCATTAATTGTTTTTACCTTTATTTCTTCAGAACCGCTTAAATTTATGCTATTTTTTATAAGTGCTTTCAATTCTTCTTCATTTATTGAAAGTCCTGGTTTACCTTTAGTTATAATAAGGTTTTCTCCTTCAACGCAAAAATTTGCCTCTTGAACACAGTTAGGAATTTTACTTTTAATGTCTTTTATAATGTTATCTAAAAGTTCTTCATTATACTTTGTTTCTATTGTAATATCTGTTTTTGCTATTTTACTTTTTATTATATCAAAGTTATTAACAAATATATTATTACTTCTTCCAATGCTATATGCCCTATTTATAGCATCATCAACATTATATTCTAATTCAATTTGAGATAGTAAGATAGTATTTTCTTCATTGTCTACTTTTATTTTTATTTCTCTATTTACTTTTTCTTCTATTTTTTTCGAAATCACTTCTTTTGCGGATTCTTTATTTAATCCTTGCACATTTATTTTATCTATTGTTACTCCTGCAATTATGTTTTTGTTGTTAATATTTACTAATGCAAATCCTGTCGACAAAATTGCTAATGCAATTAGAATAATGCAAGTAATTATTATCCATTTCTTTTTGCTTCGTTTTTTACTAAAATTTTTCTCTTCGTTAACGCTATATTTTGCTATTTCTTCCTTTTTTATTTCATTTTTTTCATCTTGTTTTTCTTCTTCTGTTGCTTTTTCTTCAATGATGTTTGCCTTCAACTCTACACTATTTGCTTCTTTTGAATTTTTTTCTTCTTCCATTTGTTATCTCCTTAAAAAAAATCTCATTTATTGTGTAATTTTATCACAAATAGTTTTTTTTTACAATGTAATTATATGTTTTTTCTGTAATATTATTCCAAGTATATTTTTACAAGTTTTTAATGTGGATAAAAATATTTTTTTATTTTTAAAAAAATATTTCTGTTACTGTTCTTTTAAGTGCAACTGCAATTTTTTCCATTATTTCTTTAGATGGATTTTTTCTAGTTCCCCTCTCCAAATGGCATATGTACCCCATTGAAACCCCCGATTTTTCAGACAATTCCTGAATTGTCATATTTTCAGATTTTCTTATAAATTTTAATTTATTTGTATACATTTTGCAGCCTCCTTTGTCTATATAACAACAATAATAACACGTATCTTTTTGACAAGTCAATACTTTTTTTAAAAAATAACTTTACTAGTAGACAATTTTTTTGTATAATAATATAAATTTTAAGAAAAAGAGGTGCTATTATGATTGGTGATATGCTTGCAAAAATAAGAAAAGAAAAAGGTATGACAAAGACAGAACTTGCTAGACTAACAGATATTAACATTGGGCATTTAACACACATTGAAAAAGGAGAAAGGAATCCTAGTCATAAGGCTTTAAGAAACATTTGTAAAGCTTTAAACATTCCTTATCAACAACTAATGTACACATATGATAAACAATTAAACGAGGATCAAGAAACATATAACTATGTTGACAACATTGCGTACGATAAGGTATTAGCTGTAGATAATATTAACAGTTTCATTACTTGTCCTCCAACTATGCCTAGTGCATCACTTGCTGTTAAAGTAAACGACACATCTTTAGAGCCAAAATACTCTAAGGGAGATTATGTTTTTGTAGAATTTAACTCTCCTTTATCAAATGGAGACATAGCTTTAATTAGCTTAAATGGAGAAATTCTTATTAAAAAATATTCGTGTAAAGAGGGTAAAACTGTTCTAGCTTCTTTAGATAAAACCATACCTAAAATTACTGTTGCAACAGATGATTCTTTTTACATTATAGGCAAAATTTTAGGAAAATAAAAATTTTGTAAAAAATACTTGCATTATAATTTTTTTAATAATATAATGTTTGAAGCAAAAGATAAAGAGGTATAAAAAAAAATGGAATTAGTTAAAAATATATTTTTTAATACAGATAAATTAATACAAAATTCAACTGTAAAAATTTCATATACAGGAAAATTCTTTGAAGATAATTCTGATGAAGTTTTTATTCATTATGGATTTGGCCAAAATTGGGATAATTTAAATGAAATAAAAATGGAAAAAACAGATTTAGGATTCCAAACAGAATTAGAACTTTTAGAAAGTGATTCACTTAATTTCTGCTTTAGAAATGGTGAAAATGTTTGGGATAATAACGATAATCAAAATTATATTTTTGAATTAGAAAAACCTTGTATGAATTTAGTTGTTTCAAATGTAGACTATTCTTTAGATAGACCAAATAAGTTAAGAAAAACTTACTTGTGGAATAAAAAAATAAGATTAGCTATATATAAAATAATTACTTATATTCCAAGAATTATATCTGGAAATTATAAAAGGAAAGTTCAAGAACAATAAAGCAAAAGCTCAACATTTAGTTGAGCTTTTTGTTTTTTAAATTACCCATCCTCCATTTGGAGAAATAATTTGTCCTGTAACATAATTATCTTCAACAAGCCATTTTGCGCATTTATAAATATCTTCTGGTATTCCTATTCTTCCTAAAGGTATTTCTTTTTCTATTTCCTTTTTTATTTTTTCATCTATATTGCTATTCATATTTGTATCTATAATGCCTGGAGCAATTCCGTTTACTCTAATATTAGATAACCCTAGTTCTTTTGCCAAAGATTTTGTTAATCCATCTAAGCCTGCTTTTGAAGCAGAATATACAGCCTCGCAAGACGCTCCTACTAGTCCCCATATAGAAGATATATTTATTATGCAACCATTTTTTTGATGCACCATATTAGGTAAAACCTCCTGAATTGTGAAAAAAGCTGACTTTAAATTAACATTCATTATTTCATCCCATTCTTCTTCTGTAACATCAGAAAACATATTAATCCTTGCTATTCCAGCATTATTTATTAATACATCTATATTTTCGTATTTTTTAAGTACAAAATCTATTAAATTTTTAACTTCTTCCCTTTTTGAAACATCTGCCTTAAAAATATCTATTATAAAGCCCTCATCCTCTAAATTCTTTTTAATTTGTTTCGCAGATTTTTCAGATTTATTATAATTTAATACAACATTATAGCCTTCTTTTGCAAAATTTTCTACCATACACTTGCCTATTCCTTGAGATCCTCCTGTAATAACTATTGTTTTCATTAAAATCACCTCTGTTTTTTAATTATATATTAATTGTTGTATTTTGTCAATTTGTTGTTTTTTTATTGTAAAAAAAAAGTTTTAAGGTAATCTTAAAACTTTTTTTGGAGCCGCTAGTCAGACTTGAACTGACGACCTACTGATTCATACCACTACAATTTTCATTGCCACAAAATGTTTGTGGTCTGGACTTTCTCTTTGCCATAGCTATTGCCTTAGGCACACCGTATAAAGTCTCTACACTCAAACTTTTATAAAGTTCTAGCTCGGGATTAGCATATAAATATTACTTAGCTTTCCCCGAATTAGCGGTGTCCACTTTATATGTTTCCACATAAAGGTGCAAGATGATTCAAAGTATTACTACTCATCCTACAAGTCAGTTGCTCTACCAACTGAGCTACAGCGGCATTGGTGACCCCTACGGGAATCGAACCCATGTCTCCGCCGTGAAAGGGCGATGTCTTAACCGCTTGACCAAGGGGCCTTAAAAATGAATACTCATAGTATTCATCTTTGGTGAGCCATCCGCGACTCGAACGCGGGACAACTTGATTAAAAGTCAAGTGCTCTACCACCTGAGCTAATAGCCCATAATTCTTTCGAATTATTTAAGCAGTCGTTTTGAACAACTGCTTTTCTATAATACTACATTTTTTCACAACTGTCAATACTTTTTTTATATTTTTTTAATTTTTTTGAATTTTTTATTTTTTCCTTGTTAAATATGAGGAAAAATGGGTGCTAATTGCACCCATTTTCAATAACTACGTTGTTGTTATCTCCATCTTCTACGAACTTTTTTTGCATACTTTGTAAGGTATGCATGCATCACAGTGTTTATTTTACTACTTTTGTCAATTTTTCTTTCGATAATTGCATCCCAGTAATAATAATAACGACTTCCTGCTACTAGGTTTCGCCAACACTCACTGTCTGCTGATAAATAATCCGCAATTTTTATGAATTTTCTGTATTTACGGTTTACTTTATCCTCAAACATAATGTTTCTTGTTGGTTCGTCCAAACCTAAAGTCACAAGATTAGGATACATGTGTTCCTCAAGCATTTGGCTTTCATGTTCTTCGGTTGCTGCTCGGTAACCTTCGATTTTGTCCTTTATTGGGCTTGGTATATCATGCGTCCAAGTTTCTGCAATATCATGGAAAATTCCCATGAAGAAAAACTTTGTTGCAAGCTGTTCATCAAACGAACTTTGCTCCAGTCCAATAAGGTATGCCCAAATTGCTGTATCAAACAAATGCCCTAAAACAGAACATTTTACGGCTTTACAGCACGTTGCCCAACGCAATTTGTTCCTAAGGCTTGAAACAAACTGAAAGAGTTTGAAAATTTGTGAATTTTGATCAATGAATTCCCTAACACCAGGGATATACATATACTCACAAATTTCATTCATAATTTCCTCTTTCTTTTGGGAAATTAAGGCTTGATTCTGTACAATTTTTTCATATTCCAACAACTCAATATAGGTCGCAATTTTGCTTGCTGCCTTATAAATTGCTTCTTCAAAAGCTGAATTGTTATCACATAAAAAACTTGCGAATTTCTCACTGGTTTTCACAGCGATATATTCTCGTGTAACATCATCAAACTTGTCTTTTCCTATGTTTCCTATCTTAGCAGAAAACGAAATTTTGTGTTCAGGTGTATCATAATAAACATACACTTTAGCAAAAGCTCTGCTTATTGCAATACGCGGGAAACAAACCCAATTCACACTTCTGCCTTGCTTTTCTACAAAGTTTGCTAGTTCAAAAGCAATTATGCAATTAAATGCCTGCTTATTTAGCTCATTGTAGACGTCGCACTGCTTAAAGTCGCTCCACCGATTCAAGTTGTTCATTTTGAAGACCAACTCGTTAAGTTCGATAAGTTCCTTCATTGTAGCTATTGTTTGCATTTAGATTCCTCCCTAAAATTATTTGTTTAATGAATTTTCCAGTTGTCTCGCAAGGAATACTGAATAAGTGAAACTTAATTCGAATATATTATATCATGCAATTATGTTAATTTCAATTCAACATTGCAAATTTTTAAAAATAAATAAACCCAAATTACTAAACATTTTTGTTTAATAATTTGGGGTTATTTTATGTTTTTAAAATCTTATTATTTATTTATTTTTTCTAATAGCTCTTCTACATCAATTCCATGTACTTGGCAAGCTTCTTCGATTGTTTCTGCTTGTGATGCTGGGCATCCTAGGCAATGCATTCCTGCTTCTATTAATATTTCTGCTTTTTCTGGAGCTATTTCTAATAATTCTCCTATTTTAGTTGTTTTTTCTATCATAAATATTCCTCCTTAAACATTTTTAATATGTTACTCTTTAAAGATTTTAACATATTTTTTCTAAAAAGTATAGACATTTTAAATAATTTGTAGTAGAATAATGAAAAATTATGAAAGGTGGTGTAGATTTAAAATATTAATTCATTTATTTTTTGCATCTTTTATTATTAGTTTTTTCATAACAATTTATTCTATTTATTCATTCTTTGAAATGAAAGTATTTCACTCTTTACAGGGTTCAAAATTAAAAATCAAAAAAATTTCCTAAGGAGGTTAAAATTTGAAGTTCATATTGTTTTTATTGCATTTAGCTTTCTGTTTTTTGCTAGCAATATT
>OIYS01000454.1_pt1 | contig 29009 bp, 24 predicted proteins | sample 1588271 | NCBI WGS metagenome assembly OIYS01 (sample SAMN03283286) | human gut metagenome | biome: human-associated habitat; material: feces | host: Homo sapiens | place: Peru | collected 2012
AAGTGCTAGACATGCGAGTTAGTGAAGCAATTGAGTTCTTTGACTCTGTACCTAAAATAAAAAATAAACTTCAAATAATGATGGACGTTGGACTATCTTATATCAAATTAGGACAAAGTGCCCCAACTCTATCAGGTGGTGAAGCAGGCAGAGTAAAACTAGCAAAAGAACTACAAAAGAAACCTACTGGCAAAAGCGTCTTTATTCTTGACGAACCAACTACTGGTTTGCACACTGACGACATCAAAAAGTTGCTAGTAATTTTAGAAAGAATAGTTGATAATGGTGATACAGTAATTGTTATTGAACATAACCTTGACGTCATAAAATGTGCTGATTACATAATAGACTTAGGCCCAGATGGTGGAGACGGCGGTGGAACTATAGTAGCAACTGGAACTCCAGAGGAAATAGTAAAAGTACCAGAATCTTATACTGGACAATATTTAAAAGAAGTACTAAAATAGTTTAGTAATATACTAGACTATTTTTTTGTTCGCCTCACACTTTGTTGTTCGTCGTTATAGAAAGCCTAAGGTCTTTCTATAAAACTTTAGAGTCACAAGTCTCTAAAGTATAGATGATATTGACAAATAAACCAATAAATTAGAGACCATAAGGCTCTAATTTACCCCAATAGACTTACATAGTAAGGCTAAAGGGGGACAAAGAAAAAGATAGTTCTAATAAACATAGAATTATCTTTTTAATATAACTAATTATGAATATACCAAGTTTGATTAATATCACAAGTCTGACTAAGAGGCTCAGGATTAGGTTTATCCAAAACAGCAATCGTCGGCATCTTAAAAGCCGTACCAAACATAATACAAGTACCAGGATGTAAAGTCTTAATCTTATTAGTCAAGGTAACATCAGCACTAGAAATAATGTCTTTAATAAATTGAAGGTCTCTAGGATGGAACATTTTAAATAGAAGGAAATTACTACACTGAGAAATAGTAGTCTCAGAAAGTTCAGAAGGTCTTTGTGAAACAATACCCAAGAATAGACCATATTTTCTACCTTCTTTAGTAATTCTCTCAAAAATATTATAGCCAAGAATCATAGCATCATCATCATTCTGAACATATCTATGAGCCTCTTCCAAAACAATATGGAAAGGAATAGACCCTCTTTGATTCAAAGTAACTAAATAATCAAATAAAAGTTTAGAGTAAATCTTAACCAAAGTCTTAGCAAATCTATCATCAACATAATTAATATTAAAGTTAACAACTTGTGCTTTTCTACCATTATCAGTAGTAAGAAGATAATTAATATATCCTTCTCTATTAGTATAACCTTTATCATATTCAAAATATCTAGCATAATTACTATTCATTAAACTATTAAATCTAACCTTAAGAACATTAGAAAGTTCATAAGCTGAATCACTATTAAGTGCACCTTCTGAAATAAGAGCAAACTCAAGAGCTACACTAAAATCCTTAAGAGTATACATAAACTCACCATTAGGCATTGAAAGTTCAAAGTTCTCTAAGCATAAACTCTCCAAGTATTCAATAACAACTTCAACATCAGAAAATTCTCCTCCAGCCTCAACAAACAAGCATTGTCTAATAGAACGAGTCCAACCACCCTTAACAAGATTAACATCCAAGTTAAGATTCTTAGTATTAAACTTAGTCAAAATAGAAATAAACTTATTCCTAATCATACTAGGAGTCTTACCAGAAAACAAAACATCCAAAAGACATCTTGCAATAATATCATTCTTCTGATTAATAACTTCATCTTCATTTCTAGAAAAATAACTAACAAGTTTAAGTGCCTTTTCAATAAAAGGAATTTGTTCTTTAGAAGTAACATTCATAAGTAAACATAAATCATCAAGACCAAGAAGCCAAAAAGGCATTTGTAGTATTTCAAATTCATTACTATTTAAATCAGTAGTATAAACCTTATAATTAATATTCTCATTAACTTCATGTATTCTAGAAAAAGCTCTTTGGTACTCACCATAAGCATCAAACAAAAAGATATTAGAATAGAAAGGTAAACTCTGACATTGGTAGAAGATACCCTGTAAAATCTTAGCAACTGAATAAGATTTACCACTACCAGTATTACCTAAAATAGCAAAGTGATTAGAAAAGAAATTACCAACATCAAGTTTAATATCATAGTCAGGATAAATAAAAGATTTACCAAGTTTAATATTATTTGCTGCATCGTTATTCAAAATAACATCCAAAATACTATTGTCAATCATACAGCAGATAGCCTTAAAAGAAGGCTTAGAAATATCACCATATAAAAATTTACCATTTCTAATCTCTCCAACTAAAGTTACTTGCATAATACCATTACCAATAGCAATAACCTCACCAATATTAATCATATCAGTATCCTTAAAAATAACATTCTTTCCAATCAAACCATTATAATCATAAATATTAACCTGTAATTGTACAGATATAATATTATCATTAATAGCAATAATTCTCCCCAACATATTCTTTTCACCTATTTCCTATTATAATTTTATCACATAAGTAAAAAAAAGTATATAACAAAATTAAAAAAATCATTAAAATCGAAATATATAGCATAAAAAAAGAAAGATTAACAAATATTTAAGAAGATTATTCACTTGATATAATCTTAAAATAACTTGATAATCAAGAACATATATGATAAAATATAATTCTTGAAAGAGGTGGTAGTAAATGTCTTTTTATAATTTAAATAGTTCAGATATTAGTTTTTTACCAGTAGATAGAGCAAGAGGAATTAGTTATTGGCCTAATTACATAAAGTTTAAAAATAGAATCTTTAAAGAAGATATTACAATTAATGAATATGAAGTAGAAAGTGAAAGAACATCAGACTATTATAGCGTTAAAGTCATAGTAAAAAATAATAAAATAGTAGATGGAAGCTGTAGTTGTTTTAGATATAAGGAAGGCTATAATTGTAAACACATGGCAGCAGTTATCTTTCATGATGGAGATGAAATAATAAGAAAGTCAAAAAGTAGGGAGCAAGTAACAAATAATATATTAAATATGTTTTATGAAGAAACCAAGCCAAACGTAATTAAGAAAGAATTAAAAATAGCAATATCCCTAAGTTTTGACGATACCTATTATGGTCCAACAGTCTATCCAAATATCAAAGTAGGAGATACAAGGTTATATAGTTTAAATAGCAAAGCTAGACTATTCTTTGAAGCATATAATGGAGAAATTGAAGAATTAAAATTCGGTAAAGACCTAACATATAATAGAAATGACTACTACTTCTCACCAGAAAACGAAAAAATACTAGACTTTTTAAAAATGGTAAAAGTGACTAATGAAAACAATTATTATTACCGTTCTTCCCCATTTGCATTATATGGTAACAATATAGATAGATTTTTCAAATTACTTGATGGAAGAACATTTAAAGTAAATGATATCTATACATTTGATAGCATCCATAGAGAAAATCCATATATAACGCATCTAAATAAAAAAGACAATAACTATCACTTTACCTTTGAAAAATCAAAAAACCTAATAGAACTAAATGATAAGTTTGCCATTTATGATGGAAAGTTTTATGAGGTTCCTAATAATATATCAAAGCTAAAAAGGACAATGCAAGATGAAGGTCTAGAAGAACTAACATTTAAAGATAATAAATTAGATTTATTTACCAAGGGAATACTAAAAAATGTTAAAGACAATATAGAATTAGATGATTCTGTTAAAGATAAAATAATAATAGTTACTAAACCAGGAGTTAAATTATATTTTGATTTAAATGCAAATAGCATAACCTGTGATGTAAAACTAACTTATCGTGATAAAGAAATAAATTATTTTGATAACACAAAAGAAATAGTAAGAGATACAGAATATGAATCATCAGTGTTACAAGACTTATTAAAGCATAATTTTAACACTGAAAACAAACCAATAAGTATTGAAGATATTGACTTAATTGGTGAGTTTCTCGAAGAAGGACTACCAGATTTAGCGGAAAAATATGAAATATTTACTTCACAAAAATTAAAAGAAACGAATATAAAAAAGAATATGAATGTATCTTCAGCATTTAGTATTGGTAAAGATAATATTATGAGTTATAAGTTTGACTTAGATGGCCTAGATAATAATGAAATAATAAATATACTAAACGAATTAAAAAGAAAGAAAAAATATTACAAACTAAAAAGCGGGGACCTAATAAGTCTAGAAGAAAATGATGGCCTAAAAGAACTAAATTCATTAATAGATAGTATGGATTTAAATGAAAAAGACATAAAAAAAGGTCATGGAGTGATACCAAAATATAAAGCAATATATCTAGATAGCTTAAAAAATAACTATCATATAATAAAAACTAATAATTTATTTGATAACTTAATAAAAGACTTTAATTCTTACAAAGATGTAAAATTAAACTTAAGTACTAAAGATAAAAAAATACTAAGAGATTATCAAGTAACTGGAGTAAACTGGTTATATAACATCTATAAATGTGGTTTTGGTGGCATACTCGCAGATGAAATGGGACTAGGAAAAAGTATTCAGTTAATATACTTTATTAAAGAAGTATTAAAAGAAAAACCAGATGCTAAAATCCTAATAATTGCCCCAACTTCTCTAGTATATAACTGGAGTAATGAATTCGATAAGTTTGGTAGTGAATTAAAATATAAAGTATTCGCCGAAAATAAAAATAAAAGACATGAAGAATTATCTAATTTAAATGATATAAATATTTTAATAACAACATATGGACTAATAAGAGAAGATAAAGAATATTATGAAAAAATTAATTTTGAAGTAATTGCCATAGATGAAGCCCAAAATATAAAAAATAATACATCTCAAATGACTCAAATAATAAAATCACTAAAAGGTAATGCTAAATTCGCCTTAACAGGTACACCTCTTGAAAATTCAGTACTAGAATTATGGAGTATTTTTGATTTCATTATGCCAGGCTACTTAGTATCATCATTAACATTCAATAAAAAATATGGTATAAAAAATATTGATGAAGACTCAGTAAAAGTTTTGGATAATTTAAAGAAACAAATAAGGCCATTTATTTTAAGAAGAAAGAAAAAAGATGTAGTAAAAGAACTTCCCGACAAAATAGAAAACAATATTTATATAGAGTTAAATAAAGAACAAAAGAAAATATATTTAGCCGAATTAGAAAAAACAAAGAAAAGAATGGAAGAATTACTTGAAGAAGGCATATTTAATAAATCAAGAATAGAGATATTAAAATTATTAACAAGATTAAGACAAATATGCATAGACCCAAGTATAATATATGAAAATTATCAAGGTGGTGCTTCAAAAATAGAAGAGTTAATTTCTATGATAAAAAACATAATAGCAAATGGTCATAAAATATTATTATTTTCTACTTATAAAACCGCTATCGACATAGTAAATAGAGAATTAACAAATAATGATATAAGTTGTTATGTAATAGATGGAAGCGTTTCTAGTAAGAAAAGAATAGAATTAGTAGATAAGTTTAATAGTGATAGCACAAATGTTTTCTTAATAACATTAAAAGCAGGAGGTACGGGACTTAATTTAACATCAGCAGATGTCGTAATACATTTAGATTTATGGTGGAATCCTCAAGCAGAAAATCAAGCAACCGATAGAGCACATCGTATAGGACAAAAAAATACTGTTGAAGTAATAAAATTAATATGTAAGGGAACTATTGAAGAGAGAATATTAGAACTACAGAATAAAAAGAAATTTCTAAGTGATAACCTAATTGAAGGCGAAGATGTTGACCAAAATATTATGTCTAAATTAACATCAAAAGATATCAAAAGATTATTATCTATGGATAATAATGAAGAATAATAATTTATATGACTATAGGTAAAATTATCTATAGTTTTTTATGTCACAGGTGATGATATACAAAATTACAAAAAACTAATGACAAGAGTAAAAGTAAGTGCTATAATAAACATTAAAACAATTGAAGGGAGCACTTACATGAATAAAAAAGAAGAATACCAAGAAGTATATATAAACCTGGATGATTCAGGCAAATTAACAAAAAAAGAAAAAGTATCGGTATATGCAGGAATAGTCTTTTTATCAAAACAAGAAAAAGATAAGTTTATAACTCAGTATCGTAAAATAATAAATGAGATAAAATGTTCTTACTGCGGACAAACAAAAGGAGAATGTACTAAAAAATGTAAAGAAATAAAAAATACTAATATCAAGAAAGGTCATAAAAGAAGAATTATGAACTACATAAGTAAATATTATACTATTGCCCTAGTAATAAATAATTCCAAAGTATATGAACATATTATAAGTAATAAAGCCTCAAAAGGAAGATACATAGATTACACAATAAGAAGACTAATTAAAAGTACAATTGAAGAATTAATAAAAGATAAAAAAATAGACCCACATAAAAATGTGAGATTAATAATAAATATAGATGAACAATCTACGAAAAGTAATGGTTATTATAATTTAAAAGATGGCCTAACAGAAGAATTACTACATGGAATATCTAATTATAATTATGATATAAAATATAAAAATATATTATATGGAAAATTAGAAATAAGATTAACATATCAAGATTCAGGTAAGAATTATTTAGTGCAGGCCGCAGATTTAATCGCTGGTACTACTAGAGGAAGAGCATTATCAAATATTAATGCCGACATTGATATTATAGACCATAAACTACTATTTCCATAAAAAGAAAAGAGACTATAAAATAGTCTCTCCCCAACTCAAGCGGTGTACTTAACATACACTTAATTTAATAAAATCGACATTGAGCTATCGACCTGACGAGATTTCTCTCCGGTAATACAATAATACTATAACTATCATAAAAAGTCAAGTATATTGCACTATTATTATACTCAAAATAATAAATAAGATACCAACAATAAACTACTTTAAGTATATATTTCCTGCTTATATATAATAAGTATGGTTGATACTTATTTGGAGACCCCCTAGACTCCAAATAACACTAGCAAGACAAATGGCTTGCAGTGCAAAAAAACAATTGACAAAATTAAAAAACTATAATATATTATAAGTGGAGGGATATTTATGTATAAACATATAGGTAATGTAATCATGTTTACTATAAATATCACACCTTTATCTCATCAAAAATAAAAGTAAAAAAATGAGATGTGGGTGTGAGTTTTTGTCGTGCCTGCATCTATATATATAAATAAAAGTTATATGGATGCAATATATTCATATAACTTTTTTTGATGGGAGGAATATTATGATAGATATAAATATAAGTAAAGTATGTAAGTCATTTGGTTTTGACTTAGTATTAAATAATATAGATATAACAGTACAAAAAGGAGAAAAAGTAGGTTTAATTGGAACAAATGGAAGTGGAAAGAGTACTATACTAAAAATAATCGCAGGCCAAGAAAGTATAGATTCCGGTTCCCTTTCAATAAGAAATAATATAAGTATAGGCTATTTAAGTCAAATACCAGAAGAAAAAGATATAATAGTAAAAGACTATATAAATAGTGCCTTCAAAGAAATAATAGAACTAAAAGAAAAACTAGAAAGATATGAAGAGAAACTCTTAACCGAAGATTATAAAGTAATAACAAAGTATATGAATCTGCAAGAGAAGTTTATCTCAATAGGAGGATATGAATACGAAACAAAGATTCAAAAAATACTACCAGTATTTAATATAACTGAAGAAATGCTAAATAGAAATTTCAATACCCTATCCGGAGGAGAAAAAACCATCATATCTCTAATAAGATTATTATTACAAGAACCAGATGTCTTATTATTAGATGAACCCACTAATCATTTAGATATAAATAAAATGATTTGGTTAGAGAAAACATTAAAGAACTATAAAGGAACAATAATACTAGTATCACATGACCGCTATTTCATGGATAATGTCATAAACAAAGTATATTTATTAACTAAAAGAGGAATAGAGGTATATCACGGTAATTATAGTTATTATATTAAAGAAAGTGAAAATAGACTATTACTAGAATTAAAAAACTATAAAGACCAGCAAAAACAAATAACAGCTATGGAAAATAGTATCAAAAGATTAAGAGAATATGGCAGGCTATGTGGACCAAGTGGTGGAGAAATATTCTTTAGAAGAGCTGCTAGTATCGAAAAAAGATTAGAAAAACTAGAAAAGTTAGATAAACCAGAAGAAAAGAAAAAACTAAATATAACTTTTGATACTGCTAGTAGATCCGGCAAAGATGTCTTAACAATAAATAACCTAAATCTATCTTATGGTACTAAAGAAATATTTAATAACCTTAATCTAAGTATTAAATATCAAGATAGACTATGTCTAGTCGGAGATAATGGAGTTGGTAAATCAACCTTAATCAAAGAAATATTAAAAGGAAATAATAGTATAAAACTAGGAAGTAATATCAAGATAGGTTACATTCCTCAAGAGATAGAGTTTGAAGATATTAATTTATCAGTACTAGAAGAAGCCAGAAAATATTTCATTGGACCAGAACAATATTTAAGAAGTGCCTTATTCAAATACCTCTTTGCAGGAGAAAACATTCATAAAAAAATAAAATACTTATCTGGAGGAGAAAAAGTAAGACTAAAAATATTCTGTCTAATCCAAAATTCATATAACTTCTTAATTCTAGATGAACCCACTAATCACATTGATATCGATACAAGAGAAATGCTTGAAGAGTCACTACAAGAGTTTACTGGTACTATATTATTTGTATCTCATGATAGATATTTCATAAATAAAATAGCTACTAGTATAATTGAAATAAAAAATAAGAACATAACTAGATATATTGGTAATTATGATGATTATCGTGAGAAGATAGATAAAGTGCAATAATTACATTTCAAAGTACAAAATTTACACTTTGAATTTGATTTTTGTAGTTATACATGATATGATATAATTAATTTGGAGGAAATATGAATAACATACCAAAATTAAAATTTAAATATTTAACCCTCGAAGAAACCATAGACATTCTATCTTGGACACTTAAAGATACTGATAGTGTATTACCATTAAAAGAAGGAACATTATTCTTATACCCAGAATTAGAAAGACTTACTAAAGAAGATAATATCAAAGACATAATTCAAGATAGATATAATAATTTTATAAAGGAAAATAATAACTTAACCGAAGAATATACTAATATTTGGAATGAATATAATGATAAATATATGTTAGAAATAAGTAATTACTTTAATATAAAGTGGCCAAAAGAATATAAAGAAATATCAGTAAGAATAGGACTAATACCAGTATGTCCTAGATATATTAAAGAAAAAGCCTTTGATATTCATAAGAAAAATAAAGAAGATTTAATAGATACATGTATGCATGAGTTATGTCATTTTCTTTTCTTTGAGAAATGTAAAGAAATATATCCAAATTGGAAGTATGAAGATTTTGATAGTCCAAGTTTGTTATGGTACTTAAGTGAAATAGTCATAGACCCAATACTAAATAGTGACGTCATACAAAAAATATATAAACATAAGTTTAAATGCTATGATATATTTTATAATATAGAAATAGATAATATAAACTTATTAAATAAAATAACAAGCATATATAAAAATAATAGTATAGAGACCGCTATTAAAGAAAGTTATAACTATTTAAAAGAACATGAAGAAGAGTTTATAAGAAAATGTAATAATAAATAACTTATCCACAGGAACTGTTGACATATAAAAGTGTTAACTTTTTTCTTTTTACAAATATATTGTCAAATTAATAAAAATATTGTACAATAATGTCAGATTTAGAGGAGGTATATCATGAAAATAGAAAATATAAAATCACCAGAAGATATACTAGAATATATGAAAGAAAATATAACATACGGCTGGCTAGATATAAATAATGAAGAACATATCGGAAATATGAAAAACTTTCGAAAATTATATAGAACGATGACCATTGAAGAAACCATATCTCACGGAATTGGAACATGTATTGAGCAGGTAAATCTAATGAGCAAGTTATTAAATAAATTAAATATACCAAATAAAATGTTCTGTACTAGAATATATGAAGAGAATAACTTTAATGACTTAGAAGCTGAAGAACATATGCATTGCTTTGTACTGTATTATCTAAACAAAAAAGTATACCAAATAGAACATCCTAATTGGATGAGAATAGGAATATATGAGTTTGCTAGTGAAGAAACCGCTATTAAAGAAATAAATGATTATTATATAGAAATGGCTGAAGGTATGCCAAGACCATTAACAGAGTACTATGAAGTAACACCAAATATATCATTTAAAGAATTTAATAACTATATTAATAGTCTAGATACAAAATCAAAAACACCTACTATCAAATAAATTAAATTATATGCTATAATAGAACTATCAAAAAGAAGGAGATAAAAATGAAAGAAGTAACCAAAGAAATATTAAAATTCAATGCGGAAAGAGATTGGGACCAATTCCATTCACCAGAAAACTTAGCCAAAAGCATATGCATAGAATCAGGAGAACTATTAGAATGCTTCCAGTGGAATAGTGAGTATAATATTGAAGAAGTAAAATCAGAATTAGCAGATGTCATAAACTATGCCCTTTTACTAGCGGATAAATTAGGCGTAGACCCTGAGCAAATAGTTCTAGATAAGATGAAAGAAACCGCTAAAAAATATCCCATTGAAAAAGCCAAAGGAAAAAGCACAAAATATAACAAGTTATAGGAGGATCAAAAGATGACTATAAGTAGTCCAATAGTAGTAGAAATAGATGATAATAAGAAAGCACTAGATAAATTTTATAATTCCTTAATGGAAGATACCAAAGAAAATAGGATAATAAAAAGTTACCCTACAGTATACATACATGCTTGGAAAACAGGAGATAAATATGAAGTATATGTAGGAGAATCAAATGACTTCTATCGTAGAACAGAAGAACATTATAATCAAAAAAATAATCCAAAAGCTTGGGAAAGCAAATTAACAGAAGAAAACTCCAAACTATACATAATCGCCCATCCCAATTTTAATAAATCATTAACACTAGATATAGAAAATAGACTATACCTTTATTTAAGTAGTTCCCAAAGTGTATCAAAAGCCCATAATAGTAAAGAAAATCCCCAAAATGATTATTATTTACACGAAATATTAGATGAAATATTTTCCAAGATATGGAGAAAACTAAGAAATATCAATGAAGAACTATTCCTATCAGAAGGAGAAATAAAAGCATCCCATATCTTCAAAGCATCACCATTACATAAACTAAATAAGGAGCAGTTAGAAGCCAAAGAACTAGTACTAAGTAAAATAGCAAATTCTACACAAAACTCAAGTGAAAATAATCAATTAATCTGGGTAGAAGGCATTTGGGGAACAGGTAAGACAGTCTTAATAAGCAGTATCTTTTATGAAGCCATAATAAGAGCCAATAAAGATTTAGATGATGAAAATTCAAAGAAGAAAAAACTAGATATAGCGGTCATTGTCAATAACAAAGAACAATTAAAACTTTATAAAGAGATAGCTAAGAAGTTATGCCTAGTAACAAATAAAGAAAAAGTAGTTTTTAACCCAAATAATTTTATTAATCAATTTGTAGATAAGAAAAACTCTCCTAAAAAGAGAACAAAACCATATGATATCGTATTAGTAGATGAAGCTCATTTACTTCTAACAAGAAAAACACAAGCTTTTAATGGAGAGCAAGGCCAATTAGCAGAAATAATGAAATATGGAAAAGTAGTAGTGGCCATGTTCCATAGAAAACAGATAATGAATGCCGAGCAATATCTAAGTAAAGAAGAAATAGATAAATATGAAAATACCGCTAAAAGAGAAGGAAACTATATAAAACTTACTAAACAAATGAGAATGAATGCAAATCCAGAAATAATAGATTGGATAGAAGACTTTTGTATATTAGGAAAATTAAAGCCATTAACAAAAAATAGAGGAAATTATGAAATAAGAGTATTTGATTCACCTAAGTTATTAGAAAAAGCCATTAAAGAAAAAGCTAAAAAAGAAGGTACAAAACTATCACGTTTAATAGCAACCTACGATTGGGAATATAAAGAAAATAGACAACCAAAGAATGAAAAATATTGGTGTGTAAAAATAGAGGATTGGTGTAAACCATGGAATTACCAATTAGAAAAAGATATTCAGAAAAATAAAAAAGCCAAAGATAGAGATTTATCTTGGGTAGAACAACCACTTACAATAGATGAAGTAGGATCAATATATACAATTCATGGTTTTGATTTAAATTATGCTGGTGTAATTATAGGACCATCAGTAAAGTTTAGAAATAATGAAGTTATATTTGATCCAAAGAGTAGTAAGAACAATAAAGCTACTCAAAATAGAACTTTAAAAGATGGTAGTAAAGAAAACTTTGCTGAAGATTTTCTATCAAATGAGTTAGGAGTATTATTAACTCGTGGAATAAATGGAATATATATCTATGCTTGTGATGAAGAGTTAAGAAATGAATTAAAGAGATATATTTAGAATATTAATGCCACATTGTTGGCATTTTTATGTTATTATCCACTCCAAGCCTTACTATGTAAGTCTTATTAGTGTTTAATTAAGCTAAGTAAACTCATCTTAATTAAATGTATCCAAGATACCTATTATATATAAGCCATAGGTATATACTAATATTATTTTAGTATGGAGAAGTAATTATTAACTAAATAGCACTGACAATGATACGGATAAATAACATGTTTTCAGTATGCTTGTCAAAAGATTATTAAATAAAAATATAATTGTTTTGTTTAAGTATGATGTGATGCTAGAAATTAATTTTATGTATGAAAATAAAAATTTAGTTAGAAGTCCTTATGAAAAAAAGGAAAAAAGCATCAAGTGAACTTTACTTATTTTAAAAATAATACTATAATATATTTAATTAAGTTTTGGCGGTGATTAAATGACAAAAATAAACTTTGATATTGAATGTGATAAAATTATAGATACGATGAACTTAAAAAGATATGAACAAAATAAAAAGAAAATTTTAAAAAATGCTATTTTAAGATATATTGATAATGGAACGACTTTAAAAGAAAAACAATATATATTAAATTTAGTAAAAAATATATCGTGGTATTGGAATACTCAAATATCAGATTATTTTTGCGATGTAATAAATAAATATTTTAATCGTATGAATACATTAATAATAGATTATACAGACGAAAAAAAGAAGAGTCCTTATTCTAATAGCACAGCAGAAATATTGCATTGTTTATCAAATTCTGGTATTATTATGGATGATGAATTTGTGAAAATTGAAGATTTAAAGACAATTCCAAACAATATAACAACCTTGATTTTAATAGATGATTTTATTGGGTCTGGGAATAGTATAATAAAACAAATTAGGCGTATAGATGATATGGGAATAAAAAACAAGAAGATAATGATATTGAGCTATATATGTCATATTGTTGGAAAACAACAGATTGAAGACTATCGTTCAAAAAATACATTGTTTTTATATTTTGAAAAATTGGAAAACAGTTATTTATATAAAGGTATGGAAAAGGATTTAATTAGATATATTAACAAGATCTGTCAACGTTGTAAAAAAAACGAATTGAGATATGGATATGGTGAATGTGGTAGTATGGTATCTATAAATTTCGTTTCACCTAATAATAATTTATCTATGTTATATGGGAAAAATATTGATGATTGGGATTCTTTATTAGATAGAAATTTAAATTTAATTGTATTACATGAAAGAAAAATTAAATTATTATCTAGAAATCAACATATATTGAGAAATTTTTATAATAATAATTTTCAACTTGAATTAACATTTGATGAATTTAAACTTTTGTTGTTGATATATAATTGCTCTGGAATTAGTGAAGAATTATTGAAAGAATTTCACTTTTGTGCTACTATAGATGATGTAAATGAATTGATTGATTCATTGAGAAATAAAAATATGTTAAGTAATCAATATTATTTATCAATTATTGATAGAAAAATATTAAGAAAATTAAGAACTTTAGATGATAGCTTGAGTGAGAATTATACAAAGAAAAAAAGTATAAAATTTTATTAATTGCACATTCCAGGATTTCATTGTCGATTCGATAATGGTGTATTTAGGTTTCTAGATAATCAGTAAAAACCAAATTAATAATTTGTTTTTACTGGTCATAAAAATAAAACAAATAGAAATTTTTCTTTATGAAAAATTTCATAATAAATCCCGCGCAGCAAATTGCTTGCGCATGGATATTTGTTTTATTATTATTTGTTGTAACAAGTTGGGCTGGGATGTGTTTTTATATGGATAATTATAATAAATATAAAGAAAAGATTTTAAATGCTGATAAATTAAGTCAAGAAAAAAAAGACTATTATTTAAAAGTTGCAAAGAGAGTTAATAATAATGGATTTCCCATAATATTAAATTCGTATCATCTATCAAACTTAGTTGGAATTAAGTGGGATATATTAAAAAAATTAATTAATGACAATGCAAGTTCTTATCATAAATTTTATATTACTAAAAAGGATAGAGTTTCTAAACGTGAAATATTAGCACCAAGTCAAGAATTGTCTTATGTTCAAAAGTACATTTGTACAGAAATATTAAATAAAGTTAGAATAAGTGATGCGTGTTACGGCTTTGTTTCAGGTAAAAATATTATAGATAATGCTAAAAAACATTTAAACTCAGAAATGATATTAAATATAGATTTGAAAGATTTTTTTCCTAGTATTAGTTCAGATAGAGTTTATTATATTTTTAATAAACTATGTGGATATGATAAAACGTTATCATTCTGTTTAACAAAATTAGTAACATATAGAAATATGGTTCCACAAGGAGCTTGTACTAGTCCGATTATTTCAAATATAGTCTTATATATGTTAGATATTAGATTGCTTAAATTAGCAGAAAAAAACGACATTAATTATACAAGGTATGCGGATGATATTACTTTTTCGGGAACTAAAAATCAGATAAATCATAAATTTTATAATTTAGTTAGAAAGATAGTAGAGGATGAAGGCTTTAAAATAAATTACAAGAAAGTTCATTTCTCTTCTGAAAGTCAAAGACAAGAGGTTACTGGATTAATAATTAATAATTGTAATGTTAGAATTAAAAGAAATTATATTAGAAAAATAGAGCAAGAACTTTATTATATAGGAAAATTTGGTTTAGAAAATCATATTAAAAATATGGGAATATATAACGCTTTTTATGTTGAACATTTAAAAGGAAAAATAATGTTTGTAAGAGAAGTAAATATTGATAAGGGAAACAAGTTGTTGGAACAATTTAATTCCTTGAATTTACAATAAAATTATATTATTTATACCCGAATGGCAGAGTTCAATTACCATTACAAAGAAAAAGATTGGGTATTAAGATATTAAAATTTAAAAAATGTATAAAAAAATAAATTTTCATGATATAATTATGATAAGAGTTTTATATTTATTATACTCTTTTTTTATGGAGGTAAAATATGTCTAAATTGATAATTAGTAAAAGAAAAAACATTCAAGAATCTTTAGAGCAATATGAATTATTTTCAAATTATATTATTGAAGTGGAAGAATATTATAAAACACACTTATTTGCTAATGAAGAAGATGGGGAGATTAGTTCAAGTTTAAAAAAATATTTATATACAGTTTTCAATGTATCAAATCAAGAAAATCTGTTAATGAATACAAGTGGAGGGTGGACTTTATATATTAGGAATGGTTATGGAGAACCACAAATAAATCTTAGCAAAAAGGAAGCGTCTATCTATTACGATAGTTACGAATTATTTTATAGTGCTAAAACTCAAATTTCTAATGCAGTTAAATCAGTAAAAAAATTATATGAAAATAATAATCCTTCAACTAATCAAATTTCTAAAGTAATATCAAAAATATCTGAAAAATCTGAGGAATTAAATTTTTCCACTAACGAAAAAGAACTAATTGCCCAAAGTGTCTCTAATATTTTAAAATCTAATAATATTAGATTAAATCAAGATGATATTATAGATATAAATAAAATTGAAATAGCTGATATTATTGATTTAGGAAGAAGAATAATAAAAAAAGATAGATCAGTTATTAAAGAATTAGGTGTAGAAGATCCTAGTAAGGAGTTAACGTGGCAGAGATATTTTGAAAAATATGGAACTTATTTGTTATTTGGAAGTATTAGATTAGATCCACAAGTTTGCTTAAATAAGGATTATACAAAAGAATATAATGATAAATATCCAGATATAATAACCTGTAATAGGTTTGGTTTCTTAGATATAATTGAATTAAAAAGATCTGATAAATATTTATTTCAATTTGATAATTCTCATAAAAAATTTGTTCCAACACCATATTTGAGTTCAGCGTTATCACAATTGAACGGTTACTTACAAATAATTCCTTATGCTTACACTCCTATAGAATCCAAAAATAAAGGATTAGAATGTGCTTCTGGGATGCTAATTGTTGGATGTAAAGATGTTCTATATAATAAATCTCAAAAAGCGTTTAAAGAATGGCAAGATCAAACAAAACAATCTGATGAAGATATTTATTTTGAGGTTCAAAAAGAATTAAGACGATTAAATTATAGTTATAGTCATATGCAAGTTGTGCTATATGATGAATTGATTAATACACTAGAATTATTTATAAATAAAGTATCATAACCAGGAGTGATAATTTATGATTTATATAACAGGACATATCCATAGAGAGTTTTATAGATTGCCGATATAGAAAAGAATAAAAATAATATGTTGATTATATTAGGTGATACTAGAATTAATTATTATTTAGATGAAAGAGATAAGACGTTAAAAGAACGGTTGAATAGTTATAATATAAAATTATTTTGTGTTCAAGGGAATCATGAAGAAATACTAGGAAATATATCAACATATAAAGAATTTGATATGTTTGGTGGTAAAGTATTTATTGAAGAAGAATATCCCAATTTAATATTTACTAAAAATGGTGAATTGTATAATATAGACAATAAAAAAGTATTAGACATTAGTGGTGCTTATTCCGTTGATAAAAATTATAGAATAATATATTGGTATTCATGGTTTAAAGATGAACAACTTAGCAAAGAAGAAATGGATAATATTTTAAATAAATATAAAGGACAACATATTGATATTGTTTTATCACATACTTGTCCATTAAAATATGAACCTACTGAAGTATTTATGAAAGGTATTGATCAATCTAATGTAGATAAAAGTATGGAAAAATTTTTAGATAAAGTAGAGCAATCTATAAATTATGATAAATGGTATTGTGGACATTATCATACTGAAAAGAAAATTGATAAATTAGAGTTTATGTTTGGAAGAATTAAGGTGTTTGGTAGAAATAAATTTTATCCTAAATACGATAAAAATGATTATGAAATAATAAGAGATGCTTATAGCCAAAATGTAGTGATGGGAATAGATGTATTTTGCCATAAATGTAATTCTAAAAATATTTTAATACAAAAGGGAGATGGACATAGAATTAATTGTGCTGATTATATAGCAGTTATCTGTCATGATTGTAAAAAAATTATATGGATTTAATGATGTTAAATATAAACTTAATTGTCCTAAAGAACTATAAAATTTTTCTAAAGATTTAGATTTATACCAGACTTTTAAAAGTTTATATGGTATAATTGTATTATACAGTTATCAACATAGATTTAAACTGTTTTAAAAGGAGGTAATTATGATACGTGTAGCAACAGTATTTAGTGGCATTGGTTCTATAGAACATGCTTTAGATAGATTAGAAATTCCACATCAGATTGTATTTGCATGTGATAACGGAGATATTCCTGTTGATTATGATGAAGAAAAAGAGTTAGATAAAATAAAGAAAATGAAATCTAAATTAGAGAAAAAAAAGTATGTAGATGAATTATATTCATCGCAAAGTTCAAAGCAAAATTATGTAAAAAAAAGTTATATGGCAAATTATAATTTAAGTGAAGACGATTTTCATTTAGATATAAAACTATTAGATGGTACAGATTATAAAAATAAAGTTGATTTGTTTGTTGGCGGTAGCCCATGTCAATCTTTCTCTATGGTTGGAAAGAGAAAAGGGTTAGAAGACTCTAGAGGATTACTTATATTTCAATTTTGTAGATTAGTAGATGAAATTAAACCAAAAATGTTTATATATGAAAATGTAAAAGGTTTGTTAAATCATGATGGTGGTAAAACTTGGGAGAAAATACAAAAAGAATTTGAGAAACTTGGATATAAAATATATAAGCAAATAATGAATTCCAAAGATTATGGTATACCACAAAATAGAGAAAGATTATTTGTTATAGGATTTAAAGATCACTCTGTGAAATTTTCATTTCCTAAACCTATGAAATTAGATATTACCATGAAGGACTTATTAGAAGATAATCCTGATTCTAAATATTATTTGAATGATAAGGGAATAGCGTTTGTTACAAGTCAAAAAAATTTACAAAAAAGATTTACTCAAATTAATGGCGATATTGCTTTATGTGAAAAGGCAAATCAACAATTTAATTGGCATGGAGATTTTATATGTGAGGGACCAAAAGAAGTTGATAATAAATACTTTTTATCAGATAAAGTTACAGAATATGTGATGAAAACTGGAACTAAAAATTTTTATTCTAAACCAGAAATAGATTTAGATATAGCAAGGCCTTTATTGTCTACAATGGGAAAGATGCATAGAGCAGGTGTTGATAACTATATATCTAAAGACAATAGAATTAGAAAGTTGACTCCTAGGGAGTGCTTAAGATTAATGGGATTTGATGATAGGTTTAAAATTGTTGTTAGTGATACACAGATGTATAAACAAGCTGGTAATAGTATTGTATCTAATAATTTTATTGAGATACTAAAACAATTAGATCTTTCATTGTTTGGTGGTGAAGAAAATGAATAATAAAATAATTATTGATGGAGCAGAATATACTGTGTTGGACGCTAAAGAATGTATTACTATTCCTGATTGTTTTGTAAAAGATTCAAATAAAATTGGTACTGGCCATGGAGAAGCAAAACTTTATGTTGGTCAAACAACAGATGGTTCTACTTTGGACTTCTTTGAAAACTTTGAAGGGAAATGTGTTATAAAAAAAGAGGATTTAATCAGTTATTTAATGGATAGTGAAAGCGAATATAAGATACCTGATCAAGAATATAGAAACAAAGCTAATATGCCTCAAATTTTCTCTAATCATTATGCCAAAATTTATAATCTCGAAGAAGAGTTTTTGTATTTTAATATCTATAGGGTAGATGTTAATCCACCTAGAATTTATATCAATTCACGTTCTCTTGCTTATGATTTAATTAGAGAAATATCTTTGCCCAATATCTCTTATGTGGCTATTTTAAAATTACAGAAAGATGAAGAATTATTATATTATTTTAGGCCTTTTGTAGAATATAATAAAGAATTATTGTATGAAGAAGAAATTACTGAAATTGAAGGAGATGAAAACATTACTACCTCAGAAAGAGAAAGTATTATTAAATCTCGTGTTGGACAAGGAAAATATAGAGAAAAATTATTAGATGAATGTCCATATTGTCCAATAACAATGGTAAATGATGAAAGGCTATTAATAGCATCTCATATAAAGCCATGGGCTAAATCTACTAATTTTGAAAAGACGGATCCTAAAAATGGATTTATGTTAACTCCCACATATGATAAATTATTTGATAGAGGTTTTATATCTTTTGAAAATGATGGGACTATGTTAGTATCTCCTTGGATTTCACCGATGAATCAAAAAAGACTCAATATATTTAATGGCAAAAAAATAAGAATGCTTCCTATTGAGGGACGTGAATCATATTTATATTATCATAGGGAACTTGTATTTAAAAAATAATTAAAAAAATTACATATACTTTTCAATAATATAATATCTATTAAAGTATCTATTTATATAAATGCAGTATTTCTAAGATTTTTATGAATTTTCAATATCATCATGGTATGAAAATTATATAGGCCATACATTGCATGCAATATCGGTTGATGTAGAGAATAATTTTGTTTTTCTTAGAAATGTGTATGTAATTAATAAAGCAAAAAAAGATATATTAGCAAATAAATTTTTGACTACTTCTACTCAAGAAAATATAACTAAGTTTCTTAATGAGCTTAATATATTGTTTACTAGGGGTAAAAAAACACTAAATATTTATACAGAAGATTTGTCAGTATATTTATATTTAAACAAAAAATTAAAAGACATAATACAAAAATAATAATAAAAATTATTAGTAGTGATAACTAAACTTGCAAGGTGATGACGGTCAATGTGTAGCAAAATATGTATAATAATTAAAGCCAAATAAATATAGAAAGAAATGAAGAAATGCTATGAATATTAGTTATGAAAGACTCGGCGATTATTCATTATCAGATTTAATATTAGGAAATAAAAAACAATTTAATATGGTAAAGCATGGATTATTAAGATTAAGTTATATTAAGAAATATAAAATGGAATTGTTTTTTGATTTACTTATTAATGATAAATTAAATGAATATCTTCATAATATTGATACTACTGTTATAGAGAGGGTGTAGAAGTTAATTAAAGAGTTAGCTGACCAAGAAAATATTGCTGAGGAACTAAAGCAAGATAATAGAATGTTATGGATAAGTAAAACGAATAATGCAAAAAATAGAGTAAAAGAAACAGTTTTAAGGAAGTGTATCTATGTGTGATATAACTGATAAAGGGTTTGAATAAATATATTTACCATTATAGCAATGCTAATGATTATCTAAATAATTATGTTATACCTGATTTGGTAGCATTTTATTTAGCAAACGGATATAATAGGCATTGTTTATCAGATTGCCATTTAAGAAATTATATTAACTCTGCAACTAATAAATTTAATTGTAAACGTATTATTAGTAAATTTGTACCTAAGGTAAAAGAAATATTAAGAATAAAATATAATTTAATAATAGTAAAAGATAATCCTATGATATTAAAAAATATCTTTAAAATTAAAACACTATCTAATATTCATTTGTTAAATAGTGTTTTGTTTTTTCATTATTGTTTTATATTACGCTTAATTTTTTCTTTTAAAGAAATTAATGCTTCTAATATTATTGGAATTATTATTACTGATGATACAAATTCGTATGTATTTATTATCCTAATTTGAAATACATTATTCATTTGCAAAATTATGTATACAAAAATTATAGAAAATGTCCATACGACTTTTGTCAGCCCATAGTTTACTTGATTTTCATTAGTATTTGCCAATTGAATGGCTTTAGAAAAAATAAAACTTATAATCGTGAAAAATGGTTTTAGTATCATAGATAAAAATAAAGAAATAGTATATTTGAAGGCACATGTTATTGTATCTAAAACAAAATATGGAAGAAACAATAAAATCTTTTTAGTTATGGAATCACATTTGTTATAAACTAGATTATTAGTGTTATTAAATTCTAAAATAAGACTATTAAAATCAGTTTTACTATAAATCAATTTTAATAAGTTTTCATATTTGTTGATGAAACTATCTATGTTGATTTTTTTTAGGTTTTTTATTACAAAGTATATATTTAATAGTAGACAATAAAAACTACTATATATTTCAAATAATAAAATAAAGATACAAATGACTTGCAATAATCCTTCACTCGTAATACTAATGAATAAATCGTTATAATTAGTTTTGGAAAAGACAAATAATGCAAAAGTAACAACAGTACCATATTCGTAATAGTCAAATTTAAATGCGGATGGTTTATCAGTAGTCATTGGTTTTACATATACCATATAAAAAAATAAAATAATAGATGGAATATACATAAAGGAAATATATTTACTTATTTTTGTAAAAATAGGTGTTAAACTTAATAAAATTAAAACTATGCTAATTCCACCAATAAATTCAATTATACTAAGTCTTTTTCCGCTTTCTTTTATATTACTATTTGTAGAATTATCTCTATTATTTTTATTCTTTATACCATGAGTTAAGGAGATTACAAAGTTTATAATAATACAACATATAGAAAAATAAATAATAAAATTAATTAAACTATTTGCATCAACAATTTTTTTATATAAATTTAAATCAATCATTATTATCTCACCTTTTCTCTATATATTATATCATAACTTTTTTAATTGTTATTCATAAAAAGTAGATTCTAGGAATATAAGTATTATCTAGTCAACACTAAATTTATACTCCGTATTGCGGGATTACTCCCAGGCCTTATTTTGAAAATTTAAAATTTTGTCAAATTATATGATAATATTGTGGAAAAAATTTAATAAGTATTGTTTAAATTTTTAGTAGTAATATAAAGAAAATAGTTCTAACCAAAAAATAGAAAAGACTTGCCAACATCGTAATGATGTACTAAGTCTTTTTTTCATACCTTACAAACTTGTAATATAAAACAAGGTAAAATAATGATATAATATAACTATAGAAAGAAGGAAATATAATATATGAAAAAAATAATGATAATTGAAGATGATACTATAATATCTAAAGAATTATATGAACTACTAGTAAATGCTGGCTATGAAGCATTAATACTAAAAGACTTTTCAAATGCCAAAGAAGAAATATTAAAAAGTAATATAGACCTAATACTCTTAGATATAAATATACCATATCAAAATGGTGAGCAGTTACTTAAAGAAATAAGGAAAGAATCAAATATTCCCGTAATAATGGTAACCTCAAGAGCAAATGAAACCGATGAAATATTATCCATCTCTTATGGAGCAGACGATTACATAACCAAGCCTTATAGCCCAACCATTCTATTACTAAGAATACAAAATATCTTTAAAAGATTAGATAATAGTACTGAAGTACTGAAATATAAAGATTTAGAAGTCTCGCCATCACGAGGTACCTTATCTGGTAATAATAAAGAATTAGAACTAACCAAAAATGAAATGCTAATCTTTCAGCACTTATTAAATAACCAAAACAGAATTGTATCAAGAGATGAACTAATGACCATTCTTTGGAATAATGAAGAATACATAAATGATAATGCTCTAACCGTAAATATAAGTAGACTAAGAAGTAAACTAGAGGACTTTGGTTATCCAAATGCCATAGAAACAAGAAAAGGACAAGGATATATACTATTATGAAATTAACAAACTATCTAAAAGATAAAATAAGCATAATCATTATCACTATCATATCAATAATTCTAATAACCCTATTAGACATAGCCTTCAAAGTACCAGAGGGACTAATAATAGTAACCATAGTATTACTACTATTAACACTAATCATAGCCCTCTTAATATCATATTTCCAAAAAAGAACCTTCTATAACACCCTCATAACCAATACCAAAAATCTAGATAAAAAATACCTAGTCCTAGAAACCATACCAAAACCAAATACTTACGAAGAAGAACTAATATATAACATCATGTGCGACATCAACAAATCAATGATTGAAAATGTCAGTAGTTACATAAATAGCACCAAAGACTTCAAAGACTATATCGAGATGTGGATACACGAAGTAAAAATACCAATATCAAGTCTAATCCTTATGACCCATAATCATAAAAACCAAGTACCAAAAGAATACATTGAAGAAATAAAAAGACTAGATAACTACATCGACCAAATCCTTTATTATGTAAGAAGCAACTATACCAGTGAAGACTTTATCTTCAAAAAAGTAAAACTAGAAAAAATAATCTCATCAGTAGCCCTTAAAAATAAAGATGACCTCTTAGAAAATAAAATTGACCTAATCGTCGATATAAAAAATACTGAAGTCTATACCGATACCAAATGGTTAGAATTTATTTTAAATCAAATTATCAATAACAGTATCAAATATAAAAAAGATATTCCAAACTCCTATATCCAAATAAATGCTATAGAAGATAATAATCAAATAACCTTATTTATCAAAGATAACGGTATTGGCATACCAAAAAGTGATATCCCAAATGTTTTCAAAAAATCATTTACCGGTACTAATGGCAGAGATAAAATCAAATCAACAGGCATGGGTCTATACATAGCCAAAAAATTATGTACCAAACTAGGCCATAAAATAGAGATAGAATCTGAAGAAAAAGAATATACCATTGTCAAAATAACCTTTGGTAAAAATAAACTTTATCACCCAGAAGACTAACCTTACAAAAAAGTAATATACTGTAATATTAAAATTACGACAAATATCCTATTATCTAGTATTATTAATTACGAAAGGAAGGAAAATAATATGGAAAATATACTAAAAATAGAAAATATTGAAAAATACTATGGAAGTAAATCAAGTTTAACTAAAGCCATAGATAACATATCATTTGAAGTAGAAAAAGGAGAGTTTGTCGCTATCATGGGTTCTTCAGGTTCAGGTAAAACAACATTACTAAACTGCATATCCACAATTGATAAAGTAACCGCCGGACATATTTTTGTAGGAGGAACTGACATAACAAAACTAAAAGGAAATGATTTAAACAAGTTTAGAAGAGAAGACTTAGGTTTCATCTTTCAAGACTTTAATTTATTAGATACCTTAACAGCCTATGAAAATATAGCACTAGCCTTATCAATTCAAAATGTAAGTCCCAAAGAAATAGATAAAAGAATAAAGAAAGTAGCAAAAGAACTAGACATCGAAACAGTACTAAAAAAATATCCTTACCAAATGAGTGGAGGACAAAAACAAAGAGTAGCAGCAGCTCGTGCCATAATAACAAATCCTAAACTAATACTAGCAGACGAACCAACTGGAGCTCTAGATTCTAAGTCATCAAAAATGCTACTAGAAAAACTAACCTACCTAAATAATGCTTTAGGAGCCACTATTCTAATGGTAACCCATGACGCTTATGCCGCAAGTTACGCTACTAGAATAATCTTCATAAAAGATGGTAAAATATATAACGAAATTCGTAAAGGAAATGATACCAGAAAAGAATTCTTTGATAAAATAATAGATGTCGTAACCTTACTAGGAGGAGACATAAATGATGCTCTTTAAATTGTCTATAAAAAACATAACCAAAAGTATCAAAGATTATGCTATCTATTTCTTTACTTTAGTACTAGGAGTAGCTATTTTCTATGTTTTCAATGCTATAGATAGTCAAACAGTAATGCTAAATGTATCATCATCAACAAGTGAAATAATAAGACTAATGACCACCATTCTAGGAGGAGTAAGTGTCTTTGTCTCATTTATTCTAGGATTTCTAATAATCTATGCCAGTCGTTTTCTCATAAAAAGAAGAAACAAAGAATTTGGAATCTACTTAACCTTAGGAATGTCCAAAAGAAAAATATCTCTAATCCTTTTCTTTGAAACTCTTATAATAGGAGTTATCTCTTTAGGAGTTGGCCTAGCCCTAGGGATAGTTTTATCACAACTAATGAGTATCTTAGTAGCCAATATGTTTGAAGCAGACCTAACAAAATTTCAGTTTACATTTTCATCTTCAGCAGCCCTAAAAACCTTATTATACTTTAGCATAATGTATCTAATAGTAATGATATTTAACACCATAATTGTAAACAAATGTAAACTAATAGACCTATTACATGGTAATAAAAAATCCGAAAAAGTAAAATTAAAAAATCCTATCATTTGCACTATAGTATTTATAATTGCGGTCATAGCACTATCATATGCTTACTATCTAGTAACAGATGTTTTTGGTACTTCACCACTTATGAATACTATAAATGGGATATTAATACCAATAGCCCTAGGTTGTATATCAACATTTCTAATATTTTGGTCACTATCAGGTCTAATCCTAAAGATAGTAATGCATCTAAAAAAATACTACTACAAAGGACTAAATAGTTTTACCGTTCGTCAAATAAGTAGCAAAATAAATACCACTGTCTTTTCAATGACAATAATATGCCTAATGTTATTCTTTACCATATGTATCTTTTCATCAGCATTATCTATAAAAAACTCTCTATCAGGTAATCTAAAAGATTTAGCACCTGTTGATATTCAGTTCTCAAAATTACAAGAATCATTATCTAAAGAAGAACAAGAAAACTTTTCAAAAGACATAATAGAGGATTATAACACCACTGTCAAAGATACCTTACAAAGATTAGATGTATACAAGTATCTAAAAGAAGTAGTAGACATAAATATATATAGATTAGAAGAAATAACCCTAAAAGATTCTTTTGGAGACCAAATAGAACAAATAGAAAAAGATTATCCAGCACTAGCTTATAGCGTAAGAGAAGACTTAGTAAAATTAAGTGACTACAATCGTCTAGCAAAACTATATAACAAAAAAGAATTAACTCTAAAAGATAATGAATATGTAATTATATCTAACTATAAGATGATGGCGGATATTAGAAATATAGCTTTAAAAAATAATACCAAATTAACTATAAATAGTAAAAACTACTATCCAAAATATCAAGAATGTCAAGATGGTTTTATTGAACTAAGTGGAAGTGCCACTAATGTAGGGGTAATAATATTACCAGATAATGCCTTAGAAGGTATTCATCCATATAAAAATATTTTAGCGGCCAACTATCAAGCAGACACTAAAGAAGAAAAAGAAGATATCGAAGAGACAGTTAGTACTATAATGAATAATCATTTTAACAAAGATACCTTACTAACATATAATACCAAAATAGATATCTATGCATCATCTATAGGACTAGGAGCAATGGTAACATTTGTAGGACTATATCTAGGAATAATTTTCTTAATATCAAGTGCAGCTATCTTAGCCTTAAAAGAATTATCAGAAAGTACTGATAATAAAGAAAGATTTAATATGTTAAGAAAAATAGGAACTGATGAGAAAATGATAAACAAAGCCTTATTTAATCAGATAGCAGTATTCTTTCTATTCCCATTATTACTAGCCATAATTCATTCAATATTCGGAATAGAGTTTGCTAATTATATCTTAAAAACAATGGGAACAGAATCATTACTATCATCAATAATATTAACAGCCGTATTTCTAGTAGTAATCTATGGAGGATATTTCTTAGTAACATACTATTGTAGTAAAACCATAATAAAGGAGAGAAATTAGAATTAACTAGTTTCTTTTTTTCTTTGTCCTCCCGAGCCTAGGTCTCGTGAGGTAATTTAGAGCCTATTATATAGTCTCTAAATTAAAAATATTAAGTTGTATTATATATAAGCAAAACAATATATAAAATATTGACATTTACAATATTGTGCTATTGTAATTAATATGTTATAATTAATGTGAAATGGAGGATTAAAATGAAAAAAGAAAATAAGATACAAGTGTTAAAAGAAATGAAAACTTTATCGTTATCGCTATACGAATTATATTTAGCTCAAGCAGGTCAAAAAAATACTGAAATGAATAGTTATCATGAAAATGGTCATGACAATAGCGGAGGACATCCAGATTATCATTGTGATCAACATGACAATACACCAAGTAGAATGATGAGGTTAGTGTTAACAAAAGATGTCACAAATTAATACATTAATAAAGCCAACAAACGAATGCAATATGCGATGTAAGTATTGTTTCGCAGAAAAATATGGTTATAGTAATTCACTATTAGATTTAAAAATATTAAAGAAATATTTAAAACTTTTATCCCAAAAATATGATTATATAAACTTGGTGTGGCATGGAGGAGAGCCATTAATAGCCCCATTATCTTACTATGAGGAGGCATATGATTATTGTCAAAAACTAGATTCAAAATTTATATATTCAATTCAAACAAATGGAACTCTTTTGAATAATGAAAATATAGACTTTTTCAAAGAACATGATACAAGTATAGGTTTATCATTTGATGGATTAAGCAATAGTAAAACAAGAGGTAATACTCAAACTATTTTAAATAAAATAGAGTTGTTAAAATCTAAAGAAATGTACCCAGGAGCAATTATTGTGGTTAACCAAAATAATGTTAACAGTTTAATAGAAGAATATGAATATTTTAAAAAACTAAACTTGGGTATGAAAATGAATCCAATGTTTAATGATGGAGCAGCAAAAGAAAATAATTTTTTCAATTTAAATCCCGATAATTATATTCATAGTTTTGTCGAATTTTTCAAATATTGGGTTTTTGATACAGATTGCAATATTAATGTTTCTACATGCATGAATTTTGCTAATTTAATAATAAATGAATATTCTGGTATTTGTACACATAGTTCATGCTTAAAAAAATGGTTATGCCTTGACAGTAACGGACATATATATCCTTGCGATAGGCTGTGTTTAAATGAATATGATTTAGGTTATGTCCCAGAAATGAATGTAATTGATGAAGCTTTTGAAAATGAAAAGTTTATTAAATTGCTGCAAAAAAATATACTAAGAAGACAAACTTGCATTGAAACATGCGAATATTTTAAAAACTGTTATGGTGGTTGCAATGCCAATGCAATTTTAAGTGAGATAAATAATAATGATATTTCTTGTTATATACAAAGAGGAATATTGAGTGAATTAAAAAAAATTATAATCAAATTAGAATGTGAAAAAAGCTATGACAAATTAAATTATAATTTTGCAAAAATTCTAATTAAAAAGGAGCGTTAAAATTGAATTATGTATATCATGGAAGTAGTATTCCTAACTTAGAAGTAATTAAAAAACACAAAAGTACTCATATGAAGGAATGGGTATATGCCTGTCATTCAAAAGGAATAGCAACAATTTTCCTATCAAAACAAGGTAGTGACTTATTTTATTCATTATCAGGAGACGGAAAAAATTATCCAGTAGAACTAGTAGAAAGAAAGCCAGGTATGTTTAAAAAGATATTTAATTGTTCCGGATATATTTATAAACTAGATGCATCTAATTTTAAAGAAAACCAAACTGGATGGTCTGCGGAAGTGGTAAGTGACACAGATGAAAAAGTAATATCTTCTGAATATATAGATAATG
>OIYS01000458.1_pt1 | contig 28844 bp, 24 predicted proteins | sample 1588271 | NCBI WGS metagenome assembly OIYS01 (sample SAMN03283286) | human gut metagenome | biome: human-associated habitat; material: feces | host: Homo sapiens | place: Peru | collected 2012
TCTGCGCCCGATTTCGCCGCGCGACGTACAATTGTACGCCTTGCGCGACGAAATCGAACACTCCAAACGATTTTATCTATCCCTCACCGTTGTGTAGGCTTAAAAAAACAGACCGAAAACCGCCTATGCCGTACAAACGTTCGGCATAGGCGGTTTTCGATGATTTTATATTTTCTTCACTGTCGTGGGATGTTAAAATCATCCGGAGAATGCTAAAACCGAATATTTCAAACGATTTTGTCTATCCTATACCTGTCGGCGTGGGTGAAAGAACGCAGATTTAATTGTATACAAAAAGGAAGAAACCGCAAGGCTTCTTCCTTTTTTCGCACGGTGCGGGATCGTACAATTCGTGCATATGCGTAATTATATCAAATCCTTTATCTTTTTGTCGGCGTAGACCGTTTCCCAATCTGCGGAGAAAGCGTCGATAGCCATAAGCGACATTGGGTGATAGAGCAGGTTATCAAAGAGGTCGGGGTTCAGGGTGACAGACTGTGTTCCCGCCATGGTGATTTTATGAACCTGTTCAACGGTCTTGAACGACGCTGCGAGGACCTTTGTATCAAGACCCTGAGTGCGGAGCAGCTCGACTATCTCGAGAACGACATTAACGCCGTCGGATACGATGTTATCGAGGCGGTTGACGTAGGGGGCAACGAAGTCGGCACCCGCCTTTGCTGCCATGAGCGCCTGCTGCTGTGTGAAGATAGCGGTTTCGGTAACGCCGATACCCATCTTCTTTATCTCCTTTGTTGCCTTAAGACCCTCAGCGCAGATCGGCACCTTGATATAGAGGTTTCCGCCTACATAGTCCTTGAGTGCGGCAGCCTCCTTGATCATGCCCTCTGCGGTGCTCGATGTCACCTGAATGTGGAGCATTCTGTCGTTGCCGATGATGTTTCTTATATCTTTAATGAGGGTACCGAAATCGGCCTTTTCTTTCGAGATGATGGTGGGGTTTGTTGTTACTCCGTCGATGGGGAAGAATTCGCAGCAGTGGCGGATTTTTTCGCGGTCGGCGGTATCAATAAGATACAGCATTTTTTATCTCCTAACGCGCATTATTTCTTTTAGATACTTTATTACAAGCAAAGATTATACTACAAATTGCGCGCTTTTTCAAGGACAAAGAATAATAAATTTTCAGCCCCAGTCCCCTTGTTTTAATGCATAATAATCAATTACCGCAGTATGTGCGAAAACTTGCTCTTGACACGGTGCTGTGCTGTGTGATATAATGGCTGCAGAGAAAAGGGATCCTTTGCTACCGGCGGATTTTTGCAGAGCACTGCAAGGAAACAAGGGATCGATCGCCGACCGCCTGGGCACAGCTGTGGTATCCGTACCGTATGCTGTGCCCGTTTTTTTGCGGCGGATGAACGGAGGAGATAATAATGGCGCAGAAGTCCGATATTGAAATAGCACAGAACGTGACCCCGGAGGATATTACCGTAATTGCCGAGCGCGCGCACATCGCGCCCGAATATATCGAGCAGTACGGCAAAACAAAAGCAAAGGTAGACACGGCGCTGCTGAAAGACAGCGAGCGTGAGCGCGGAAAGCTCGTTCTCGTTACCGCGATAAACCCGACCCCTGCGGGCGAGGGCAAGACGACGACAACCATAGGTCTGGCTGACGGGCTGCGCAGGATAGGAAAGGATGCATCGGTCGCGCTGCGTGAGCCGTCGCTCGGGCCCGTTTTCGGAGTAAAGGGCGGCGCTGCGGGCGGCGGCTATGCTCAGGTAATCCCGATGGATGATATCAATCTCCATTTTACGGGCGATTTTCACGCGATAGGCGCGGCGAACAATCTTCTTGCCGCGATGCTTGACAACCATATTCATCAGGGCAACGCTCTCGGAATCGACCCCCGCAGCATAACATGGAAGCGCTGCGTTGACATGAACGACCGTCAGCTGCGTTCGGTCGTAGACGGTCTGGGCGGCAAAACTAACGGCGTACCGCGTGAGGACGGCTTTGATATCACCGTTGCGAGCGAGGTCATGGCGGTGCTCTGTCTTTCAACGTCGATCTCCGACCTGCGCGAGCGGCTGGGCAGAATAATCGTCGGCTACAGCTATTCGGGCGAGCCGATAACCGCAGCCGATCTGCATGCACAGGGTGCTATGACCGCGTTGCTGCGTGATGCCATCAAGCCGAATCTTGTGCAGACGCTTGAGGGCACGCCCGCATTTGTGCACGGTGGACCGTTTGCTAACATCGCGCACGGCTGCAACTCGGTCATGGCTACCGAGCTCTCGCTGCGGCTCAGCGATTATACCGTTACCGAGGCGGGCTTCGGTGCCGATCTCGGCGCGGAAAAATTTCTTGATATTAAGTGCCGCGCGACGTCGCTTGTGCCCGACGCGGTCGTAATCGTCGCGACCGTTCGTGCGCTTAAACTGCACGGCGGGCTTGACCGCTCTGCGCTCGGTGAGGAGAATTTCGAGGCGCTCGGCCTCGGTATACCGAATCTGCTGCGACATGTTTCCAACATCAAGAATGTCTACGGTCTCCCGTGCGTCGTTGCGATAAACCGTTTTCCGACCGATACCGACGCTGAGATTGACTACATAATTTCCCGCTGCCGTGAGCTCGGCGTAAACACAAAGCTGTCTACGGTATGGGCAGACGGCGGTGCGGGCGGAGAAGAGCTCGCGCGCGAGGTCGTCAGGCTCTGCGAGAGCGAGCAGGGAAGCTTCAGCTACTCGTATGAGCTCGGTCTCGGTATCGCCGACAAGGTGCGTACGGTCGTGCGCCGCGTATACGGCGGCGACGATATCGACATTACCACCGCTGCAGCAAAGCAGATAGCGCGGCTTGAGGAGCTCGGCTTCGGGGGGCTGCCCGTATGCATTGCAAAGACGCAATACAGCTTCTCCGACGACCCGAAAAAGCTCGGCGCGCCCGAGGGCTTCCGCATTACCGTCAAGAATGTCCGCGTGTCAGCGGGCGCGGGCTTTATCGTTGTGATGACAGGCGATATAATGACCATGCCCGGGCTGCCCAAGAGCCCGGCGGCGGAGTGTATCGACGTTGACGATAACGGCAGAATAGTCGGTCTGTTCTGATTACCGACGGCAAAATCCGAAGCGCAAAAAAGACTGCGTACCGAGCGGAGTATATCCGATGCGGTAGGCAGCCTTTGTGTTTTGTGAAGCTTCTGTTTTTTCGTGAAGTCTGTCACGGTGAAGCTTTCGTTTTTCCGTTATATCAGTGCTCGCTGCGCCTGTCGCCGATAAATGCCGAAAGCCCCGAGCAACACAACCGCCCGACCGTCTCGGGCAACCCGTCAAAATCCGGTGCCCCGCCCGAAGCGCATCTGCTGCGATACACGGCTATCACACCCGACACGGCAAAGTCGACCGAGGCGCCGAGCTTTCCTTCGGGTATGTCGGTATTTTCCGCGAGCAGTCGATGTATGCTGTCGCGTATCTGCTGTCGCAGCTTTACGGCAAGCGCGGAGCTCTCGCAGAGATGAAACAGCGGAGAGTAGAAGCCGGCATTACGGTTTATCATCGAGCAGAGCCCGTGAAAAACGAGATACGTGTCGGCGGCGCAGCCGCGCGCCTCGAGCTCGTGCGCAGTCGCGGCAAGGTCGGAGATCAGCTCGTTTTCTATCTCTTCGACTATCTGATAGACCCCGCGGTAGTAGTTATATATCGTTTTTCTGTTGATGAGTGCGCGGTCGGCTATATCCTTTACGGTAATGCTGTCGAGATCCTTCTCGGTCAGCAGCTCGGAGAATGACGTTCGTATGGCTTTTTTCGTTTTTATTACCCGCAGATCGGGATGCTTGCCTGATTGCAACATTTTCAGCACCTTTTTTAGAAATTATGTAAGACGAACGGAGTTTTCTGCCGCGCTGCACAGCCGATAAGCGATACTTTTGCTTGATTTATATACAAAATTGTGCTACAATGTACAATAAGCCTCGAAAGTAGCGAAAGTGTAAATTAATCTACGTGGTACCCCGACAGTGTCCGTTGCCGCGAATTCATGTCTATATTATAATTATCATGGAGAACGGTGTTCTACGTACCTTGAATTATAATATAAAACATGGTCATCCGTCAAGCGGGGACGGGGCGGATTTTGAAAAATATTTTCGATTTTTTCGGGTTTAACCTCGAAGTAAAATTAATTTCGGCAATTCGGTCGACCGATGAAAAAGCGCGCGGCGCAGGGAGAGAATAAATGCGAAAGAAATATGATGCCGAGAAAGCGGTGCAACTGCTCGGCGGAGATATACTTGCATCGAAGGGGATGCAGCTCGAGCGCGGATTTTATCAGCACGGCAGTGTCACCGTTTATGAGCATTCGCTCGCCGTTGCCGTGATGTGCGTGCGGCTGAGCCGATTTATGCGTATAAAGACCGATCTGCGGGCGCTTGTTCGCGGGGCGCTGCTGCATGATTATTTTCTCTATGACTGGCATATTCCCGACCCGTCTCACCGTCTGCACGCATTTACGCATCCGCGCAGGGCACTTATGAATGCCCGCCGCGACTTTGCGATCGGCGGAACGGAGGGCAATATGATACTCTCGCACATGTTTCCCATGAGTACGGTCGTGCCGCGCTGCCGTGAGAGTCTGTTTTTATGCACGGCGGATAAGATTTGTGCAGCACGCGAGACATTCGCGGGCATTATAGAACGCATCGGAAGAAAAAGGAGCAGATAATTATGGAATTTTTCGATACTCTTTGCAGAGTCATCTTTTATTTTATGATTTACAGTGTCGTCGGATGGATATATGAAACGACGCTTTGCTCAATAACCGACCGTCGTTTTGTCAATCGCGGATTTCTCAACGGACCGTACTGCCCCATCTACGGCAGCGGTGCGCTGCTCGACGTACTTGTTCTCGGCAGGATAGAGAATCCGTTTCTGCTGTTTATACTCGGCGTGCTCGTCACATGCTCGCTCGAATATCTAACTTCATATGTGATGGAGAAGCTTTTCAAGGCGCGCTGGTGGGATTATTCTGACAAAAAATTCAATATAGGCGGGCGCGTCTGCCTGCTCGGCGCGGTGGTTTTCGGCCTATTTTCGGTCGTGCTCATAAAGCTGCTGCACCCCGCGGTGCGCAGTCTTGCGGACATGCTCCCCGATGCTATGCTGTATATCATCTCGTGTGTTTTTGCTGTCGGGTTTATCGTCGATCTTGCAGTTACCGTTGCAGGCTTCGCTTCATTCAATAAGCGTCTCGAAGAGCTCTCGCACACGCTTGCAGAGTTGCGCAGCGATGCTGTGGAAAAGCTCTCTGAGCTTGGTTTCGGAGCGGCAGGAAAGCTCTCCGAGCTCGGCACGGAAGCTGCCGACAAGCTCCGCAGCTCTTCTGCCGCAACGCGTGCAAAGCTCAACAGCGTATACGAGAGCTTTACCGAGCGGCTGAATCTTCAGCAGCGCAGAATGCTTTCCGCATTCCCGAAGCTGCGCTCTGCAAGTCATAACACAACGCTTTTCGAAATAAAGCAGCGTATCCGTGACCGCAGAAATCGCGGACGCGGCAAACGCGAAAATGACGGAGACAAACAATGAAGGTACTGATACTCAGCTGCGATACCGGGTGCGGTCACAACAGCGCAGCCGCTGCGATTGCGGACGAGCTTGCGCGCCGCGGGATAGAGCATCATGTCTTTGACCCGCTGACGCTCGGCGGCAAGCACACCGACCGCATAGTTTCGTCGTCGTATACGGGCATGCTGCGAAAAGCGCCGTCAGCTTTCGGCGCTATATACCGCGCAGGAGACCTTTACAGCTCGACCGGGATAACGTCGCCCATCTACCTTGCTAACGCAATGTACGCAAAGCGCCTGAATGCCTATATCATGGGCGGCTGCTATGACCGCGTTATATGCACGCATCTGTTTGCGATGGAGGCTATGACCGCGATTAAGCGCCGTCTCGGCGGCAGCGTGCCGTGCTACGGGGTAATGACCGACTATACCTGCGTTCCGTTCTTTGCAGAGACGCAGCTTGACGGCTATTTTATCCCGCACGAGGATCTGCGAGAGGAGCATGTCAAAAAGGGCATACCTTGCGACCGCATATGGTGCACGGGAATTCCCGTACGCGAGCGCTTTACCCATCATACCGACAAAGCGGAGGCGAGAGCCGCGCTCGGGCTGCCCGCAGATGCGGAGATTGCCCTTGTAATGAGCGGCGGGGTAGGGTGCGGAAATATCGGAGATATATGCAGTGCGCTCCTGAAAAAGCAGACAGGTAAACTTGCCGTATATGTTCTCACGGGGCGGAACGCGCAGATGAAGCAGGAGCTTGACGGGCGTTTTTCCGACGTGCCCGCGCTGCACACCGTTTCGTTCACCGATAAGGTCAATCTGTATATGAACGCCTCGGATGTCATGATATCAAAGCCCGGCGGGCTGACGAGCACCGAGGCGGCGGTATCGGGGATACCGCTCGTTCAGCTGTTGACATATACGGGCTGTGAAAAGAAGAATATCGAGTTTTTCTCCTCGCACGGAATGTCCGCACAGGCGGAATCGCCTGAGGATGCTGCCGAGAAGGCGGCGGAGCTGATACGCGACCGCGAGAAAGCGGAGGCTATGCTGCTCGCGCAGCGCAGGAACGCATCGCCCGAAGCGGCACGAATAATTGTTGAGAAGGTGACGGAGCAGTGACTGTCGGTGAGAGACTAATATGGCTTGCGCTGATATTCGGCGGCTTTATGCTCGGAAGCGTCATGTTCAGCCGCATACTGCCGCGCATAATTAAAGGAAAGGACATCAGCAGCATCAGCGACGACGGAAACCCCGGCGCTGCCAATGTTTTTTCGACCTGCGGCATAGCGCTCGGAATGCTCTGCCTGCTGCTCGACATGGGAAAGGGCTTTGCACCCGTTCTTCTTGCGCAGCAGCTCGTCGACATACGCAGTCTCCGCTTCTCGGCGGTTCTTATCGCCCCCGTGCTCGGTCATGCGCTCGCGCCGCTAAATCATTTCCGCGGCGGAAAGTGCATTGCAACGGCTTTCGGCGTGACGCTTGCGCTGCTGCCGACTACACGTGTCGTGCTTGTTCTTGCAGGGCTCTATATCGCCTTTTCTACCGTACTTAAGATAAGCCCGAACCGCATACGCAGTATCGTGACCTTCTCGCTGTTCGGTATCTTTTGCCTTGTCTGGGCGTATTTCACCCGTTATTATTCGATCGGCATCGGCTGCGCGGGAATTTCGGTCATCGCGGTGCTGCGTCATACGCGGCGCTTCAGCGTCGTACCCGAATCCGAGCAGACCGCTGCGTCTGCGGCAGAGCCCGAAGCAGAGATCATACACGGTGCGTGACGTTGTTCTGTCGTCGGGCGGCAAACAAACGGCGTACAGATTACATGCCTTTGAAACATGTGAAGAAATTCGACACGGTATAACGTTTTTGACGAGTATAAAAACCACCTTGCGCGCAAGGTGGTTTTTTCGTATGGAATTAAGAGAGTTGGCTATATCAGATAATCGTCTGCACGCTGAAACGTGACAGTACAGCTTACCCGTTTGCGAGCATGCTGCTCTCGCTCAGACGTGTGACCCCAAGCGCAGCGCAGTCATCGAGCAGCTTTGCGTATTCCGCATCCTTGCTGCCCGCGTCGGAAAATTCGCACACACCCGCAAGATACTTGTAGTAGCGCCACTGTATCTCGCTGCGTCGAACGCGGTCATATGCCGCAGTTCCGTCGGTGTTGCTCTCGGCGGTTTTCCAGAGCTCATCGAGTTCGGTGATATCCGCCTCGGTCAGAACGTCCTTATACATCTCTACGGGGTCGACAAGATACCAGTCCTTATCGGTTGTTTTCAGCGCGGTGCTGAGCTTGTCGAGATAAGCGGACATCTGCTCTGCGGCATCTCCGTAGTATGCGCTCATAAAGTCGGATATAAGCTCCTCGACGTCGAGCTTAGGATCCCACAGCAGCTTTGACATTACGTATGCGCGCAGCTCGCCGAACTCGCCCGATTCACCGTCCTGATACATGCCCTGCATGAAGACACCGCTAACACTGATGTTCTTTTGAGAGTAGAACTTTATGCTGTCCGCGACCGCGCGGATGTTAGGGTAGGGAGTGAGATAGTTTGCAAAGTTAACGGTGTAGTCCCAGATATAGAGCTTTGAGGTCGCTCTGCTCCAGCTCTGAATATTAGATACGGCTTCCTTGTTTGCGCACTTTGTGTTCTTGCCCGATACGCCGTGCGCGCAGCAGATGCCCGTGCAGTATCTGATAACGACGTTATCCGCGGGCTTTGTTAACTTGCAGGGCTTTACGGTGTGCTGATATGCGAGCGTGTCGACATAAACGTTGGGATGCTCGGCGCGTATATCCTCCGCAATGCGGTTGACAAAGCGGAGCAGCGGACCCATCGGCGAGCCCTCCTCGTCGATTATCGCCTGACAGCTCGGGCAGGTGCAGTAGCTGTCGAGTACGAGCGAATCGTTCTGCGATACCGATATTATCTTTGAGTCGGGGGACTTATTCAGCCATTCGCGCACGCCGTCGAGAACGAGCCCGTAGACCTCCTCATTTGTCAGACAAAGCTGCGTATGCAGCGCCTCGGTGCAGCGCTCGCCGTTTATCATCGAAAAATATTCGGGGTGAGAGTCTGCATAGGTCGCTATCGGAACGAACCAATCGAAGGTGTGAACAAATGCATCTCCCGCATAGGTGATGCCTCCGCCCCATTTGTCTGCGAGCTTGCGACCGACCGTGCCGCCTACGAGCAGACCGCCGTTCAGCCGCAGCTTGACCGCCGTTTCGTTGTCGTATGTGCAGGTCTGAAAGATGTCGCGGTATTCAAATGCGGGCTTTTCTGCGACCGACAGTCCCGCGGGCAGAGTTATGCTTTCCTGCTGCGGTACGGTCTCAACATCGGTCGCATAGAAGCGGCAGCCTATCTGCTCGAGCAGCTCATATACCGCATAAAGCGTTCCGCGCGTGCCCTCACCGAGCGCTACGACGCGGCTTCCCGCCGTAAATACGCGCAGCTCGTCCGGCTCAAGCTCGCCTCGGTCGAGCTGATATGCGCTGCCCTCGCGATTCGTCTTACCGACGATAATCTCGTGCTCGGTCGGAGCGGTATCGTCGTCAACGATTGTGTAGCTGCGTCCCGTTATCTTTTCAAGGTATACGGCAAGCTGCTCCGCAGCTTTTCGCTCGGATTCGAGCCCCTGCTCGTCACAGACGATAACATAGTCATCCCCCGCCGTAAGGGTGATATCCTGCGGCTCTCCCGATGTTTCCGCGCCGCTCGATGCAGTTTCCGCAGCGTCTCCCGCGCCGCCGCACGAAGCAAGAACTCCGAGCGTCATTGACAGCAGCATCATGATAGCGATCCTCTTTTTCATTTCCTGTTTTCCTTTGCTTATATTTTTGTCACCTGATAATGCTGCAAAAGCTCTGTGCGGTCGTTCCCGTCAGGCGCATATTTGGGATATAAAAACGCCCCGGCATTTCTCCCTATCCCGAAACACTCTGCTAATTATATATATTTTGCCTTATAATTGCAAGGGGGTATATGAAAAGTTACAAAGTTATTATAAAAATTGTATAACGCATGTGAAAATCGCCGTCTTTTCACATTGCAGGCGGCATACAAAAACGGCTGCACCGTGACGGAGCGGTGCAGCCGCAAATTGAGAGGAAATTATATTTAGATCAGCTGAGGGGGGATTATATATATTCAGCTGCGGGGATCATATATATTAAGGTAAAGCTAAAGGGGATATTTTAGGTATGCAGTGTGAAATATACCGGGAAACGGCGGTTTACTCTACATCCTGCAGTGCGTCGTAGCCCTCCTCGCCCGTGCGCACCTTTACAACGTTCTCAACGTCGTAAACGAATATCTTACCGTCACCGATATGCCCCGTGTAGAGCACCTTCTTAGCGGTCTCAATGACCGTGCGAACCGGAACGGCGCTGACAACGATGTCTACTTGCACCTTAGGCAGAAGGCTCGCCTCTATCTGAACGCCGCGGTAGTATTCGGGCGTGCCTTTCTGAATTCCGCAGCCGAGAACGTGCGAAACGGTCATACCCGTTATTCCGACGTCCATCATGGCGTTTTTCAGAGCCTCGAGACGGGATTCCTTACAGATTATCTCGACCTTGGTCAGTTTTGCCTCGCCGTCGTCGAAGGTCGGAACACGCTTTACGGGGATAGCCTCAGCCGGGGGAGTATCTCCCGCGACCGCTATAGGCGCATCGTCCTCATCGATGTACTCGGGCAGCATTGCAAAGCCTGCATATGCCGACGGGAGACCGTGCTCCGTAACGTCGAGACCGAGAGTTTCCTCCTCGCGGCTGACTCTCAGACCTACCGTCTTACGTATGATGAGGAAGGTCAATGCGATGGTGACAGCCGTCCATGCAGCGACCGAGAGGATACCCGTGAGCTGCAGTCCGAGCAGCTTGAAGCCGCCGCCGTAAAGGAGACCGCGCAGCTGAGTGCCCGACGAGTCGGCTATCGAATAGCCGGGTGCGGAGGGCGTTGCGAACAGACCGACGGCGAAAGTGCCCCAGATACCGTTCATGCAGTGTACCGCAACCGCGCCGACGGGGTCGTCAACACGGAGCTTGTAATCGAGCAGCCACACGCCGAAAACAACGAGCAGTCCGCCGACTGCGCCGATGATAGCAGAGCCGAGCGCATCTACTACGTCGCAGCCTGCCGTGACCGCTACAAGTCCCGCAAGCGATGCGTTAAGACACATCGAAACATCGGGCTTTCCGTACTTTACCCATGTAAAGATCATGCATGTGACCGTTGCAACGGCGGGAGCTACGGTCGTTGTGAGGAATATTGAGCCGAGCTGTTCGACCGATGTTGCGGCAGCACCGTTAAAGCCGTACCAGCCGAGCCAAAGAATGAATACCCCGAGCGCGCCGAGCGCGATGCTGTGACCGGGAAAAGCATTGACCTTTGTCACCTTTCCGCGCGCGTCGTGACGGAATTTGCCTATGCGGGGACCGAGCAGCTTTGCGCCGATGAGCGCCGAAATGCCGCCGACCATGTGAATGGCGCAGGAGCCCGCAAAATCATGAAAGCCGATGCTCGAGAGCCATCCGCCGCCCCATATCCAGTGTGCTTCGACGGGGTAGATAACTGCGGAGATAACGCCTGAATAGATGCAGTATGAGAGGAACTTTGTCCGCTCAGCCATCGCACCCGAAACTATCGTCGCCGCTGTCGCGCAGAAGATAAGGTTGAAAACGAAGCTCGAAAAATTAAAGTCGGAGTATGCCGTAAACAGGTCAAAGCCGGGCTTTCCGATAAGACCGACAAGGTCTTCGCCCATCAGCAGACCGAAGCCGATAAGAATAAAGACTACGGTTCCGATGCAAAAATCCATCAGGTTTTTCATTATGATGTTGCCCGTGTTTTTCGCCCGCGTAAAGCCTGCCTCTACCATTGCAAAGCCTGCCTGCATCCAAAATACAAGTGCTGCGCCTATCAAGAACCAAACGGCGAATACCTGCTCGGACGTCGCCTCGGTTACAAGCGCTCTTATTGTCTCGTCCATTTCTTTTTGCCTCCCGAAAATGTAATGCGTCGGACTCGGCGGGTAGGCGGATGCGGCAGTAGCTGCCGAGCCGCTCTGCACAGTCCCGTTCGCCCGCGGATGCGCTCGGCGTGCCGTACCGTGTCCTGAAAACTGAAAACAAGAAGGGCATCTCCGATGATATCTGCATCGGAGACACCCTTGCCTCTGTTTGACGGCATTATACACCCTCTGATGAATTTTGTCAAGAGGTATTTTTCATTATTTTGAAAAAATATTGAATAGGATGTGCGTCGGTGTTGCAAATTTGGCTTAAACACACGGATTTTTGCTGTTGATGAAAAATCGCGCATATCAAATTTGCATAATTCACTCCGCGAAATTGCAAAAACGGTATCGCGCCGTCGTATGACTGCCACATGTAAAGGCTTGTATATATTGCACTAAACGTACCGCACATATTGCTGCGCAAACAGCCTGTACGACCGTTGCATAAATTATGCCGCAAAATCGCCGTCCGAGAAGCCTAAAATCGTGTCGCGCATAAAGTCTCGATCGGTGCAGAAGAAAAGCCATGATCATGCCGCGAGAAAAGGGAAGTATCGGACCTACGCTTTTTTCTTCGGTGCCGGATCGCTCAGCTCAGGTATTGCGCCGCCTGACACAGCCCACAGATAGAGACTCGCAACGCTGCAATACGGACTGAATCTTCGTCTGTATTTTTCAAACAGCGCGCGGTCTATCCTTTTGTGTCGGTAGAGCATCCGCAGCCCGCGCTGAATTGCAAGATCGTCATAGCTGAAAATATTCTCTCGCTGCAGCGAGAACAGCAGTATCATTTCTGCCGTCCAAACGCCTATTCCGCGCAGCTCGCTCAGCGCGCGTATCGCCTCATCGTCTGACATGCCGCTCACCGCGTCGGGGTCGAATTCTCCGCGCGCCACCCGCTCGGCAAAATCGGTTATGTACTCCGCCTTTCGATGTGTCATGCCCATCGACTGCAATTGCCCACTGCCCGCCGCAAGTATCGTTTCGGCGTTGATGTCGCCCAGCGCATCGCGCATCCGCTGCCAGACCGTCGCCTGCGCTTTTGTCGATATCTGCTGACCCACTATGTGATGCACGACCGACGAAAAAACATCCCCGTCGACCTCGCGGTATACATGCCCCACACGGTCTATGACCTCGCACATCCGCCTGTCTCGCCGCAGCACGGTAAGCTCCTTTTCTCCGTATTCAAAATACATTTTACCCGTCCTTTTTGCTGTATCACTGTGATGTTATTATAGCATAGTCCAATTACAAAGTCCACACATAATCAAAGCAGCTGCCGTAAACAAAAAAACGTATGCGACAGCTGCCTTGATTCTTATAAAACTGCTTGCCCTTAACAATCGGAATTTATATACAAAAAGGAGATAGGATATTTCGGTCGATATCGAATCATAGATATTAGTATTCCGTTGATTACAAAGTACTATGCCGAGAACCGCGAGCGTGCATACAAAACGCTTGAAATTACCGCACGGTTCTGAATCAGATAATGACATATGCCGTCGCGAAAGGTCTTATAGCCTTTAATCCGGTGCAGTATTCACAGCTACCGTCAGGAGCTCGACGGGAAAAGCGAGAAGCTGCGTCGGAAGCAGATGAACAGCGCATCAGCTTCGACACTCATTTGCAACCATTGCATTTGAGCACGGGGTAGATGTTAAGGCTGTTCAGGAAATTCTCGGGCATCAGCAGTTATCCACCACAATGGATATATATACAGACTTCCGAAAAAAGTCATTTGAGGACGTGAAAAATAAGCTCTCCGACTTATAAGCAAAATGCACTCAAAAATTTACTACATTTTTTACTACCGAACTGTGCAGTAAAATGTACTTTTATGTATCAAAAGGATAATAACAAAAATAGCGAAACCCCTTGTAAACACTGGACCTTTCAGCATTTACAAGGGGTTCCCGTTGGCGGAGAAGGAGAGATTTGAACTCTCGCGCCGCTTACACGACCTACACCCTTAGCAGGGGCGCCTCTTCACCACTTGAGTACTTCTCCGTATGGGTAAAGATTTGCTTTTGTCAAGCGATGTACCGTGCTGCCGCTTGCTAAAGGCGACAGATACCGCGACGAGCTGTTCCGTTACCGCTGTCGCAATCGCTATTCGTAATTATATCATAAAATCGGTATTATAACAATGTATAAAAATTATCATAATTGTAAACTAATTGAAAACGACATTTTTCCTCAGCTGTTTACACTTGCTTTACGTTCATTCAAATATCAAAATGCGTGCTGCTGCATAAAATATAAGGAGACGAAAATTTCGTCCTCTCGTCGCTATGCGACAACAATACAACGGAGGTTAGTTTTATGGCAGATTGCAGAAATACGATTTCCGACCGCGGCAGAGAAAACTACGGTCTGGATGTCAACAGAATTCTTGACAGTTGCCGCGACAAGGATTGCTATGCCGATACACGGGTATATCTGACCGACTGCGGTCAGGACATTATCGAGCGCTGCTCGAGCATACGTGTAAAGGACGCGTGCATCACGGGCGCAGACATCGACGTAGAGCCCGTGCAGTTCAATCGCGGTTTTTACAGCGTTCTTATTCGCTTTTACATTCGGATAACGGCAGAGGCGGGCTTATGCCCCGGCAGACCGCAGGAGGTCGAGGGCGTTGCGGTTGTTGACAAGAAGGTTATTCTTTACGGCGGTGAAGGAAACGTCAGTATCTTCCGCAGCGGTATCGGCGGCAGCGGCAATTGCCCGACAGAGGGCAGCATAAGGCCGAGCACGAAGGAGCCCGTTGCGGTATGCGAGGTCGCATCACCCGTAGTGCTCGATTCGCGCATTGAAGAGAAGTGCGCGCGCCCGCGCTGTGCTTGCTGCTGCGTCGACGATATACCCGACGGTATCTCGCGTTCGCTCGGCAGCATGCTTACCGATACCGAAAACGGCGGCAAGGTCCTTCTTGTATCTCTCGGACTTTTCTCGGTCGTTCGCATCGAGCGCCCGTGCCAGTGCATCGTTTCGGCGAGCGAATACTCTGTACCTGACAAGGAATGCTGCCCGAACGAGGACAGCGATCCCTGCTCGGTGTTTAAATGCATGGCTTTCCCGGTAAACGAGTTCTCATCGTCGCCCTGCCGCGGATAGAAATAATATAGTATAGGACGCGGGTCTGTCGGAAAACGATTCTAAGCAGACCCGCCGATTATAGGGGGATAGGCAAAAATGTTCGGTCTGAGCTTTTTTTGCCATCCTCTTTTATCATTTTCGGTATTGTTTTTCCGCCCGCCGCGTGATATAATACCCGTGTGCCGACGGCACGACTATTTATTGCGGGGGCAGGGATGAGCAAACAGAATTCGATAGGAACATATGCGGAAAAGACGGTGCACGCTCTCCTGAAAAGTCATTTCGAGCCGGATATCGCATATCATGAGGTTGCTTATGCGGGCTACATTGCCGATATCAAGCGCGGCGACAGCATAGTCGAAATACAGTCGACGCAGTTTTACCGTCTGCGCAGCAAGCTGAAGGCGTTTACCGCAGAATGCAGTGTAAATGTTGTATACCCCGTTCCGCGCCGTAAGCAGATCGTTTGGATAGACCGCAAAACGGGAGAAGCAAGCAAACCGCGACTGTCGCCGAAAAAGGGCAGCGTGTACAGCATTTTTTCCGAGCTTGTCGACCTGCACGAGTTGCTTTTGTGCCCGTCGCTCGGCTTTACCGTTGTTCTGCTCGACATGACCGAATACCGATACACATCGCCCGACGAAAAATACCCGCACAGCATGCGTTTCGGTGCACGCAGAGCGGACCGTCTCCCGACCGAAATAGTCGATACATACACCCTCTCGGGGCGGGAATCGTATACCGCGCTAATTCCCGAATCGCTCGGCGGGGTTTTTACCATCTCCGAGCTCGCGAAAGCGGCGAATATAAGCTACCGCACGGCGCAAAAAATGACGACTGCACTCCGAACACTCGGCATTCTGCGCGAGGGCGGTCGGCGCGGCAGACAGCTGCTGCTTGAATTGACATAACGACATAAAACAGGGCTGTGCCGATATCCGTCGACACAGCCCCGCTGCATAGATATGTTTATTCAAAGAACGCCCGCAGCAGCTTATTTACCTCTGCACCGATAAGGATAATATACAGGCAGAAATACAGCCACAGGAGCAGCAGCACTATCGAAGCGAGACTGCCGTAAATCGTCAGGTTTGCGAGCGAATCTATATAGCGAGAGTAGATGGCGGAGAATCCGAGCCAGCCTATCGTTCCGAATATCGCACCGGGCAGCTCGCGGAGCGGCGATGTTCTGCGCGTCGGGAAGAAGGTGTACAGCATCGTAAAGAAGGTAACAAGAAGAAGCGCACCGAGCGCATAGCGCGCGAATGTAAGTATCCACCCGAGCTCGGCAATATACGGTAGATTTTCACTCAGAAAGGTACTAATTTTTCCACCGAAAATCAGCAGCACGATGATGATTATCATCATCAAAATAAACGCAATTGTATAGAGGATAGCGAGCAGACGGTTCGCGATATACGGGCGTTTCTCGCCGTGCGAGCTGTATATCCTGCCGAGCGCTTCCATAAGTGCAAATACCCCGCGCGATGCCGCCCACAGCGTTGCGAGCGTCGCGATGGAGATTATCTTCATATTTCCCGATTTTTTCGCCTCGCTCATCAGCGAGGTCAGCAGGTCGATGACGTGTCGCGGTGCGCCTGCGAAATATTCGGCGAGAACATCCCATCCGCCTATCCCGCATAGGTCGAGTATCGCAACGGCAAGCAGAAAGCAGGGAAACAGCGATACAAAGATAAAGAATGCCGCGCTTGCCGCGTATGTTCCGAGCATATCCGCCTTGAAGCGTGCGGCAAGGTCCGCCGCTATCGAATAGCCGACGCGCAGCCCTTTCGGTATCTTCATATCGTCACCTCCGTATTGCAGAATGTTCACCTGTTATCATAAAACAAATATAGTCTGTTGTCAAGAAAAATTATACGCGCAAAACGAAGGCTGCGTCGATTTTACGGTCAAATATTTATATTGCATTGCGTCGGGCTGTAGAGTGTCTTATAATTATGTGGTATAAAAGCCTGAATGCTGAGGCGCGGCGGTATCTCGCGGCGGGAGGTAAAATTCAAATAACATCTGACAGGACTCGGAACGATAATAAACAGCGCAGAGATATCGGTCTGTATCATGCAAAATTCGAATCCTGCATAATCAACTTGATTTTGATGTGAGTCAAAATATATTTTGACACTCTTCCGTTCCGTGCTTTTTTGCATCCCATCAGCGGCGGTTATCGCGTCTGCCGAACAGCGTAAGCACCTGAACGAGAAAACGCAGGAGATATATAAGCGAGGTGAGCAGCGACGCAAGATACGTGAGCGCAGCAGCGGAGAGCACCTTTGATGCTCCCGGGAGCTCATCCTCCGAAAGAATGCCCGTATCGAGCAGCATCTGCTTTGCGCGCCTGCTCGCGTCGAGCTCGACGGGAAGGGTAACGAGCGCGAAGAGGAACGAGCCGCCGTAGAGGATAACACCTATCATTGCGATATTAAAGCCGAGGTCGGGGTTTACGTTTGTCGCGAGACCGTCGAGCAGCAGTCCGAGCAGCACGAGCGGGAAAGAGAGACGCGAGCCGATGTTGACAATCGGCACAAGCGCCGTGCGAGCGCGGTAGAGACCGTAGCCGCTCTCTTTCTGCATTACGTGACCTATCTCATGTGCTGCGACCGCAACCGATGCGACGGAACGCCCGTCATAAGTACCCTCCGACAGGTTGACAATGTTGCGCGACGGGTTGTAATGGTCGGTTAGGCTGCCGCCTATCCTGCCGACCGAGATGCCCGTAACCCCGCCCGCGCGCAGCAGACGGGATGCAGCGTCGCAGCCGCTCAGACCGGAGCGGCAGGGCAGGCGCGAATATTTTGAGTAAGCCGAGCGAACCTTTCCGCTTGCGATTGCGGAGAAAAGGGCGCAGAGCAGCAGCGCCGCTATAAAGATGAAATAATCGCTTGAATACAACATATTACCTTATCTCCCGAAGAATCTTCCGAATACGTTTTTGCACAGCAGTATTATACCACAAAACATTTATGCAAGAAAGAGCTTACGGTAAACTTTTTGGCGAAAAAGCTTCACACCGTAAAACACTTCGGTAAAAGCGCATTACCAGTTTGTGCTTCTGCGCGCAAAAGCCGATATAATATTCTCGACTCCGAATATCATGAGATAGACCGATGCGACGTAGCCGAGCGCGCGCAGTGTTACGAACGATAGCGCGGGGCTCAGCAGCATCAGCAGACCGAGAACAAGACCGAGAATATTCACGGTCAGCGATATTGCATAGTAGAACGGATTTCCTATAAGGCGGACAAACGCGGTGTGCGTCAGCCCCGATATGCTGTGCGAGATGAACCATATCGGCAGCAGCACCGTCAGCGCCCATCTGCCGACGCCGGGGTTTGCGAGCAGCATAAAGCCGCACATTACGCTGAGTATTCCCGATATCAGCGACAGCAACGGACCGAAGCCGGTAAAGCGGGACAGCCTTACATAGATAACTATATCCTCTATGCCCATGATAACGGCGATAAGTCCGTAGACAACCACTGCACCCGTCAGCATGCTGCCCGGACGCAGCAGTGTAAAGATGCCGAGCGCCGTCAGCAGTATTCCGACGATAAGCTGACACCAACCGAAGCCTGCTTTATTCTTCATATCAGTAACCTTGGCCTTCGCTGCACGAAGGCTTTTTTCCTTTCCCGAAAAATGCCGTGCGGAGAATCAGCCGACGCCGCATCAATCTGTTGTATTAACAGAGCCATGCGGCACTCCTCGCCGCCCATACGGCTGCGTGATACGTCACTCGGCGCCGCTGATACAGCGCCGCGATGTGTCACTCCGCGCCGCCGTCCGACTGAGCCGATTCGCGTCTTGCCTCATCGACTATCGACATAAACTCCTCGCCCGTGATGGTCTCCTTTTCATAGAGATGTGCGGCGAGACGGTCGAGCAGCCGTCTGTTTTCGCTGAGCATCGTGCGTGCGCGCTCATGCTGCTCGCGCACCGTTGCAACGACCTTTTTGTCTATCTCCTTCTGCGTATCTGCGGAGCATGCAAGCGATGTATCGCCGCCGAGATACTGATTGTTCACCGTTTCCATGGCGACCATGTCGAACTCGTCGGTCATTCCGTAGCGGGTTATCATGGCGCGGGCGAGCTTTGTCGCCTGCTCGATATCGTTCGATGCGCCCGTCGTTATCTGACCGAAAACGACCTCCTCAGCGGCTCTGCCGCCCGTGAGCGTAGCAATCTTGTTTTCGAGCTCCTCCTTCGTCATCAGGACCTTGTCGTTCTGCTCAACCTGCATGGTGTAGCCGAGAGCGCCCGATGTGCGGGGGATTATGGTTATCTTCTGAACGGGTGCGGATGCAGTCTGCAGCGCGGCGACAAGCGCGTGACCTATCTCGTGATATGCAACGACCTTCTTCTCGCCGTCGGTCATGATGGCGTTCTTCTTCTGATAGCCCGCAATAACGACCTCGATGCTCTCTTCAAGGTCTGCCTGACATACGGTGGTGCGGTCGGCACGTACGGCACGGAGCGCCGCTTCGTTTATGATATTGGCAAGCTCCGCTCCCGATGTACCCGCTGCCATGCGGGCGATAACGTGAAAGTCGACATCGGGTGCGGTCTTTATCTTCTTCGCATGTACGCGGAGGATAGCCTCGCGTCCCGCAAGATCGGGCAGTTCGACGGGCACACGGCGGTCAAAGCGTCCCGGGCGGGTCAGTGCGGGGTCGAGCGATTCGGGACGGTTGGTAGCGGCGAGAATTATAACGCCGTTGTTTCCCTCAAAGCCGTCCATCTCGGTCAGCAGCTGATTCAGCGTCTGCTCGCGCTCGTCGTTTCCGCCTATCTGACCGTCGCGCTTTTTACCTATCGCATCTATCTCGTCGATGAATACGATACACGGCGCTTTTTCCTTTGCCTGACGGAACAGATCGCGCACCTTTGATGCGCCCATTCCGACGAACATCTCGACAAATTCCGAGCCCGACATCGAAAAGAAGGGAACACCCGCTTCTCCCGCGACAGCCTTTGCGAGCATGGTCTTACCCGTGCCGGGAGGGCCTACGAGCAGCACGCCCTTAGGCATCGACGCACCTACATCCGAGTACTTTTGCGGGTTGTGGAGGTAGTCGACTATCTCGGCAAGGTTTTCCTTTGCCTCATCCTCACCCGCAACATCCGAAAAGCGTATGCCGTCGCTCGACGGTACATAGACCTTTGCATTGCTCCTGCCCATGCCGAACGCCATTGCATTCGGACCGCCCGCCTGATTCATCATCTTTTTAGCCATATACTGACCGAGCATGGTGAATATCACGATAGGCAGTATAAAGGTGAGAAGAAAGCTAAGCAGTGGGGAGGTCTGCTGCTGTATGTTGCGTGTGAACTTCGCGCCGCATTCATACAGCCGCTCGGTGAGCGTCGGGTCGTTCATCTCGCCCGTTTTATATATCTGCTCCTCGCTCTTGTCGGTGAATACTATCTCGGAGTCGGCTATCTCGACGCTGCCGATATCCTTGTCCTCTATCATCTTCATAAAGGTACCGTAATCTACCTCCTGCACCTTTGCTCCTGTGAGCAGGGGTGATACGACGGTGTTGAATATCAGTATGATAAGCAGGACTATTCCGTAGTAGTATATCAGCGGTTTTTTCGGTGATTTTACTTCTTTCATGGTTGCTCTGCTCCTTTTCGGCGCGCTGTGCGCCTGTATTTGTTTTTTGCGTATATGCGATGTGATGATCCCCGTAGGGGTGTCGCCTGTATTCCGAGCTGCGCTCGCGGGGATGCCTTACGCTTCGTCTGTGACGGGCTGACCGAGCGACTGCTTAGGCTCGCCGTACAAATTGCTTCGCAACAGCCGTTCTACTTCTGCGCCTATATCGCGCGTCTGCATCGACGCAACATGCTCTGCGGGTAAGACGCGGAGAATGTCAAGGTAAACATCGGTATGCCTGCGCAGAACGTTTTTGTGTATCTGCTCGGTGCCGCGGATGGCCATCACCGCTATCGGCGCACCCGCCTTCTGTGCTATACGGAACATACCGCAGTGCAGCGGCAGCAGCTCACCGCTCTTACTGCGCGTTCCCTCGGGATAAACGCCGACCGAGACCTCGCCGCTCTCGAGCAGACTTGCCGCCTTGCGCATCGTCTCTACCGATTTTTTCGGGCTTCTGCGGTCGATGGAAAGGAAGCAGCATTTGCGTATAAAGCGTCCGAAAAACGGTATGTGAAAGTTGCCCTCTTTTGAGATAAAAGCTATCTCCCATTGCGGCAGCACCGTCCATTGAACGATGGGATCAAAGTTCGAGCGGTGGTTTCCGACGAAAAGCAGCCTGCCGCCGGGCGGTAACAGCTCGGTGCCGCTCACATGTACCCTTACCCGCAGAAACCGCAGCGCGGCGGCGGATGAACGGCAGAGCAGCGCGCGGTAGAAGCGGTTGTTATGTGTATATTCTTTTTGGGTTACAAGCAGGGCGCACACCGTGAGAAACAGAATGTAAACCGCAAAGAGACCGAGCGCCGCGAGCAGCAGCGCAAGCAGAAATTTCAGCACTATCATGCTCCGTCACCTCCGACAATGCAGGGCACGGGCGATGTGACCGAATACCATGTGACCCCGTGAACGGTCTCGCCGTCTATCTGAAGCGGGGTCGGGCGGTCGAACTCGACTCTTATAGTATTGCCCTCAAATATGCTCACATACCTCTTATGACGGACATGCCGCCCCTTAAAGACCGACGGAAAAACAGTCAGCGCGCGCAGCCGCCCGAGCCCGTGTATCACGGCGAGCGATACCGCACCGTGCGAGTCGAGACGATTCTGTTCGGGTGCAGCCATTATCCCGCCGCCGTAGTAGCGTCCGTTCATGACAGGTGCGAGCCATACCTTTTTGTAGCTGCGTCTCTTGCCGTCGACGGTCACGGTCGCATTGCGCGGGCGGAAGCGGTGCAGAAGCCCGCCGAGAGCTATTTTTGCATAGCTTATGCGGCGGTGCTTTCCGCTGCCGTCTGCCGTGCGGCGAACGTTATCCGCTGTCTCGCAGCAATAGCCGTCAAGCCCGAAGCCGACATTGTTGACAAAAAGTCTGCGCTCTCCGTCGATCGTCACTTCTGGCAATCTGCTCAGGTATCTGTTTATGGGCAGCGGGCGCACATCGCCGAGGTCGCGGGCAAAGTCGTTTCCCGTTCCCGTCGGCAGATAATAGATGCTGTTGCGTATCGGCAGACCCTTTATGCCGTTTGCAAAGAGGTTCAGCGTTCCGTCTCCGCCGCAGAGCACGACCGCGGCATCCGTCTCAAGACCGCTGAAAAATGTGCGGTAGCTCGATATTCTGCAAATGTTTATCGGTATCGCATCCTTACCGCGCTCGCGCAGCGAACGCAGGGTAGGGTCGGTATCCGTCGAGCTCGCATGGGGATTGTATAGTATGTAGGTGACCGCCATGGCGTTTTCCTTTCCCGATGCACGGTCGGTCTCAGTGCGAGCCGAATGCAAATCTCGATTCGGTACCCGCAGCGAGCCGCTTGAAGTTTTCTCTGTGTCTTACCGCGATGAATATCACCGCGCATGCTTCAACGAGCACCGTTTGCCATGCCGAACCGAAAAGCGCGAGCATGACGGGGCAGCAGAGCATAGCCGATACGGTAGACAGCGACATGTACTTTGTCGTGAGAAGCAGCACGACCATTATCAGCATGGTGAGCAGCCCTACGCGCCAGTCGATGACGAAGGCGGTAGAGAGTCCGACAAGAAAGCCCTTGCCGCCCTTGAAGCCGTACCAGACGGGATATGCGTGACCGAGCACTGCGATAAGACCCGTATAAGCTGCGCCGAACTGCCATATGCCGAAGCGGCGCTCGAACAGCGACGCAAACAGCGCTACGACTATCGCAGCTTTGCCGAGATCCAGCGCGAATACCACCCATGCGAGACGCGAGCCGAAGCTGCGCTTGAAGTTGGTAAAGCCGGGGTTGCCGCTGCCGCACTCACGGATGTCCTTTTTGTATACCGCGCGGGAGAGGGTTATTGCGGGATTCCATCCCGCCGTGAGATAGGCGCAGAGGGCTGCGCCGATATAGAGAAGATAGTCCATTGTATTCACCGTGCTGTTTAAAGCAGGTTATTTAACAGCACCTTTCTTTTTTACTCAAGTATCAGAATATAGTCGTATACGGGCTGACCGCCGTACATCGGATACACCTCCGTGCAGGGGTGTGCGGAGCGGATGCTGCGCTCGAGCTCCTCCGCCTCCTCTGCGGGTGCGTCTGCGCTGCGCAGGATTATGCAGACATCGCAGTCGCCTATTCCGAGCTTTTCCGCCGTTTCGCGCGCCGCATCGAGCCGAGAGACCGAGTGTGCGATTATATCCTTGCCTGCAATGCCGATATACTCGCCCTCTTTTACCTCGCCCGAGTCGCGGATGCTGCGTGATACCTCAGCCGTGACAACGCCGCCGAGCGCATCGCGGAGCGACTGCTCAGCCGCATCCGCATCGCTCGATTCATCCTCGAACATTGAGATGGCGGCATAGCCCTCGCCGACGGTCTTGCTCTCAATTACGCGGATATCCGCGCCCGTGTACAGCTCCGCCGCCTGCTTTGCCGCAAGAATTATGTTTCCGTTGTTGGGCAGTACGAATATCGTCTCTGCCGGGATAGAGCGGAATGCGTCGACAAAGTTGCGCGCAGACGGGTTCATGCTCTGACCGCCGTCGATTACTATATCCGCGCCGCGCTCGCTAAACAGCTGCTTTACACCCTCGCCCGATGCAACCGCAACGATGCCGAAACGCTTTGCCGGCACGGGTGCTGCAGTGCCTGTAGGTTTCGCGGCGTTCGCGGATGCTGCTGTATCTGCGTGTGCCGCCGTGTCTGCGTCGTATGTGTGCGCTGCGTTGTCAGCATGTGCTGCGGTGTCGACGGCTGATGCAGTATCGGCTGCGTCGCGTGCATCGCCCGTATCCTCACCTATACCGCGCTTGCTGCTGTTGTGCTGCAGCGACATGTTTTCTATCTTTATCTTGAGAAATTCGCCGTAGCGCTGACAGAAAGCGAGAACACGGTCCGGGGTGCGGGTATGTATGTGCAGCTTTACCATGCTGCCAGTCTTGAATGCTACGACGCTGTCTCCGATACCGCTGAGCCATTCGGTCAGCGACTCGACGCGCAGCGTTTCGGGATCGGTCTTGCTGCGCTGCAGACGGAGCAGCAGCTCGGTGCAATAGCCGTATTCGAGAACGCTGTCCTCGGTGAACGCGGAGAGATCGGGCTCGGATGTCAACGACGCGCCGTCCTGCCATGCAGTGTCAAACTCTTCATCGGAGTCAGACGCATCGCCCGAGATGGCATCGAGCATTCCTTCAACTATATATATAAGTCCCGCTCCGCCAGAATCGACAACGCCTGCGCGCTTGAGCACGGGGAGCATGTCGGGCGTGCGCTCGAGCGTGCTCTTTGCCTCTGCGATAAAGTCGCGCAGCAGCTGTGTCAGCTCGCTCGGTGCGGTGCTTGCAGCATAGTCGGTCGCGCAGCGCATTACGGTCAGCATAGTTCCCTCGGTCGGCTGCATGACCGCATCGTATGCGTTTCTCGTACCGCTTTGCATCGCGCGGATGAGCAGTGCACTGTCAGCCGCGTCCGCACCGTCGAGCGCCTGCGCCATTCCCTCGAATATCTGCGAGAGAATAACGCCTGAGTTGCCCCGTGCGCTGAGCAGCATTCCGTCCGAGATGCGCCTTGCCGTATGTCCTATGCCGTCCTCGGTATCGGTTATGCTGTCCGCACCGCCCGATGCCGTGAGCAGCATATTGCTGCCCGTGTCGCCGTCGGGAATGGGAAATACATTGAGATCGTTAACCTCCTGCGCATGTGCACGCAGGCGCGCCGTGCCCGCACGTACCATACGCGCGAGCAGTGCGCCGTCGATCTCGGATATGCGCTCAGATGTCGCCGTAGCCCTCGCCATTTTTCTTACTTAGCCTCCGCAGAAAATGTTACATTCTTTCCGAATCCCCAGATACCGAATGCGTCTGGTCCGATGGAAGCGCCGATGATAGGCCCGATAAAGCCGACGACGATATCGCGGCAGCCTATCTCACTGCGTATCATCTCCTTAAGCACCTCGACCTCAGCGGGGCTGCAGTCGGCATGTGCGAGATATACCGTCTGCTCCTCGGGATTTATGATGTTCTCCTTAAGCTGTGCAACGAGCTCGTGCAGCGAGGCCTGTCTGCCCTTGACCTTCTTGATGGGGGTCTGTGTTCCGTTAACGTCCGAGATGAGTATCGGCTTTACGCCCATGAGGTTTCCGAAAAAAGCGGCGGAAGCGGTTACTCTGCCCGACTTCTTAAGATGCTCGAGCGTGTGCACGGTAACGAACTGCTGGACGGTCTTGCGTATCTCAAGAATGCGGGTGTTTATCTCAGCGGCGGTCTTGCCCTCCTTTGCAAGCTTTGCAGCCTCTACCGCGAGCGCGCCTTCACCCATTGATGCGTTGAGCGAGTCGATGCAGAATATCTGTGCGTCGGGATAGTCGGCTAGCAGCTTCTTTGCAGTGACGTAGCCCGTGTTTACCGAGCCGCTCTGCTTGGACGAGCATGCGATGTATACGATGTCGTATCCCTCGGAAAGGTACTTGCCGAATATGCGGTTGAACTCATCGACCGAGACCTGCGCGGTGGTTATTCTCTTGCCGCCGCGGATGGTGTCGTAGAACTTATGAACGTCGTCTGCGGTCCATGTAAGCAGAGCGGGGGATTCAACTCCATCCTCAACCGTCGTCATCTTAGCGTAGTCGATGTCATACTGCTCAAGCAGCTCTGCGGTAAGGTCGGAGCAGGAATCGGTGATAATCTTGACCTGTCTCATTTTATTTCTCCTTGAAGATAAGAATATTCTTGGGTCGGGCACGCTGCGCGGCACTCGCACCCGCCGCGATTTTCTGCGTCGGGCGCGGCGGTTTTCGCCTCAAAGTATGCCTGTTCGACATTTTACGGCTAAGTATATCGTTTTAATCTAAACCGAAACTAAACTTTTTGCTGCTTTTTTCGATTTTTTGTTTTTTTCAGCCGCTTTTCCGACCGCGACTTGACACATCCCCCGCAATAGGATAAAATACCGATGTAGAACATGCGCGTCGGTCGCACGTTTATAATGCGAGAGCAGATATGTGTGCGGCAGCCGTAAATGAAGGCGTTGACAGCGCTGCGGCTGTCGCTTACGCACACAGCACGTGCGGAAAGACAATACAGCGGGAGGTAAGGGATGTTTCATATACTCGTAGCCGATGACGATAAGCATACGCGGATGCTGCTGCGGGCGGTGCTCGAAGGTGAAAACTACACCGTTTCAACGGCGGAGAACGGCGAGCAGGCGCTCGAGCTGCTTGACCGTGAGCATATCGACCTTGTCATTCTCGATATAATGATGCCGGGGATGGATGGGTATGAATTTACACGTCTCGTCAGGCAGACGGACAGCACTCTGCCGATACTCATGGTGACCGCAAAGCATCTCCCCGCCGACGAAAAGAAGGGCTTTCTCGTCGGAACGGACGACTATATAACCAAGCCGATAGACGAAGAAAAGCTGCTGCTGCATATAAAAGCACTGCTGCGCCGTGCAAGGATAGTGAGCGAGCAGCGCATAGTCATCGGCGACGTGACGCTCGACTATAATTCCTTCACCGTCACCCGCGGTAATGAGGTGCAGGAGCTGCCGCAGAAGGAGTTTATGCTGCTGTATAAGCTGCTCTCGTACCCCGGTCAGATATTTACCCGCATTCAGCTCATGGACGAAATATGGGGTACCGACAGCGAGACGGGATGGGAGACCGTTACCGTGCATGTCGGCAGACTGCGCAAGCGCTTTGAGGGTTGGAACGAATTCGAGATAGTCGCGGTGCGCGGTCTCGGCTATAAGGCGGTGAAGAAGGTATGAGGAGCAGGTCACAAAGTGCCGAAAAAAGCGTGAACAGTGAAGCGCGGAGTGTCAAAAAAAGCGTTGATAATGAAACGCAGAGCTGCGAAAAGACTGTGAATAATCGGGCGCAGAGCAGCGAAAAGAGCATGAAGGATCGGATGCGGGGAGCCGAGGGGGGCATAAAGAGCAGGACGTTTATCACCTTCGGTAAAAAGCCCGCGCGCAAGGGTCGGCTTGCACTTACCCTGTCGCTCTCGGTCTTTGTTTTCATTATCAATACCGTTGCGCTGCTGTTTGCGATAGCGCTCGTTTACAGTTTGACGAGGCTCGGCGTTATAGACATGTCGTCTGGGCAGATGGGACTGTCTGCGGTGCTTACCGTGATATCGCTGACAAGCCTTGTGCTCGGCTTTCTGCTCACCGTTTTTACCGGAAAGATACCGCTGCGCCCCGTAAACAGCCTTGTCGATCAGCTCAACCGCCTTGCGGGCGGAGATTTCGGCGCGCGGCTGAATTTCGGTAAGACGATAAGCAGTCACCCGACCTTTCAGCAGATAGAAACGAGCTTTAACCGCGCTGCGGAGGAGCTTGAGCACACCGAGATGCTGCGCAGCAACTTTATCAACAATTTTTCACACGAATTTAAGACCCCCATTGTCTCCATCGCGGGCTTTGCAAAGCTGCTGCGGCGCGGCAATCTGACCGAGGAGCAGCGCGGGGAATATCTCACGGTCATAGAGGAGGAGTCGCTGCGGCTCTCTGCGCTTGCGAACAACGTGCTGAGCCTGACGCGCGTTGAGAATCAGACCATTCTCACCGATATTACCGAGTTTAATTTGTCCGAGCAGATACGCAGCGCGGTGCTGCTGCTCGCCGATAAATGGACGGCGGCAGAACTGAATATGGATCTCTGCTTCAGCGAATGCATCGTCCGTGCGAGCGAGGAGCTGCTGAAGCAGGTGTGGATAAATCTGCTCGACAACGCGATTAAATTCTCGCCGCGCGGCGGTACCGTCACCGTGACTCTCAGCGATGGCGGAGACACGGTCACAGTGAGCGTAACGAACAGCGGCAGCGAGATACCGCCCGAGAGCATCGCGTATATTTTCAATAAGTTTTATCAGGCGGATGAGTCGCATTCTTCCGAGGGCAACGGCATCGGGCTTGCCATCGTAAAGCGCGTGTGCGAGCTGCACGGCGGCGCTGTCTCAGCAGAGAGCGGAGATGGCAAAACTACCTTTACCGTAATACTGCCGAAGCGCGAGACTCAGTTCAAATCATAGTATAATATACATCATCGGAAAGATATAAATGATATACCACCTGTATCGCCATTATACAATAGGAAAGGGTATAGGTGTAGTTTGCGAATAATCCTCCATTATCGAAAAATGAACGAATTAACAGGGTAACGACCGCCTTGTCCGTTAGCAGGATTTTTGGCTCGATTTTTTCCGCCATTAGCAGAGAGGGCAATTTCATTAGCAAAGCAGCGATTTTTTTGCTGATTTTTATTAGCAAGCCGTCCGCCTGAAAGGCGGACGACATTAGTCCTGAATTCCATTAGCAGACGGAGAATCTGCTAATGGAAATTTGTGATTTTTTCGTTTTTGCTGTTTCTTCGTAAAAATGAAAAAACGCCGGAAACCCTTCTGTTAGTGTTCATAGGGACATTTTCTGACAGTATGTAGGTGCAGCAGAGGCGGATGGCGTTTGTCATCCGCCTTTACTGCGTTTATCCCGCTTTGTGCGGTGCTTATGCAGGGAGCAGTTCCGGCTGTGCAACCGTTACTGCTACGACCTGTGGCTGTTGCTGTTCGGCTTCGACCGCATCGTCGTAATCCCATTCACCGATGTCACGGTAAATGATACGGATTTTTTGCGCGGAGTGCCGTGAGTATTTTACGGTGCGTTCTCCAACCTCGATCCTTGCAATAAACAACCTCACGATTTCGGGTGTCAATTTATCAATGGTTTTGTACCGTTTTGCTTTCTCAATGAAAGCGTCTACATTGGCAGCCGACGATTTCAGTTTTTCCAAGCGTTCCTCTTTTAGAGGAAGAGCATCGTCTATCTCTTTCTGCTCGGCATTGTAATCGGCAGAGAGAAGACGGAACTGCTCATTGGTCACACGGCCGAGCACGTTATCCTCATACAGCCGCTTGAACAAGGTCGCCAGCTCGCTTCTGCGTTTGCGCATGGTTTCAAGCTCCACTTGCAGGGCATTGATCTCCTGCCGAAGCTGTGCTGTATTTTTGCGGTTGATATACTCCGCAAACTGCCGTTCCTTTTTACGGGCGAAG
>OIYS01000459.1_pt1 | contig 28754 bp, 31 predicted proteins | sample 1588271 | NCBI WGS metagenome assembly OIYS01 (sample SAMN03283286) | human gut metagenome | biome: human-associated habitat; material: feces | host: Homo sapiens | place: Peru | collected 2012
GGAAACAAAATGAGTGTTATATAGATATGCATGGTAATAATGGTTCTATGGATGGAGATAGTCCAGCTGCAATGCGTTATACTGAGGCAAGGCTATCTAAAATAAGTAATGAATTATTAAAAGATTTGGATTATGATACAGTAAATATGGCTCCTAACTTTGATGATACTGAGCTAGAACCTACTGTTTTACCTGCTAAGTTTCCAAACCTTTTAGTAAATGGATCTACTGGTATTTCAGCAGGATATGCAACAAATATTCCACCACATAATTTAGGCGAAGTAATAGATGCAACTATAAAAAGAATAGATTCTCCTAATTCTAGATTAGAAACTATTATGGATATAGTAAAAGGTCCAGATTTTCCTACAGGAGGAATAGTTGAAGGAATAGATGGAATAAGAAGTGCTTATACAAATGGTAGAGGTAGAGTAGTAATAAAGGCAAGAACTTCATTTGAAGAAGGTAAGGGTAAGCTTGCTATAGTAATTACTGAAGTACCATTTGAAGTAAATAAAGCTCTTTTAGTAAGAAAAATAGATGAAATTAGAATTGATAAAAAGATTGATGGAATAGTTGAAGTAAGAGATGAGTCAGATAGAGAGGGCTTAAGAATAGTAATAGATTTGAAAAAGGACTGCAACAAGGAGAATGTTTTAAATTATTTACTAAAAAATACTGATTTACAAATATCATATAATTTTAATATGATCGCAATAGTAAACAGAAGACCAAAACAGCTTGGAATAATAGAAATATTAGATGCGTATATTGCTCACCAAAAGGAATTTATAACTAGAAGAACTAAGTTTCATTTGGCACATGCTAAGGAAAGACTCCATATAGTAGAAGGATTAATTAAGTGTTTGTCTATTCTTGATGAAGTAATAAAAGTAATAAGAGCCAGTTCTAATAAAGCTGATGCAAGGGCTAACTTAGTAAAAGAATTTGGTTTTACCGAGGCACAGGCAGAAGCTATTATAGTATTACAACTATATAGATTAACTAATACTGATGTTAAATTATTACAAGAAGAATTAGAAAAATTACATATATTAATTGAAGGGTTAGAGTCAATATTAAATAGTGATGAAGTATTAAAAAATGTAATGAAAGAAGAATTAAGGAAAATAAAGAAGGAGTATGCTACTCCAAGAAAGACAGATATTAAAGATGAAATAACTGATTTAAAAGTTGATACAACTGTTATGATTCCAAAAGAAGATGTAATAGTAATGCTTACTAAAGATGGTTATATAAAAAGGACTTCACTAAGAAGTTATTCGTCTTCAACAGATGAGGCTGCATTAAAAGATAATGATTATGTGCTTGGCTTATTTGAACTTAATACATTAGATACTTTATTAGTATTTACAAGTTTAGGTAATTTCTTATATTTACCAGTTCATGAAATTCCTGTTTGTGTATGGAAGGATTTAGGTAAACATATAAGTAATATTATTAAATTAGATCAAGACGAACAGATAGTCTCAGTTGTACCTGTTAAATCTTTTGATGAAGATATAGATATAACTATTTCTACAAAAAATGGTATGGTAAAAAGAACTAAGTTATCCGACTTTAAATCACTTAGATATACTAAACCAATCAATTGTATGAAATTAAAAGATGAAGATCTTGTAATAGATGCTTTTATTACCAAGTATAATAATATATTTGTATCAACTAATAAATCATATGGTTTATGGTATGATGTATCTGAAATACCAGTAGTAGGACTTAGAACTAGTGGAGTTAAATCTATTAATTTAAAAGATGACTTTGTAGTTGGAGTATCAAATTTTGATGCATATACAGATGAATATATAACTGTTATTACTGATAAGGGTACTGCGAAGAGGATAAAGATTACGGATTTAGAAAAAACTTCACGTGCTAAAAGGGGACTATTGATATTAAGAGAAGTTAAAACAAATCCTTATAGAATAGTTAAAACTTTAATAACAGGTTCAAGAGATTATGTAGGCATTAAAACTAGTGATATAAAAATGTTTAAAAACTCTGAATTCCCAATTATGGATAGATATTCAACTGGGTCAACTATAGTTAAGGAACAAGTTTTGGATGCATTTAAGGCAGTAACCTTAATTAAAAAAGAGGATTTTGTCCAAGATGTAGAGTTAAAGGAAGAAAAGCCTACTAAAAAGGTGTCATTAAAAGAAATAGATGATAGATTAATGACAATAGATGACTTTATAGATATAGATGTTTAAAGGAACTTACAAGAAAGTTCCTTTTTTAATGCCTTTTTATCGAACGAATATTCTATATTGATTTTCAATGGGGTGAGGTGTATACTGAGTATAGATTAAAATAGAAGAGGTGTAAAATGAGAGATAGAAAGAAAAGAAATATTATAATTGGTGCTTTATGCTGCTTGCTCGTATTTATGGGAATTGGTTATGCAATACTATCACAGACTCTAAATATAAGTGGAATAGCAAATATGAAGGGAAATTGGAACGTAAAAATAACTAATATGGAGTTATTAAGTGAGAATAAAACAGGTAGAGCAGAAGAAGTATCACACTCATTTACTGATACAACCGCAACCTTTACTGCAGACCTTTATATGCCAGGAGACTCAATTGAATATAGAGTTACAGTAGAAAACCAAGGAAATATAGATGCCCTATTAAAAAGCATTACACCAACTACTACTAATAGAAGTGAAGGAATAAAGTTTAGTCATAGCGAAATAGATAATACAGTATTAACTGCAGGAAAGACTATAACATTTACTATGAAAGTAGAGTTCTTAGAAGATGCTACTTCAATTCCTAAAGTAGATAATGTTAAGTATAATTTGGAACTTGTATATGTTCAATATAATGGAGGAGAATACACACCAGCTGTAGAAACAACAGAAGAGGATTGTTTCTGGATAAGCGATGATGGAACATTACTTTCGTATGATAAAAGTTGTGGAACTGATAATGTAGTAATACCAGCTAAAATTAATAATATACCAGTAAAAAGAGTAGCGGTCTATGCGCTTATTTATACAGGTGCTAGTAGTGCACAAACATCAACCGGAGAATATATAAACATATTTAAAAATGAAGAAGCCAAGACTAAATATATTGAAAATATGAGAAAAGAAGGCAGTACTGATGAAGAAATAAATGAAATAATGCAAACATCATATATATATGGAAGCGCTGAATTAAATGCATTAAAATTAAAAACCAAAAAAGATTATATTATAGAAGAAGGCAAAAAATACAAAGTAACAAAAGATTCGACAGGACATATAAAGTTTGAAAAAGCAACATCTAGTGATTATAATATAATATATTATCAAGATTTTGATCCTGCTTATTCAAGGGTAAATTCTTTGTGTTATTGTGTTACAAATGCTGATTGTGAATTATTAAAAGAATATTATAGAAGTAAAGATCCTGCAAGGAATTATGGGGTAACTGATAGCTCATATTATGAATATTTATATAACAGCGCATTTTCAAATGATGATGTGGGAGTACCTGCAAGTACACTTGATTTTTTAATGTTAGATACGCAAGATTATATAAAATATCAATATCAAGGGGATGTATTAGCTAATGAATCAATAATAACGCTTGACTATTCAAATGCTATATATATGGAAGATTTAAATATCTTATCTTTAATTGTAGGTTCTAACATACTAAAGAAATTAGTGCTTCCACCAAATATAAAAAATTTAATGCTTCCAACCGCAGAACAAATTGTATTTCCAAAAAATTCAAAAACAGAGGTAATTGTTGGATATACTGATGATGGTGGTAATACTATCATAAAACCAATTGATTTTCCTAGCACACTAAAAGTAATAGGAAATGGACTCTTTACAAAAACAAAGGTTGAATCAATTACCATTCCTCAATCTGTTGTTAGAATTGGACATGATGCATTTAATAATTCAGAGTTAACTTCACTTTCTTTTGAAACGAAATCCAGTTTAGTTGCATTATATGGTGACCATAATGGATCTACTGGTAGTGAAAATGGTTCATTTGCCAATAATAAGTTGACAACTTTAAAAATTCCAAAAACGGTACAATATATTGGTAATGACACATTTAATTATAACAATTTAAAATCAGTAGTCTTTGAAACAGACTCAAAACTTAAATACGTAGGTAGTAATGCTTTTAGTAATAATCAATTAACAAACACAGGACTTGGTAAACTTCCTAGTTCATTAACAAGTTTAGCAACAGATGCATTTATTAATAATCCCGATTTAACTCAAATAACATTAACGTCACCAACTGATTTAGAAGGTTGGCCAAATGGTGAAATGGTTGGAGATATAACAGTAGTATATGAAAGATAATTAAATTAGAATCAAATTTGATTCTTTTTTTAGATTAAATATATGTAATATTTCTAAAAAAGCAAAAAACAAAAAATTGTTTAAAAGAGGTATAACTACAACAACTACAATTTTTCTATCTTTTTTTTCTATATTTTGATACAATAAATACAAGTAGGTGAAGCATATGAAAAATTATTTAATAATAACTAATGACTCGGTCACAATAGATGAAGAGATAAAGAAAATATTAAATGATGCAAAACTTACTGAAGAAAATGTAATTAGATATGATTTATCAGAAGTACTTTTAGACAATGTTATAGAAGAATTAAATACATACGGATTATTTACTGATAATAAAGTTGTAATTGCATCTTCTTGTGAATTTTTAACCGGTTCTAATAAAAAGAATCAATTACCACAAGATGAAAAACTACTTGAAGATTATATAAATAATCCGAATCCACTAAATATACTTATTATAATCTGTGATAAATTAGATGAAAGAAAAAAGATTAATAAGTTATTAAAAGAAAAATGTACTGTTATAGAAAGCAATCTTTCTATAGAAGATAAGATAAAAAAAGAATTAGAAGATTATAAGATGGATTTTAAAACAATTAACTATCTTATAGGGTATTTAAATAATGATAATCAAAGAATTATTACTGAATTAAGAAAACTAAAAATGTACAAATATGATGAAAAAGTTATTACTATTCCTGATATAGATGAAATAGTTTTAAAAGAATTTGATGATAACGTTTTTTCACTTATAGATTCAATAGTAAAAAAGAATATTAAAAAATCTTTTGAAATATATGAAGAATTAACCTCTAGAGGCGAAGATATTAATAAGATAGTAATAATGACTACTGATCAATTTAGACTTATTTACAAAGTAAAACTATTAATAAATGAAGGTAAAAGTAAAGATATGATTACATCTATACTAAAAATACATCCTTATAGAGTAAAACTTGCGATGGAAGCATCATATAACTTTACTAATATGGAACTAATAAGATATATTAAAACCCTTGGTCAAATAGATATTAATACTAAGATGGGAGTATCCCCTAATAACTATGGTTTTGATTTATTTTTACTAAATCTCTAAATTAATGAAAATTAATGATTTCTTATACATATAATTACGTAGGTGAAGAATATGTTTAAGAAATTTTTTTCTATAGTAGGAGTTATGGGACTTATATGTTTTAGTTTTTATTATACGCATCTTGCAACTGTAGTAGTTAAAAATAATGATCCTATAATGAAGAAAATTATTAATGTTAGTAAAACTTATACTCAAAAACCCGTTAATGCGACTTTTTCAAATAACAGTATTATTCCTGGTGTTAGTGGATTAGAGGTTGATCTAGATAAAAGCTATGAGTCTATGAAAAAATATGGTTCTTTTAATGAAGATTTAGTAGTGTTAAAATCAGTTACACCTTTGGTTAGTGTTTCTAATATATATGATAAATATATTACTAGGGGAAATGATAGAAACAACAATATAGCATTAATAATTATAATTGATGATTATTCCTATGTTGAAAATATAGTACAAGTATTAGATTCAAAACAGATAAAAGCAACATTTTTTATAGATAAAGATATAGTATTAGATTCACCAGATTTAGTTAAATTAATTAATTCATCTTCCCATGAAATAGAACTAAAATCTAGCGATTACAATATAGATGGGATTAGAAAAGCTAGTAGAGAATTATCTAATATAACTAATAAAGATATGAAGTTTTGTTATAGTGAAAAAGAAAATTTAACAATATTAACTAATTGTAGTAGTAGAAAATTATATACAATAGTTCCTAATATACCAACTAGTAATTTTCCATATAATGATGTTAAGACTAAATTAGAAAATGGATCTATAATAACATTAAAAAATAATACACATACATTAAGAGAATTAAAATATATTATTAACTATATAAATCAAAAAGGATATAAAATAGTTACATTAGAAAAATTAATTAAAGAGTAAATAAACTACATTTTATTACATACAATTAATTAGGTGAGATGTATGTCAAAGGAAGAATTTAAATCTTTTGTTAGAAAAAATCCTAGTTTGATAAAATATGTTAATAATAATTCAATGACATGGCAAAAATTTTATGAGATGTATGATATGTATGGAGAATCTAATGATATTTGGAATAACTACTTAAATACTACTAGTAACAACATAGTTAAAACTAATACATTATCATCAAGTGAAAATGCTTTTAGAGAACTTGTTAACACAGTTAAAACAATTAATTTAGAAAAAGTTCAAAAAGGAATTAATAGTCTTCAAAAAACCATATCACTTGTTCAAGAACTAGGTAGTAGTAATAATACTACTCCAAAAGAATATGAAAGACGTCCAATATATAAACACTTTGAGGATTAATATGTAATATGCAAGCTGATACATTAATTTTAATAAGAAGTGATCCAAGACTTAATATGTATTTAAAGTATAACTCTTATTGGTATAAAGAACTTATTAGAAATCCTGCAAGTATTACTTTACTAGAAGAAGAAATGAAAAAAGAATTTAAATTAACTACAAGTGATAAAATTAATGATATGACAGAAAAATTAGAGATGTTACAAATGTTTTTAAATGTGATGAAGTAATCTTACTATTATTTAGTAAGATTTTTTGATATAATAATATCAGGTGAAGAGGTATGCACAAAGTTGAACTTTTATCTCCAGCGGGAGATTTTAAATCATTATATTATGCCATTCATAATGGTGCAGATGCAGTTTATTTAGGTGGAAAGAGATTTGGCGCCAGAAGTTATGCGGCTAATTTCGATGATGAAGAAATGGTTAAGGCTATTAAATATGCTCATCTTTATGGAGTTAAAATTTATGTTACTGTAAATACTATTATATTTGATGATGAAATGGATGATGTTATTAAGTACATAGGATTCTTACATGAAAATAATGTTGATGCTGTTATTATGCAAGATTTAGGTGCTATAAAAAGAGTAAGAGAGACTTATCCAAACCTTGAGGTTCATGCTTCAACTCAAATGCATAATCATAATAGTTATGGTATCAAGCTATTAGAAAGTCTTGGTATCAAAAGAGTAGTTATGGCAAGAGAAATGTCAATAAACGAAATAAAAGAAATAAATACAACGATGGAAAAAGAAGTTTTTGTATATGGTGCAATATGTGTATGCTATTCTGGTTGTTGTCTTTTCAGCAGTATGAATACTAATAGAAGTGGTAATAGGGGAGAATGTATTGCTTCCTGCAGACTTCCTTATAAATTGTTAGATGATAATGGAAATTTAGTACAAGATAGTAAATATCTACTTAGCCCAAAAGAATTAAATACTATAAATTATGTAGATAAGTTAATAAACTCTGGAATTGATAGTTTTAAAATTGAGGGTAGAATGAAAAGCCCTGAATATGTAGGATTAGTCACAAGGCTTTATAGAAATGCAATAGATAACTATTATAATAAGAAGAGTTTTTCACTAGATAGTAGTGATGAAAAAGACTTACTTTCACTTTTTAATAGAAAGTTTACTAAAGGATATCTATTCGGTGATTATGGAAAGAATCTTATGAATATTTACTATCCTAACCATCAAGGAGTTCATCTAGGAAATATTATTTCTACAAGTAACAAATATATAAAAGTTAGATTAGATGATGATGTAAATCAAGAAGATGGAATTAGATTTGTAGATGAAAATAAAGGAATGATTTTAAATAGACTTTATAATGAAAAAGGACTTTTAGTAAATAAAGTTTCAAAAGGAAATATTGCACTTTTCGATAATAAAATAGGTCTAAAAAGTAAGGGTGCAGTTAATAAAACTATAGATAGAGAATTAATATCTAAGTTATCAAATGTAACCGAGTTAAAAATAAAAGTTGATTTATCTATAGAAGTATTAGAAAATCAACCACTAAGCCTAAAGATTACTGATGGAGTTAATAGTGTTACGGTTATTAAAGATATAGTAGATAAAGCAATTAATAGACCAACCACAAAAGAAGAAATAATTAAACAAATATCTAGAATGGGAGATACTCCATTTTCTATAAATAAAATAGATGCAAAAGTTGATGAAAATATATTTGTTCCAATAAAAAGCTTAAATGAATTAAGAAGAGATGCAACAGAAAAGCTAATAGAATTAAGAGAAAATAAAATTGTAAAAGTGGATAATCCACCGTTTGATATTAAATCAAAAAAAGTAGAAAAAGAATCATTTGGAATTAATGTTCTTGTAAGAAATGAGGACCAACTAAAGGCAAGCTTGGAGTTACATGTTAATAACATATATGTTACTGATTATAAGCTATATAAAAAATATAAAGCTAGTAATGTATACTATTCTATGCCAAGAGTGGTATCAAATTATACCGAGTTAAATGGCGAAAACTTGTTAATAAGAGAACTTGGTAGTATTAAAAAATATAAAGATTCTAATAACATAATTAGTGATTACACACTTAATGTTGTAAATACTGACAGTATCTCACTTCTAAATGATCTGGGAGTAAATAGAATTTGCTTCTCACCCGAAGTTAAAATAGGTAATATATCTAGTAGAGTATCTAAATATAATACTGAATTAATTGTTTATGGAAGAATGGAACTTATGATAAGCAAATATTGTATGTTAAATATGTTACTTAATAATGATAATAAAAAATGCTTTATTTGTAAAAACAACAATTATTATTTAAAAGATGAAAAGAATAAAGTTTATCCAATAAGACATGAGGGACATTTAATGGTTATATATGATTCTAAAAATATTGATTTAATTAATAAAATTGCTGGTTTAAAAGATAGAATTAATAACTTCAGAATAAATTTATTTGATGAAGATTACAACGCGACTAAAGAATTAATAGAGAGGGTAATAAAAAGTTATGAATGATATAATATATGATAAACTTGATGAGGTACTTCTTACTATTAGAAACAACAAAAAAGTTATTAGAATGAAAGAGTTAAAAAAGAAAATTGAAAACGATGTTGATCTAAAAAATAAACTTGATAAGTTTCATGAAGTTTGGAAAAATGAATATTCAGAAGAGTATGTTAATTTAAAAAAAGAAATCTTAGATAATCAATATGTTAAGGAATATAAAACTTTAGAAAATGAATTATACTTTACTGTACTTGATATTAATAGAAAGTTAAATAGTTTAACTGGTAAGAGGAAGTGTTAGTGTGAGAGTAATAAGTGGCACATTAAAAGGAAGAAATATTGAAGGATTTAATCTAGCTGGAACAAGACCTACAATGGATAGGGTAAAAGAATCTTTATTCGCATCTATTCAAAATTATATAGAAGGTGCAACCGTCTTAGATTTATTTGCAGGTAGTGGAAATTTAGGAATAGAAGCAATAAGTAATGGAAGTGATTTTGTATATTTTTGCGATAAAAATAGTGAAGCAGTTAAGGTAATTAATAAAAATCTAGATAATTTTAAGATTAAAGATAAAGCTCTAGTATACAATCTTGATTATATAGAATGCTTAAAGATACTTTCAAACAATAAAAAAAGTTTTGATATAATTTTTCTAGATCCACCATATGCAATGGAAGTACTATCTGATGTAATAGAATTTGCTCTTAGCAAGAATCTTTTAAAGAATAATGGAATTATAGTTTGTGAAGTAGGAAATGATTATCTAAAGGATTATAATAATCTAACAAGAATCAAAGAAAAAAAATATGGAGATAAGTATATAATTGTATTTAAAAAAACATTGTAAAGACTTGAAAAGTGCTTTATAATGTTTATAGGTGATACTATGAAACGTAATAAATTAAATAATAGAGGATTTGCTATTTCAACTGCTTTATATGGCTTATTAACTCTAACTATATTGATTCTTGTTCTTATATTTCAAGTCAATAGAACAGGAAGTAACAATAGTAAAGAATTAGGAGAAGAGATTAGTCATCAGTTAGAAGAAAGACAAAAATGTATCAAGGATTATAAAAGCCCCATCAAAGAAACTAAAGAAGAAGACTACAAAAGCTGTCTTAAAGGAGCTAAAAAATCATCAGTCTCAGCAAATACAGGAAATTAAAAAAGCACCTCATAGCAATATGAAGTGCCTTTTTAATATATTAATGTACCAAGTATTCTTTGTGTATTTCTAAAGTTTAATTTTGCAACATCTTCTAATTTTTCCTTACCATAAGTTTCAACTACTTCTTTACCAGCTTCATCAACTTGCGGTCCTGCACCCTTTGGTAGAGGGATATGTAATTCATCACACATCTTATCAAATTCTTTTATAAAAATATATCTGCTTATTACTGATGCACAAGCAACAGCTAAATTCTTATCCTCAGCTTTAGTCATAAAAGTTATTCCTTTTTGAATGTTTGTTGAATCTTTTATGTAATCATAATATCTAGCTTCTCTTGCAAATTCATCTACTATTATATAATCATATTCTAAATCTTCTTCATGAACCATTTTCCATAATGCTTTATTATGCATTATAGCCTTTATTTTATTTATATTATTATCTACATTATTATATTTTTCATTATATTCTTTATTAGATAAAATAATACTTTTATATTTAATAGCTTTTGCAATTGCAGGTGCAACTTTTAGAATTTTTTCATCATTCATTTTCTTTGAATCACGTATTCCTAAAGATTCTAGTAGGGGAATATCTTTTTTATTTACATAGCAACTAGTAACAACTATTGGTCCAAAGTAATCTCCAGTACCAACTTCATCAGAACCTATAGAAGAACAATTATAATATTTTGAATAATCAATTTGTTTTTCTTTTTTTGAAGTTTCAATGGCAGTTTTTTCCATAGCCCAAACTGAAGCTTCTATATCAGCACCCGTTCCTTGAAACATAACTTTGTTTTCACCTTTTTTATTTTTCTCATAAATAGTTATTACAACATCTTCATTAACTGCTTGCATAGCTACATAAGGAATTTGTTTATTCTTTGCGAATTCTTTGTAAAAGTTAATCATTTTTTTATGAGTTTCATCATCTACTTTTAATACAACGTAATTATTTTTGCTGTTATTATTTGCCATAAAGCGTCACCTCAATTAAATTATAACAGACAAAATCAAAAAATTAAATAAAAAAGTAATTTAGTTATTGCACTGCCAGAAAATTTGTGTTATTATTAAATGGTCATGGACCCTTAGCTCAGTTGGTTAGAGCATCCGGCTCATAACCGGACGGTCATAGGTTCGAGTCCTATAGGGTCCACCATTTTTGCGGGTATGGCGGAATTGGCAGACGCACTAGACTTAGGATCTAGCGCCGCAAGGCTTGCAGGTTCAACTCCTGTTACCCGCACCAATTATGAATTTAATCAAGTTTTTGAACTTGTTACAAAAAAGAACTTGTCATAGGTTCTTTTTTTCACGTTTACGTAAGTATTGAATTTATGTATTCATATTACTTAAAAGTAATAGTAAAGTTAAAAATCCCATGATAAAATATATTTGAAAATATTTATATAAAATAAGAAGAAAAATAAAATAGATTTTAAAAATGTTGTATTAAGTTGTTCAAATGTTAAACTAGCTAGTGGGAAATTTAGGTCCAAATTTAATAAGCTTTCAATTGTAGTTACAATCTTATTTTTTATACTACTGGAGTATCGTCAATAGGACTTATTTATGCTTTACTAAGTTTAAATCTTGATCTTATATTAACATGTGGATGTGGAATGTTTGGATTAATGTATATTATATTGATAAATCCGTATACTCAAAACAAAAATAATTATTACATTGAATTTGAAAGTGAGAATTCATTAGCAAATTTCAAACTATATTACAAGAATAAATTAGTTAATATCAAATACAAAATCGATAACAATGGAAAAATTGCTTTTGCTAATAATGAGAGCAAATTAAGGTGTGTTTCATATGCAGATGGAACAAAAATGTCTAAATTAACAAAATTTAGGGTAATGAATTATTTTATAAAATGGTTAAATGATTATAACTTAATGTCAGATGAAATAACAACAACATTTGAATAATAAAAAACTTAAAAAAGAATATTACTCAAACACTTTTAAGTGTTTTTTCTTTTTTTAAAAGAAAACTTTAATTGTAAAAAGCATATAAAAGTAGTACAATAATTACAGAAGAGGAGATTTTGTATGGCAAGTGAAATGTGGAAATCATTAGATAATACTTTTACTGATGTTTTAGAAATGACATGGCCTATGATACTTATATCTGTTGTGTTACTTTCATCAATTAGGTTGTCTTATCTTTTAAAAAGCAAAAAACCTTTTGTATTACATAAAGAATTATTAACTCTTTTCTTTATAATCTATATACTATGTTTATTCCAAGTAGTTACATTCCAAGATATTAATAGTTTTGGCAGTAATAACTTTATACCATTTAGAGAAATTACAAGGTATACTTTTGGCAGTAGATTATTTATAAAAAATATAATTGGTAATATGCTTATGTTTATTCCATATGGATTCTTTGTTGCATATTATAGCAAAATTGATGACTGGAAACATTCATTTTGTTTAGTATTAATTGCATCATTAGTTATTGAATCTACTCAACTTGCGATTGGTAGAGTATTTGATGTTGATGATATTATCCTAAATGTAGTAGGAGGAATGGTTGGCTACTTTATGTATAAATTTTTTAATAAACTTGCAGATACTTGCCCTAAGATATTTAAATCTCAAATATTTTTAGATATTATAACAATAATATGCTTTATAGCGTTTTCAGCATATATATTATGGAGGTAACATGGAAATAGGAATATTTAATCAAACAAATGAAAAGCTTGATAAAGAATTAGATGAATTAAAGGATATGTTGAGTGACTTCTGTAAAAGAGAAGACCTTGGTAATGTAATATTTAATATTATAATTATTGATAATCCTACAATTCATAAAATTAATAAAGAATATAGAGATAAAGATGCTCCTACTGATGTAATTAGCTTTGCATTAGAAGATGATAAAACAGTAATAGAACCAGATGGAGTTAGAATACTTGGCGATATATATATATCAATTGATAAAGTACATGAACAAGCTTTAGAATATGGCCATTCATTTAAAAGAGAACTTAGTTTTCTTGCAGTTCATGGATTACTTCACTTACTAGGCTATGATCATATGGAAAAAAGTGATGAAGAAGTAATGTTCAAAAAGCAAGAGGAGGTTCTTAACTATTATGAAATATATAAATAAAAAGAATAAGAGCCTTAAGGATAGCTTTTATCATGCATATGAAGGTATTTGTTATACCGCTATAAGAGAAAGAAATATGCATATACACATTATAATGGCACTACTTGTAATACTAGGTGGCGCTATATTTCAAATTTCATATGAAGAATGGTTAGTATGCTTAACCCTAATCGCACTTGTTATATCATTAGAACTTTTAAATACGGCTGTTGAATCAGTTGTAGATTTAATAACTACTAATGATAATCCACTTGCTAAAGTTGCTAAAGATTCTGCAGCTGGTGCTGTTTTAGTAAGTGCTATAATATCTGCAGTAATAGGTGTTGTTATATTTTTACCTAAAATATTAGATTTTATATCAAGGAGTTTATAATATGAGAGATAGATTAAAAGAATTACTTAATAATAGTTATGCACCATACTCTAATTTTAGAGTTTCTGCAGTTGTAGTTATGAAAGATGGAACATCATTTAACGGAGTTAATGTTGAAAACGCTGCATATGGTTCTTCAATATGCGCAGAACGTAGCGCTATACTTGCTGCTATATCAAATGGATATAAAAAGAATGATTTTGATAAACTATATGTAATGTGTGATAATGAAAAAGTTGGTATGCCTTGTTTTGCATGTAGACAAGTAATATTAGAACTTTTCGATAAAGATAGTACCATCACATGTATGAATCCCTATGAAGATGAAATAACATTAAGTGTTAAAGATTTATGCCCATATCCATTTAATAGTGAGGATTTAAAATGAAAAGTGGATTTGTTAGCTTAGTCGGAAGACCAAATGTAGGGAAAAGTACACTCCTTAACAACATTCTTGGTTATAAAATTGCTATTACTTCCAATGTCGCAGGTACTACTAGAAATGTAATACAAGGAATTTGTAATGATGAAGATAGTCAAATTATATTTATAGATACTCCCGGAATTCATAAACCTAAAAACAAACTTGGCACTTACCTTAATAGAAAAGCCTATACTATGGCAGATGATGTTGATATTATTTTGTTCTTAGTAGATGCAAAAAGTGGTTTTGGTAAAGGAGATAAATTTATTTTAGAAAGAATTAAAGAGATGAATAAAACAGTATTTTTAGTTCTTAATAAAGTTGATCAAGTAAGAAAAGATGAATTACTTGGTATAATAGATAAGTATAAAGATTTATATGACTTTGATGAAATAATTCCTCTTTCAGCATTAAATGGGGATAATGTAGGAGAACTTATTACTACTTTGAAAAAATATTTAAATAGTGATGTTAAATATTATGAGGATGATACAATCACTAATGTTAGTCGTAATTTTATAATTGCTGAAATGGTTAGAGAAAAAGTACTTAGATTAACTAAAGAAGAAGTCCCACATACAGTTACATGTTTAACTGAAGAATATGAAGAAGAGGATAACATCATAAATGTTGGAGTATTAATAATTGTTGATAGAGAAAACCTAAAGAAAATCTTAATTGGTAAACAAGGTAAAATGATAAAAGAAATAGGGCAAGAAGCTAGAATTGATATAGAAAACTTCTTAGGCAAAAAAGTATATCTAACAACATATGTAAAAGTTATTAATAATTGGAGAGATAGAGAGAAGTATTTAAAAGAATTTGGACTTAATGAATTAGAATTTTGATTAAAATAGATTATTATTTCACATTATATTAATGGTGATAATATGAAAGAATTAGTCTGGGAAATATTTAAGAAAACAGGAGATATAAGGTATTATCTCCTTTCTAAAAATCTTGAAGGTGATAGTAATGCAGACAAGAAAAGTAGAGGGAATAGTAGTAAATGAAACTAACTATAGTGAATCCAGTAAAATTTTAGGACTTTATACCAAAGAATTAGGGCTTATTAGTGTTATATCTAAAGGCTGTAAAAGATTAAAAAGTCCATTAAGAGTTGGAAGCTCTAAACTTGCATATGGTGAATATATTATCTCATATAAAAGTGAAGGATTATCTACTTTAGTATCTGTTGATATACTAGATAGTTTTAAAAATATTTTATTTGATATAAAAAATGTTAGTTATGCTACTTATATACTAGAACTTGCTACACAGGTAGCTAAGCAAAATAGTGATAGTGACATTTTTACACTTTTAATTTCTTCATTAAAAAAGATAAATGAAGGGTTAGACCCCAAAATTATAACTTTAATTCATGAGGTACAATGCCTAAAATATCTTGGTATTGATATAATGGTTGATGCATGCACCAACTGTGGTTCTACTAATGATATAGTAACATTAAACAGTGAAAAAGGTGGATATATCTGTAAAGAATGCTACGAAAATGAAAAAATTGTAGATGAAAAAACACTAAAAGTAATAAGGCTTTTTTATCATGTAGATATATCAAAAATAAGTAAACTTGAACTATCAAATATTACCATAAAAGAAATAAGTGACTTTTTAGAAGAATATTATGATAGATATAGTGGATTATATCTAAAAAGTAAAAGTCTATTAAATATGATAGTTTAATGTAAATATATGTAAACAAGTGATATCAAAAATTGATATCATTTTTTTAAAGTGATATAATCAACTTAGATAATAGGAGGTTATAATATGGAAGAAAAGAATAAAAGTGTTAAAAATGTTAAAGTAAATCAAGAAAATGTTAAAAAGAATTTCCAATATAAATTAAAACGAGCAGTTGCAATAGTGGGAACTGTTATTGTGATTGGTAGTGGATTAGGGATACATTTTTCAAGAGAAAAAGATAAGGAAAATGTTAATTCTTATTTGAGTGGTATTTCAGTATCTGAATCAATTTCAGAGTATGAGCAATTAAAACAAATAAAAATAGAAGATATTAAAGATTGGCTTGAAATATCTGAAGATTCAAGTAAATATGAAGATAAAGTAGTAAAGGTTATAAAAGATAACACTGATTATGAATTAGATGAATTACCTACAGGTAGTCTAGAGGAATATAAAAAAGCGGTAAAAGAATTTAATGATATAAAAAATCCTTCAACAGTAAAAGAAAAAGAAAAAAAACTAAAAGCGGCTATTACAATAGCTAAATGTGCTCAAGATGCTAATGAAAAATTAAGAAAATATGGTTATGATTTAGGGGAAGAAACATTACGACTACTAAAAGAAGATTTTCGTAAGCATTCAAACATCGAAGGTTTAAAACTAAGCGAAATAAAGGTTAAAGTCCCATCTGATTCTCTAAAAGAAGCCTATATAAGTATGGAAGAGAGAAATCTTTATTATGAATTTAATGGTGGATATGTATTGCAGGTTGCTAGTTCTATTGGAGCGGTACAAAGTGCAAGACGTGGTGAAAGTAAAGAAAGTGATGTATTTGGGTACAATAAGGATAGAACAGAAGTAATAAAAAATGCGTATGAAGCATATATGTTTTTAGCAGCCGGTTATACAACTGAAGAACAATGGAATATTACAGATCCAAAGTCATATGCTGTCACTGATAAACATTATAAGTGTAAAACTAGAGATTTAAATGAGATAATAAAATCATCAAAAGAAGCCAATCTAACAGAAGGGAGAAGCAGATAGCTTCTTTTTTCTTAAAATACTTGCATTCTACATCTAAATGTGGTACTATTTACTAGTTGAAAAACTTAATCCGCTGAAATTGAAATGTTGAAATACTATATTTTATGATTAAAAAAAATAAAAAAGGAGAGATATCATGGCAAACGTAATTGATAAAATTACTGAAAAACAAATGAATCCTAATGTTCCTGAATTTAGAGTAGGAGATACTGTTAGGGTTGACGTTAAAATCGTCGAAGGAAAAAGAGAAAGAATCCAAGCTTTTGAAGGTGTTGTAATAGCACGTAAAGGTGCTGGAATTTCTGAAACATTTACTGTAAGAAAAGTATCTTACGGTGTTGGTGTAGAAAGAATATTCCCTGTTCATTCACCAAGCATAGCTAACATTGTTGTAGTTAAGAAAGGTAAAGTAAGACGTGCTAAATTAAATTTCTTAAGAAACATAGTTGGTCAATACAGAATTAAAGAAAGAGGACAAGAATAAGGTAATTGCCTTATTTTTCTTTATATATGAAAAAGTTTATTAAAGAAATATATCCATATGTGATAATAATTGTAGTTGCACTTTTAATAAAGAAATTTTTATTCTCACCAATACGTGTTGTTGGACCTTCAATGAATAATACATTATTAAATGGTGACATAATGATACTCGATAAAATATCTTATAGATTTAATAAGATTAAAAGATCTGATATAGTAGTTATTAAAACCAACAAAAATCTCATAATTAAAAGAGTAATCGCAATACCTGGAGATACACTTGAATATGGTAACAATACATTAATATTAAATGGGAAAGAGAAAGATGAACCTTACTTATCCAAAGGCGTTACTACAGAAGATTTTAATTTAAAGGAATTAACTGGTTACGAAAAAGTTCCCGAAGGATATTACTTTGTTATGGGTGATAATAGAGGTGAGTCCGCAGATAGTAGAATGATTGGACTTATTCCAATTGAAAATATAGAGGGTCATGCTAGATATACAATTTTTCCACTTAATAGGTTTGGAAGCAAATAGATACATTTTTGTATCTATTTTCTTTATATTTTGATAAAATAATTTGTAGGTGATTGCTATGATTAAATCAAATAATTATTTTCCTAGAATAATTAAAGAAATCTGTAATGAATTAGATATCAATTATGAATTTCTATCAAAAGACTGGATAATAAAACTAAGCAAAGATGAAAAAATTAGATTCATTAGTGGGTATAAATTTGATTTACTAAATCATGCGAGTGGTATATGCTTTGATGATAAATATGCAACATATGAAGTTCTAAATTCCATTGGAGCAAGTACTGTTAAACACGATATTATATATAGAGCTACCAATAAAAATAGTTATGCTAATGATTGCAAGGGACTTGAATACTTAATTGAACTGTTTAATAAGTATAAGAGAAATATAGTTTTAAAAGCAAATAATGGTACATGTGGAATTGATGTTTACCACATAACAAGTATTAATGATTTAAAAGACAAATACAACCTACTTATTTCTAAGAATTACTCCCTAAGCGTTTGCCCTTTTTATGAAATTGAAAACGAGTATAGGGCGATCATTCTAAATGGTGAGGTTAAACTACTATATAAAAAAATAAAACCTGTTGTTACAGGAGACTCAATAAAAACTATTAAAGAATTACTTATGGATTTCAATAATGAGTATTTTAAAAATTATGATGATGATAATAAAGATGATGTACTACCATTAAATGAAACCTTTGAATATGATTGGAAATTTAATTTATCTAAAGGAGCAATTTCTTCTTTAGATATTGATTATAATGATAAGGAAAATATAGATAATATAATAAAATTACTAAAGCCTATTATTAATGATGGATTTTGTAGTGTAGATATAATAAAAACTAAAGATAGTAATTTTTATGTAATGGAAATAAATAGTGGGGTTATGATGCAAAACTTTATCAAACAAAATGAAAATGGTTACATGATAGCTAAGCTTATTTATAAAGAAGCAATTATTGAAATGTTTAATAACTAAGTAGTCCAAATTTATAAAATATATTAAAATTTATATAAGGAAAGTGAGTATTATGAATGAGTATAATGGATATAGTAAGGCAGAAATTTTAGAATATATACTTTTAAGTGATGATGTTGTAAACTCTATAAATGAAAATATGGATCTATTTTTGAAGATACTTCCAGAAATAGAGAATCTTATATCTTTTGATAAAACACATCAAGGACAAAGCGTTTGGAAAACTACTTTATGTTCTCTAGGATTATCCAAAAAAGATTTGGATGTTAGACTAGCACTTCTTTTTAATGATATGAGTAAACCATATACTTATAGTAATAATGATGGGGTAGAAGGTTTTAAAGGTCATGCAACCGCATCCTCAATAATAGCTAAGCATGTACTAAGTAGAATTGGTTACAAAGAATCATATGTTAATAAGATTTGTTACTTAATTCAAATGCATAATAGACCAATTGATATAAAAAAATTAAATGGTGATGAAGACCTACAGTTAAAAATAATTGAAATTAAAAGATGCAGTAATATTGAATTTAATAAAGAAGTAAAAACTGATATTAAAATGTCAAAATAGGAGAAAATATGAAAAAAATAGTATTTGCTACTGGAAACTCAAGTAAAGGAAAAAGATTTTCTAAAGGACTAGCTAAATATGATATTAGAGTTATAACATTAAAAGATTTGAATTTAACCCTAGATGTAGAAGAAAATGGAAAAGATGCAATATCAAATGCACTTATTAAAGCTAGAGAATGTTTTAAAAAAAACTTCAATGCCAACAATCGGAATGGATGATACATTGTATTTAGAAGGTGTCCCAGACGAACTACAACCAGGTTTATTTGTAAGAAGAGTAAATGGTAAAGCCCTAAATGATGAAGAAATGATTGAATATTATACCTCGCTTGTTAAAAAGTATGGAGCGGATAACAAATTAAATTGTAAATGGGTATATGGACTTGCAGTTATAGATAAATCTGGTTGTGAAAGCACATACACTTGGTATAAAGATGATTTTTATATGACTGATATTTCATCTGATATTATAAATCCTGGATACCCATTAAATACGATTTCCAAATATAAAAAAATAGATAAATATTTCACTGATAAATTATCAGAAGAAGAAAAAGAAATAATAAACTTTAATGAAGATTCAACGGTTGAATTTATTAAAGATCATATTTAAAAGAGTATAAATAGAACAAAAGAGAGTGATGTGAAGTGAGATATAAAATCACTAAAAAGTTTTTAATATTTTGGTGTTTATTTGCCGGTATAGAAGCAGTAATTGGAAGTATTGGTATGTTTATTGATCCAAGTGGTAAATTAATGATGATGGATACTATGCTTCCATACTTTAGTGTTTTACCATTTAGTGAAATATTGTTTCAAAATTATATATTTTCTGGAATTGCTTTATTAATAGTTAATGGTATTTCCAATCTTATTGCTGCTTATTTAATTATAAAGAATAAGAAAATAGGCATTATACTAGGGACTATATTTGGTTTTACATTAATGCTTTGGATTATAATTCAGTTTATTATTTTTCCACCGAATGCTCTGTCAATTACTTATTTTATAATAGGAATAATCCAGTTGATAACTGGATATATGACATATGTATTCTATAATCAAGAAAAGTTTGTATTTAATTTGAATGATTATAATAACATTGGAAATAATAACAAAATTATTGTTGTATTCTTCTCAAGAATGGGATATACCAAAAAAATTGCATATGAAGCAGCAAATAAAATAGGCGTTGAAGCTGAAATAATAGAATTAAAAGCAAAAGAAAAAGTTGATAACACATCCGGATTTTGGTGGTGTGGAAGGTATGGAATGCATAAATGGAGAATGGAAATTGAAGATATTAATGTTGATTTGTCAAAATATGAAAAAGTAATAATTGTATCTCCTATATGGGTATTTAGTATTTGTGCTCCAATTAGAGAGTTTTGTTATAAATATTCTAAAGATATAAAAAACTCCTCATATATATTTACTCATTTTATGCGTGCAAATTTTACTAAAGTTGCTGGTGAAATGGATAAGATTATAGGTAAAAAAAGAGAAAGTTTTACTTCTATCTGTATTAGATTAGGAAAGGTAAAAAGTATAAAATACTTAAATTAGCTAATATAAATACATTTAAAAGCAAGAGATAATATAAGAGTGGAAAAATTAAATAAGTAAATAATAAGAAAATTAATAATACATAGAAAAAAGAGGATATAATTATGGAATTAAATAATCATAAAAAAGATGATTTTATAAAAATAAAAATAGAAAAATTAATTGACTGGGATGAGCCAAATGGTGAAGGATGTATAGTATCTGATAAGATAACAAAAGAAGGCTTTAAGGTTGGATATATGTATAGAGAAGAACCGTCCAATAACAATCCAGATAGTGGTTGGAGATTTACATCGGGTAATGAAGATGATAAATATATGAATAATCCTAATAATCATCATATATTTGCTATCAACACAATCTGTAATTATGATAGAGATATTATTCCTTATTTGAAATCAAAAGTAGGGAGTGCATATATTAGAGTTAGTAGTAATAAGTTTGAAATTGATAATGGTTCTAAACCTATACTTATAGAAAAGCAAAATAAATAAATTTTAATAATTGCCAAAACAATTGAACTCTCAGGTATTGTCCTGTTAAATTTAGATTAAATAATGTAGAATTGCCTTTGAAAAGAGGGATATTTATGAATCAAGAAAAGATAGGAAAATTTATAGCTAAATTAAGAAAAGAAAAGCATCTTACTCAAGAACAACTCGCAGAAGAACTAGGTACTACTAGTAAATCAATAAGCAGATGGGAAAATGGTAAAACAATGCCTGATTTATCTTTACTTCAACCATTATGCAATAAATTAGATATAACAATTAATGATTTATTAAATGGAGATAAGGTATCAAAAGATAAATATCAAGAAACTTTAGAAGAAAATATAATTACTACAATTAACTATACAAATAAAAAAATGTTAGAAAAAAATAATCTAGTTAGTATTCTATTGCTTTCATTTGGAATAATACTATCAATAACCGCAATGAGTATATTTCCAAGTGAAAGTAGTTGGGGAGGAATATACTCAATATTAGGAGTAATAATATCATTATTTGGTGTTATGCGACTTACTAAAAGAATAAATAATATAAAAAGGTTACTAATTAATTTTGGGTATTTGATTTTATCTATTCTTATACTATTTACAATTGACTATGCAAGTGTAATTAATATTAAGCAACCACCAAGATTTTCTCTTGTTAAAGAAACAGGGGATAACATAATCATCTATAAAACACCACTATATAATGTTTATAGGATAAATAAGAATACTAAAAATGAGTATTATATAATTGATACAAAAAGAGCCTATACAGAAGATACTCTTCCAATAACACCATTTAATAGAGATAAATCTGGAATTGATAATATAATTAAATATAAAAATAAGTATGTTGGTAATAATTCTAATGATGGTAATTTAATAAGTAATTTACCACTTTCGGAATATGGGTTTGTATTTGAAATAGATCTAGAAAATCTAGGCTTAATCATTGATTATCATATTACAGATTGGTATATAAATAATGATTACTATTTAGAAAAATCTCTATTATATAATACAGTATCTATTTTTTCTTTAATTGATAATGTAAATGAAATTACTTTTAATTTTAGTGGAAAGACATATAAAGTAAATAGAAGTCAAGCAGAAAAGTTATATTCCAATTATGATGATATAGTAGGTAGTAATATTAATAAAGATAATTTTAATAAATATCTAGAAAATAAGATGAATGATGATAAGCTTGTAGCAAGTACATTTGAAAAAATTTTTAGTTAATTAATGGAGTATTAATATGAGTAAATATGAGCCTTTATGGAATTATATAAAAGTAAAAAGAGAAACTTTTGATAGCATGAATAAGGTTATTGATCAATCAAAAAAGATAATGAAAATTCAACCAAAATTACAAACTATATTTAATGAAGTTGAAAATTATGCTGATAGTTACAAATCATTAGAAAAACAAAATAAAAATGTGCTAAAGAAGTAAATATATTAGAAAATAAACAATTAAGACAAGAAAACAATAATTTAATTTTTGGGATTATTAAAGAAGGTTTTAAGAAAATTATTACAAAGAGAAAATGATTATACTAAAAATGAAACAACACAAATTGTTAAAGATTGTTACGATGAAAATGAATTGACATGATGGATGTAGTTGATGTTTAAAGAGGTATAACTAAACAAGATGAATTATTTGAGTATGTAGAAGCACCTGATTATTTAAAATCTAGAATCAAAGATTATGCCGAATATGAAAAAGATAAAGATGTTTTTGATTTTATTTTATAGTGAAAAAAATAAAATTATGCTATAATAAAATAAAAGAAGGTAGAAAAATGAATATAGAAAACTATTTTGAGTCAGATGAATTTTTTGATTCATTAAAACCTGTTGCAAAATATTTTGAAAATAACAATTCAAATGGATCAAGCTTAGTAGAATATTTTATTGATATTGCCATAAAATATTCAATATTATTTAGAAATGATGAAAAATTTTCGACAATTGGCATGTCCGATTTTATTAAAAAAGTGGCAAATAAAGTAGTAAGTATGGATATAACTAGTATGATAAGTATATCTAGTAATTATGAATTAAAAAAATATGTTTCTAAATTATATGTTGATGAATTGCTGTCAAAATTGGAGTTAAACAGAGAAAGTCTTAATGACGAAAATTATAAAAAAAGTATATGCTCTTATATTATTCGAAATTTAAAGGGAAAAGATTATAAGTATCACGCTTTTAATTCAGCATTTTTTGATAGTATTTTAACTAATGGTATAAATCCTAATATCAATTTTACGCCACAACATGAAATTGATATTATTAATGAAATTTTTGAAAAAAATGGAATCAGTATGGTGTTTGGTTGGCAAAAATTGAACTGTGAGGGTAAAGTTTCATATTCGATGACCCCATCTGTTTCATATTATTATGGTACAAATTCACCCGAATGGTTTGCACAATTTACAGGCCAAGGTTTTCCATTTAATCCACCTAACAAATATATAAAAAATGCATATGTTCAAGGAAATTATGAATCAGCAAAGAATAATTTATTGACTTTAATGACAGAACGTAATTTTTCAAGTGATGATCAAAAATGTGTAATTGATTTTTTTGAAAAAAATTGGAATATTTATGCAAATAAAACCCCTATGCTAGCTATTATACCAGATTTGCATGAAGATGTTTCAGAATATTGGACTAATAAATTACTAAATGATTCATATTATAAAGATGATATTGAGAGGATAATGAATTTTTGTCTATCCGAGGATGGAATTGATTGCCAATCTACAGAAAAGATTGATGTTTCAAATGCAATATTTATTGAAATGCCTAGATATGATGAAGTGGTAAGAAAACTATCTTCTAGAAAGAATGAATTCGCTCAAAATAAAAATGTTAAGAGTCAGGATGAATTATTATATGAAAAATTAATGATTTTGGCAAATGCAAGGATAAAAGTTAAAATTGATACTACCGGACAAGAGGTTTGGGTTAGCGAGCATGGAGAACAAGAATTACTAAAAGTTAAGGAAATATTAAAAGACAATAATGTCTTTCAGGCAATAATAAAAAATCAATTTAAAGGGCAAATATATTTGGATGGATGGATAAGAAATTTTGATAGAGAAATAATTAATAATCCTGAAAATATTAAGTTATTAGCTGTTAATAAACCTTCTTACTTTGGTTATATATCAAAAGAAAATCGAAACAATATAGAATTAATGAGGGAATGCGCGTGTCAAAAAGGAATTCATCCAATTTTGACTTGTTATGTAGGAAAAGAAGTGCAAAGTGACTTTGAATTTATTTCTAACTTGATTATGAATTCTGATGAAAAGACGTTTGATTTTTATGGGAGGAGTGCTGAAAGTGTAAACGATAGTGATATGCGTTATGGACACTCAATTGGAATTAATATTCGTTCTAATCCAACTTTTTGGCAATTATTAAATTCTAAAATTACTAGTATTAATGAAAATACCTCAAAGCAAATATTACTATTTTCAATCGAAAAAGAATTAAATTTAGCTAGAATGAGTAGCGATTTATCAAAAGGTGAAAGTTCGGAAAATAGTATTGAAATGGATCATAGAAGATATTAACAAATAATTTTTGATAAATAACTAAAATGACATTTTAGTAAACACACTATGATATTGGCAAAACCAATAACAGTGTATGCCAAGGGAAAATCTATTTAGAATTCCTAAAGCAACATATTACAAAATTTCATAATGTAATATTGTTGCTTTTTTATTTAAACTTAATTTAAATAAAAAGAAAGAATACTATTGCCACTTTCATCAGTAAAGCTGACAAAACGTGCACATATTCTTTATATAAAAATAATCTTAATACCAAATTTAATTATATGAGTGGATGATAATCCACTCTTTTATGTTATAATATTATTGGTAAAGGTTTTAAAAAGAAAGTAACAAAGTTAACTATAATACTTATAAATAAAGGAAAAACTATTAATTTATTTTTTCACTTTTAAAATGGTTTTCATAAAAATATTAAAATGAAGAGTAGTGGAAGAATACAAAATCAAACAATAAATAGAAACGGAGGCAATAATGAAGGAAATAGAAAATAAATATAATAATAATATTTTTGAAAATATAAAACACATAGATGAATATGACAATGAATTTTGGCTTGCTCGTGAATTACAGAAAGTATTAGAATATAAAGACTGGAGAAATTTCTTAAAGGTTTTAGATAAAGCAAAAGAGGCTTGCAAAAATTCTAGATTTAATATAGGTGAACAACTTGTTGAGGTCAACAGGTTGTCGAAAAGGAACAATAACGCTACTGCAAATATACAGGATTATAAACTTTCAAGATATATATGTTATTTAATAGTACAAAATGCTGATCCAAGCAAAGAGGTTGTTGCTTTAGGACAAACATATTTTGCAATTCAAACAAGAAAGCAAGAAATAACAGAACAAGAATACGATTCGTTATCGGATGATGAAAAAAGATTTTATCAAAGAAAGCTAACAAAACAAGGTAATTATACTTTACAAAAAGTTGCATCTTCTGCAGGTGTTAAAAATATGGCTGAATTTCATAATGCAGGATACAAAGGATTATATAATGGTGAAACTGCCGATGATATTTTTAAAAGAAAAAAATTAAAATATAGAGAAGATATTTTAGACAACATGAATGAAGATGAATTAGTGGCTAATTTATTTAGAATAAATCAAACAAAGCAAAGATTAATAAGAGACAATGTACAAGGAGAAAAAGAGGCAAAAGATGTACACTATGAGGTAGGACAAAAGGTAAGAAAGGCAATTGCGGATATTGGTGGAATGATGCCAGAAGAAATGCCGACACCTAAAAAGAGTTTGAAAGAATTAGAAAAAGAAAAGAAAAAATTAGAAATAAAATATCAAAAGAAACTTGAGAAAACAAAAAAATAGTAATTTGTTAAATTCTCAGGCTGTGTCCTGTAAATTTTGAACCAAATAATATATAATTGTTTTTGAAAAGAGGGATTAAGATGAATCAAGAAAAAATTGGAAAATATATAGCAACATGTAGAAAAAATAAAAAACTTACTCAAGAACAATTAGCTGAAAAATTAGGTATAACAAGTAAATCGATAAGTAGATGGGAGAATGGAAAAACTATGCCTGATGTTTCCTTGTTTCATTCATTATGTAAAGAATTAAGTATTACTATTAATGATTTATTAAGTGGAGAAACAACAAGTAAAAATAATTTGGATTTATCAGCAGATAAATTATTGGATTACAGCAAATATATTAAGAAAACAAAAAAGAAAAAATTAATTATTCTATCGATTGGATTAATTACTTTAATTGGACTATTTTTAATAGTAATCATTTTGATTTTTAATAAAACATTTTTTAAAAACTCTTATGAATTAGACTATATGAATAATATAAGTATTCCAATACCCAGATATTCTTATTACAGAGGAACGGGAGGAATGGAAGCGTATACAACTAAATTAAAAACAATTAAACAACCCGATGAAGTAAATATTTTGATAGATAGATATTTAAATACTTTAGATAAAATAGAATGTAATAATAAAAACTATTATTATGATAAAAATAAAAATTTTACGATAATTCAATATAGAATAAATAATGATGGTATTGGATTTGTTAATACAATTTATATATCATATAGTGATGGAAATATTTGTAAGTAACAAATTACAAGGTGTAAAAAAGAAGTGAAAATAAAAAAGAAACACAAAATCAAATGAATATTAATTGGTTGATTACGATTTATACAAGAATAGATGAAAACCTAGGCAAAATAAGGAATTGTGAGATTTAACACCTTACACATTTAGTATAAAAATATGTTAAAATAGACAAAAATTAGTAAAAAATGACTATTTTAATGCAAAAAGTGATAGGAATTATTAAGGTGATTACGCCACCTAATAATAAGAAATAATTTGAATATTGAGGTGATAGTATGTATGGAGCTATTGTTGGAGATTTAGCAGGAAGTATTTATGAATTTAATCAATTGAAAAAGATTCAAAGTATAAAGATGAATAATTTAATTGAAGATAATGCTTTCTATAGTGATGATACTATTTTAACTATTGCTACACTGGATGCGATACTTAATAATAAAGATTATGATTATTATTTACGAAAATACATACAAGAATATAGTGAGTATAAACCTGATTTTAATCCGTATTTTAAATCATCATTTTCACCCAACTTGGTAAAATGGAGTCAATCAAATATAATTGGTACTAGTCATGGTAATGGAGCTATGATGAGAATATCTCCTGTAGGATACATGTTTGATAGTGAAAAAGAAGTGATAGAAAATGCAAGGCTTGCAACTATACCTTCTCATAACTCAAAAGAAGCAATTGACTCTGCTACTATGGTGGCATTAATAATATATTATTCTAGAAAAGGCTATACAAAAGATGAAATATTTAGAATGATGAATATTGATATTAAATATATTCCATTTACTAAATTTAATACGACATGTGAAGAAACTATAGTGAATTGTTTATATGTATTATATAATTCAAATAGTTTTGAAAATGCTATTAGAAAAACATTACTTATGGGTGGCGATACAGATACAAACTGTGCTATAGTTGGAAGTATGGCCGAAGCAATGCACGGAATTGATAGTGAATTAATTGAAAAAGTTAATGAAAAGATTCCTCAAAAATTTGTTAAAATATTAAGTAGAACAAGGAGATGATTCTCATGAATGAAAATAAAACTAATATAAACTGGTAAGTGGGGAGTTATGAAAAAACACTATTAAATCTTTGAAAATAAAAGAAATTTTACTAAATGCTTTTTACATTTTGAGACATTTTTTAATAAATTTTAATTAAAATTGATAAGTGTATGACTTATGAAAAACTAAAGGAAAGGAGATTATTAATGGAAGATAATAAATTAATTATATATAAAAATAGTGAAGGTAATATTATAGTAG
>OIYS01000460.1_pt1 | contig 28723 bp, 32 predicted proteins | sample 1588271 | NCBI WGS metagenome assembly OIYS01 (sample SAMN03283286) | human gut metagenome | biome: human-associated habitat; material: feces | host: Homo sapiens | place: Peru | collected 2012
ATGACTATCATGTGAAGGCTGTTCAAGATATATTTAAAAAATTATATGATCAAGGTGATATTTATAAAGGCTCTTATGAAGGATTATATTGTGTTCCTTGTGAATCATTTTGGACTGAAACACAACTTGTAGATGGTAAATGTCCCGATTGTGGTAGAGAAGTAAAATTAGTCACTGAAGAGGCATACTTCTTTAAGTTATCAAAATACCAAGATAAATTAATCGAATTATATGAAAGCAATCCAGATTTTATATTACCAGTGTCAAGAAAAAATGAACTTGTAAATAATTTTATTAAACCTGGACTAGAAGACTTATGTGTTTCGAGAACATCAGTTAAATGGGGAATTCCCGTGGATTTTGATCCAAAACATATAGTTTATGTTTGGATTGATGCTTTAACAAATTATATAACGTCTTTAGGTTATCCTAATGAAAATGCCGAATTGTTTAAAAAATATTGGCCAGCTGATTTACATTTAGTTGGAAAAGAAATAACAAGGTTCCATGCTATTATTTGGCCAGCATTATTATGGGCTCTTGATTTGCCTCTTCCAAAACAAGTATTCGGTCATGGTTGGTTGATTATTAATGGAGGAAAAATATCAAAATCTTTAGGTAACTATAAAGATCCGCGAGAATATATAAAAGACTATGGTGTGGATGCAGTTAGATATTTTGCTTTAAGAGAAGTGCCTTTTGGTAATGATGGAGCTTTTTCAGAAGAAGCCCTTATAAACAGAACTAACTCCGATTTAGTAAATAATTTAGGTAATTTGGTTAATAGAACTATAAGTATGTCACATAAATACTTTGATGGCATAGTTGTAAAGAAAAATTTGAATGATGAGTTAGATAACGAATTAATAAATAGTGTTACAGAATTACATTTTAAAGTAGACAAAGCTATGAATTCTTTGCATGTTGATGATGCATTAAATGAAATATTTGATACACTTAGAAAATGCAACAAATATATTGATGAAGCTACACCTTGGGTTCTTGCTAAAGATGAAACAAAAAGAGACAAATTAGCAACAGTAATGTATAATTTACTTGAAAGTATAAGAATTTGTACTGTTTTACTTTCGCCATTTATTCCCACAACCGCAGAAAAAATATTTAAGCAATTAAATTGTGATGGTAGATCTATAGAATCAATTAAAGAATTTGGATATTTAACTGATGGATCCAAATTAAATGAACCAATCCATTTATTTGATAGGATAGAAATAAACAAGTAGCGAGCAATCGCTATTTTTCTTATATTGTAAATAACTAATTATTTGTGATATATTTTATTTGGTGATATAAATGTTTATTGATACACATTGTCATTTGTTTAAAGACTATTATGAAGATATGGATAATATTATTTGTAAAATAAAAAACCGTGGGATAATTGCGTTAATAAACAATGGGTGTGATAGTAAAACTAACCAAGAAGTATTATCTTTGCTAGATAAATATGATTTTATGTATGGAGCTATAGGTATTCATCCAGATTATGCTGATAACTATAATGAAGATGATTTAAAATATATTATGGATAATATAGGAGTAGAAAAAATAGTAGCAATCGGAGAAATAGGTTTAGATTATCATTATGATAATTTTTCTAAAGAAAAGCAAATTACACTATTTAAAGCTCAACTAAAAATGGCAGAACAAAATAATCTTCCTGTAATTATACATATGCGTGAAGCAACAAATGATGTTTTAAACACTTTAAAAGAATATAGGGTAAAAGGAGTCATTCACTGCTTTACTGGTAGTGTAGAAACAGCTAATATTTTAATTAAGATGGGCTTTTTCCTTGGCATAAATGGGGTAGTGACATTTAAAAATTGTAATTTAATTAATACAATTAAGGAAATTGGTATTGACCATATTGTTTTAGAAACGGATGCTCCTTATTTAACGCCAGTACCTTTTAGATCCGAAAAAAACGATTCTTCTCATGTTGTTGATACTGCTAACTTTATTGCTAATAGTTTAGGAATTGACGTAAAAAAACTGGCAGACATTACCACTAATAATGCCAAGTCTCTTTTTGACATTTAATTATAATTATGGTACAATAACTTACTAATTGAGGTGAAATATTATGAGGAAATACTTATTAGCTGTTAGTAAATTTGCCAAGTTAGTTATTTTTACTTTAGCTTTGATAGTAGTTCAATCAAGTACATTTGTTTTTGATAATAATGTAGAAAATGAAAACGTTAATAAGAATGTTAATTTATCAACAATGGCTCTTAAAATTGATGAAATTGAATCAAATAAATTATATACTGCAATAGATACGTACACTGGTGATTTGACTGCTTATGTGTTTAATTGTCCACTTTGTGGAGGAAGGTTAGCTTGTAAATCATCTTATGATATTACCGATGGCAGAGATTACTATGATGATAATTCTTATGGAAGAGTTAAAATAGTAGCATCTTCAAGTAATTTAAGCTGTGGGTCTATAGTTAGGTTTAATAGTAGTAGAATATCTGATGAGCCTATTATTGCTATTGTTCTTGATAGAGGGGTTAGGGGCAATTCCTTGGATCTTTTAGTCCCAAGTTTAGAATACGCAAATAAATATGTTGGAAGATCTTCTATAACTTACGATGTATTAAGACAAGGATGGGAATAACCCATCTTTTTTAAGGAGTGTAATTTATGAAATTTCAAACTAAAAAGTCTTTAGGCCAAAACTTTTTGCATGATCCAAATATTTTAAAAAATATTGCCAGATCAACTAATGCCACTAAGAAGGATCTAATTGTTGAAATTGGTCCCGGCATGGGGGCATTAACTAAAGAATTGATTAAAACAGAATCCAAAGTCATCTCTTTTGAAATAGATACTAGATTAAAAGAATACCTTGATAAAATTGATGCAGATAATTTAAAAATAGTATATGATGATTTTATGAAAGTTGATTTAAAAAAGTATATATCCGAAGATAAATATGATAATGTTTATGTAATTGCAAATATTCCATATTATATAACAACACCAATAATAAAAAAAATATTATCCTCAGATATTTATATTAAAGATGTTGTTTTATTAGTCCAAAAGGAATTCGCTGATAGAATGTGTGCTAAATGTGGAACAAGGGAATATGATTCGTTAACCGTTTATTTATCATATTATTATAATATTAATAAATTATTTAATGTAAGTGCTTCTTCTTTTTCGCCTCGACCTAAGGTTGATAGTGCAGTCATAAAGCTATCTAGAAAGAGTAAAGATATTAAGGATAATCCTAAATTATTTAAGATTGTTGATAATGCATTTAAGTTTAAAAGAAAAACTTTAAAAAATAATTTAAAGATGTATGATTGGAATATTGTTAAAAATGTTCTAAATAATTATAAAGAAAGCGAGACAGTAAGGGCCGAGCAATTACCGCTAGAATTTTATATAGAGCTATCACAAGTATTGTAAAAAAAGTATAATAAATTATACTTTTTTTCATATAATTTAATGGTGGTGTTATGGAAATAAAAAAAGGCATGTTAGTTACTAGAAATAGTTATAATAACGATATTGTCTTTAAAGTACTTAGAGTAAAAGATGGAATATGCTATTTGAAAGGCTCTGAAGTTAGGTTACTCGCTGATGCATACGTTGAAGACCTAAATGAATACGTGCCTACTGATAGGGGCGAAGATGACTTAACAGGTGATGATAAGAAGTTAGTCAGAAACGAACTTCTAAACGCTCAAAAAAATGATTTCTTTTTTTTACCAGCAAAAGTGTTACATATAGACGGAGATAGCGACTTTTTAGAAAGATGCTTGAAATTTTACAAAGAAGCTGGCATTTATGCAATTGGTAAAAAAATAAAAGAAGATAAGATATATGAACAGTTGAGAAGTCTTTTAAATGAATATCATCCAGATATAATCGTTATAACGGGACACGATGCCTTTTTTAAGAAGAATAATGATAAAAATGATTTAAAAAATTATAAAAACACAGAGTATTTTATAAGAGCTGTTAAAGAAGCTAGAAAATATGAGATGAGCCATGAAAAGTTAGTTATAATTGCTGGAGCATGTCAAAGTGATTATGAAGCATTAATAAAAGCTGGGGCGAATTTTGCATCTAGTCCAAAAAGGGTTAATATTCATGCTTTAGATCCTGCTATTATAGCTACTACACTTGCTACAACGGCTAGAGATGAACCTATAGATTTAATACAGTTGTTGAGTAAAACTAAAAATGGAAAGGACGGTATCGGAGGAATCCAATCCAACGGGTTAATGTATATTGGTTATCCTAGAGAATAATGAATATAAGCACAGTTAAAGAAGAAATAGAAAAAAATATTGGTAGACAAGTTGAAGTTAAAATATATGGAATGAGAAACAAAACTGATAAAATTATCGGAAGAATTGAAAAGACTTATCCAAATTTATTTATTATAAATAACAATAGGGAAACAAGAAGTATTAATTATTCTGATGTTTTAACAAAAGAAGTAATAATAAAGTATTTATAACTTTTTCTTGAAAAACCTTGTAGGTTGATATAAAATGTAATTAGAAGGAGTGGACATATGGAAATTACATCTGTAACAGTTCGTAGAATTGAAAAAGAAGGTTCTCGTATGAAAGGTATTGCATCAGTATTATTAGATGACTCTTTTGCAGTACATGATATCAGAATCATAGAAGGAGACAATGGATTATTTATTGCAATGCCAAGCAGAAAAACTGCTACTGGTGACTATAGAGATATAGCACATCCTATTAATCCTGAAGTACGTAAACAATTTCAAGATGCAATAATTGAAGCGTATAACAAAGCTGAAAGCACTGAGGAAGAATAATAAAGCAACACTTTTGTGTTGCTTTTTTGTTTTAATAATTTTTTTTATGAATATAATTCTTTAGGAGGAATTATGGAAGAAAGAGAAACTATTAGTTATGGTAATCATGAATTAAAGCTTACAGATCGTACTAAAATTGTAATCAGTGGTATAAAAAAAATTATTAATTTCGATAGTGAAGAATTTTTAATGGAAAGTACTCTTGGAATAATACACTTGAAAGGCTCAAGTCTCGAGTTAATACGCCTTGATACTCAAGATGGTAACGTAAAAATTAAAGGTAAAATAAATAGTATTACTTATGTTGATGGTAAAGAAAAAAGAAAAGAGGAAAGTTTACTAGCTAAACTATTTAAATAATGAATTATAAATTACAAATTATTTCTTTATTGTATTCTTTTGGATATGGGATGTTTTTTAATTTTGGATATAAGCTAAATATGTCATTTTATAAGAAAAATAAACTATATAATATTGTTTTAGATATTTTATATATTGTAATTACATCACTTCTTTATGTTACTATTCTCTATAAAATCAATAAAGGAATTTTTCATATTTACTTCATAATTATGCTCTTACTAGGATATTTTTTATCAATTTTAATTAAGAATAAGATAATACGATTTAAAAAAAAGTCATAAATATAATCACTTTGTTAAATTTTGTCAATTCCTGATATTTTTTAAAAAAATAGTTGATAACTGTGTTATAATAAAAACGATACTAGGTGATTATGATGAAAAGAAAGGTTACCAAAAAAGATAAAAGACGTATATTTTTAATATCTATATTACTATTTGCTACAATTGGCATTTTAATAAAGTCTGTTTTTAGTGACTGGGTTGTCATTTTTCGTAATCAAAAAGAAACAGCTAATCTTAAGGAATATTATGAGGATCTGCTAGTTGAAGAAAAAGCTCTAAAATCAGAGGTAAAAAAACTTCAAGATCCTGATTATGTGGCTAGGTATGCAAGAGAAACTTTGTTATATTCATTACCTGGCGAAATAATCATTAAAACAGACTAGGTGTAATATGAAGAAGGATGAAGTTAGATTAGCCGCTGATTTACAAACTGATAGTATTGTAGATGGCCTTGGTATTAGAACAGTTATATGGTTTCAGGGATGTTCACATAATTGTAAAGATTGTCAAAATCCACTAACGCATAATTTTAATGGTGGATTTGTAATTCCCCTAGATCGCTTACTAGATGAGATTGCTAAACTAGAGGGACAAACTGGGATAACCTTGTCGGGAGGAGATCCATTTTTTCAACCTTATCAAGCTTATATGGTTAGCAAGAAGGCTCATGAAAATAATTTGAATGTCTGGGCCTATACGGGTTTTACTTTTGAGGAACTTTTAAGTAAAATGGATACTAATCAAGATTTAAAAAACATGATGAATGAAATAGATGTTTTAATCGATGGAAAATTTGATGTTAATAAAAAAACTTTAAATTGCCGATTTAGAGGCTCAAGCAATCAGAGAGTACTCGATTTACCAAAAAGTATAAAAGAAAAAAAAGCAATAAAATATATGGAATAATTATTGCTTTTTTTGTATAATAACAAGTTGGTGAGAAATAATGGAATTATTATATGAAAATTCACTATATAAATTAAAGATAAAGAATGAAAATGTAACTATTATTTTAGCTGATGATATATTAAGAAATTCATTAGTAAATAAAATGTTTTTAAGTGGTATAAATGTTATAGCATTATCAAACAAGTTATATACAAACAATTTAAGAGATGAATTAAAACGTCTTGATTTAAACGATGAAGTGGTTAAAACTTTAAATTGTGATAGAATTATTGATACTGATTTTAAATCGCTGTCAATGCAAGATTTAGCCTATGTACATATTATCATTGGGTTAAGTAAATTACCTAAAGTAATATTACTATATGATATTTTAACTTATTTAAAAAAAGATGACAAAGACAAAGTAATAGAATTCTTAAAGCAAAGAAACATTACGATTATCAATTTTACATCTTGTGAAGAAGAATTTTTATACTTGGAAAATATGATAATAATAGATGGCAATAAAGTAATCATGGAAGGTTTAACAAAAGAAGTGCTAAAAAATGAGAAGGTTATAAGAAGATTAGGCTTTAACTTACCATTTGTCGTTGATTTATCGACACAATTAAAATTATATGGAGTATTAGATAAATACTATTATGACACGGAAGAGTTGGTGGATGTATTATGCAAAAAAGTAGATTAACGGACAAAGCTATTAAAAATACTACAAACGCTTTTTTAGGAAACTATAAAGTAAATAGTAAAACAGTAGTTAATGGCTTTATCAATCTTAAAATGTCGACTTTAGAATACCTTATGTCCGTAAGTAGTGAAAAAAAAGCATTATCTGCTTTGAAGATGGTATTATTTAATGAAAACCCTAAAAAATACATTGAAGACTTAGACTTTGTCAACAAAAAAAAGTTACAATTAGCGTATCTCTTATGTAAGAGGGAAAGCGTAATAATTCTTGATTATTTTGAAAAAGGTTTATCTTATAAAGAAAGAAATTATTTTAAAAAACTATTTAAGAGGTTAAATGAATATAATATAACTATAATAATTAATACAAATAATTTAGAGTTTTTATTTGATTGTTGTAATAACATTTTTATACTTCAAGATGATGATTTCGTTTTAGTTAAAAAAGATTGGTATAACGAAGAATTATATAGTGTAATATCTACACCTGCAATTGTTTCGTTTGTAAACATGTTTAACAAAAAAAAGAAATATGTGGATAATTATTGTGATATTAAGGAATTGTTAAAAGCAATTTTTAGGGTGATGCCATAATGAAGTATTTGATACAGTTTAGTTATGACGGAAGCAAGTATTTTGGCTTTCAAAGACAGAAAAACAGAATTAATATTCAATCTCAATTAGAAGAAGCCTTGAGTGGTATTCTAAATGAAGAAATAATTATTAAAGGTGCAGGACGAACTGATAGAAATGTTCATGCTATAATGCAGTGTGCTCATTTTACAAGTAATAATGCTATTAACAAAGAAAGAGTGCTTTACTATTTGCAAAGAAAATTGAAACCATATATTTATGTTTATAGTATTAAAGAGGTAGATGATAATTTCCATGCTCGTTTTAGCGTAAAAGAGAAAACTTATGTCTACAAAATTAATAGTGGAACATATAACCCTTTGCTTGCTAACTACGTTCTTCAAGATGTTCATGTATCTATGTCGAAATTAAAGAAAGTTACTAAAATATTTAAAGGAACTCATGATTTTACAAATTTTGTTAGTGGCGCTAGAGACAATAGTACTAGCATAATATATGACATTAAAGTAAAACAAAAAAAAGAAATAATATATATCTATTTTAGAGGCAAGTCATTTTATAGATATATGGTTAGAAACCTTGTTGGTGCGATGCTTTGTTATTGTAATGACAAAATAACATTAGAAGAAATAAAAGCAATGCTTAATTGCCCAAATGTTAAGAAACAAACGGAAACTGCTCCAGCCCAAGGATTATATCTGTTAAATATAAAATATTAACGACTTTTTTATAAACTTTGTTCTGATTTTTCTTTTTTGTTGACAAATACGGGCATAATTAATACAATGTAGTTAACATAATCCTCTGTATCTTTTAACAAGTAAGCATCATTTGACTATGAAACAATACGAGGATATTAGGAGTGAATATAATGAAAAAAACATTAACATTATTTGTAGCGTTGAGTCTTGTGCTTTTTGCATCTTCTTGTGGCAGAAATAATAAAGAGCGAATCAATGACGATGATAAAAAGCAACCTTCTTCAAAGATTGAGCAGTCCAACTTTACTGATCAGAATGAAAACGATACTTCTGCATCTCAGGATGGCTTTTTAACAGCCGAGAGCGAAGATGGGATCCGCATCACAGGATATAAGGGTACCGCAAGCGAGATAAATATCCCAGAAAATATTGACGGCAAACCGGTTGTGAGAATAACATATCTTGCATTTTTTGAAAATAACACAGTAAAAAAAGTAACCATTCCAAGTTCTGTTAAAGGAATTGAAGCAAGAGCCTTCTGGAAGTGCGGGGCGCTGGAAAGTGTAACTTTTGCGGATGGAGTTGAAATTATCGGCGAGGGAGCTTTTGCCGACTGCCCCAAAATAGAAAGCGTAGTTCTTCCTGCAAGCGTAAGAAGTATACACGCCAATGCTTTTGCCGGCTGTAGCAGTTTGAAGACGGTTGAGTTTGTCGGCTCACGTGATTTAACGCTCGATCAGTATATATTCTACAAAACGGCCATTGAAAATATAAGATTACCGGAAGGATTAACAGAAATCAACGCTTTGACATTTGCTTATATGCCTCTGAAAAGTATATATATTCCCGAAAGTGTAACATCTATCGAAGATGGCAGTTTTATGTATAGTGCGGATAATCTGACAATAACTTCAAAAGCAGGTTCTGTAGCGGAAAAATACGCAAAGGAAAGTGCGATACCATTTGTTTCCGAATAATGTTGTCATGGATGAACTTATGAATAATAATGAGTAATCGCAGTTGTTAATCATAAATTAACAACTTTTTTGTCGATTTTATTTGACTTTTTGCCAATAGTTTCATATAATTTTGAATGGTACATTTTATTTATCAAGTCTTTTTGACCCTGGGAAAGTTAAAAGGATGAGATAGTGAAAGGAAAAAATATGAAATCATTTATGCAAAAAAAAGAAAACGTTGATCGTAAATGGTATGTAGTTGACGCAGAGGGTAAAACTTTAGGTAGATTAGCTACTAAAGTTGCAACTGTGTTAAGAGGTAAACATAAAGTTACTTACACACCATATGTTGATTGTGGAGATTATGTTATTGTAATTAATGCAGACAAAATCAAATTAACTGGAAATAAACTAATCGATAAGATGTATTATAATCACAGTGGATTTCCAGGAGGATTAAGAGAACGTAATGCTAAAACTATGTTAGAAAGTTATCCAGAAGAGATGGTAGAAAGAGCAATTAAAGGAATGCTTCCTCATAATAGACTTGGTAGAGCTATGGGCAAAAAGTTATTTGTTTATGCTGGTAGTGATCACAAGCATGCTGCTCAAAAGCCAGAAACTTTGGTAATTGATTAGGAGGGTAATTTATGGCAAATAAACAAACTTGGAGTGCTACTGGTCGTAGAAAACGTTCAATCGCTCGTGCTACATTAGTTGGCGGTACTGGTAATATTACTGTTAATGGAATTGACGTTAATGAGTATATGCCTTATCAAACATTAGTAATGGATTTAAAACAACCATTAGTAGCTACAGATAATGAAAACAGATTCGATGTAACCATTAAGGTTGTAGGTGGTGGCTTCTCAGGTCAAACTGGAGCTATCAGACTTGCAATTACTAGAGCATTACTTAAATTTGATGAAAACACTGATCAAACAAGAGAAGATTCATATAGACATATTTTGAAAAATCAAGGATTTATTACTAGAGATCCTAGAGTTAAAGAACGTAAGAAATATGGTCTTAAAAAAGCTCGTAGAGCACCACAATTTTCAAAAAGATAACGTATTTTGCTTCAAGCATTGGCTTGGAGTTTTTTTGTATATATCGATTAAGAAGAAATTAAAGAAAAATTGGGAATTACTATTTCTGAAAATGAAATATTAAGTTTAATAAATAATAATGGCAATGGAAGAAAAACAAATATAGATGAGTTCTTAGACTAATAGAAAACTATGATTAATTTAAGAATGAAATGTATTTTTAAAACGTATAATCTAATATGAAAAGATATGTGTTTATATTATTTATTTTTTTGATATTGATGTTTTCTTCTCCTGTGTGGGCTAGCAAATCATTAAGTAAAAAAACTATTGTAATTGATCCTGGACATGGTGGAATGGACCCTGGAACAGTAAGTGGCAAAGTTTTAGAAAAAGACTTAAATTTAGCGATATCATTAGCTCTTAAGGATGCGCTTATAAAAAAAGGAGCTCACGTCATATTGTTAAGATCTGGAGACTATGATTTAAGCATGCCTAATGCAACTCACCGAAAAAAGAGTGATTTCGATAATCGAATTAAAATTATTAACACTAGTAATGCTGATTTGTACTTATCAATACATTTAAATTACTTGACTGATTCAAAATATAAAGGTATTCAAGTTTTTTCACGGAAAAAATATTTATCTGATGCCAAAATACTACAAAATAATCTTAATAATAAATTAAATTCCAATAGGGATGCAAAATTAATACCTTCCTCGACTTATATGTATTCTCGCCTAAATAAAAAAGGCTTTTTAATAGAGTGTGGTTTTCTTTCAAATTCTGAAGAAAGGACTTTACTTATTAGTAAAGAATATCAAAACAAAGTGGCCAAATCTATATCTGAAGCTGTTTCTGTTTTACTCAAATAATAGTGGCATAATTTCTGAAATTTTGCTATATTTATTTTGAGAGGAGAGCAAATGAAAAAATATTTAGAGTTCCTTGTAGTTATCGCTTTTGCACTGGCAATGCTCGGATGCGGTAATAAAGTAATGACTTTTGGAAGAAAAGACTTTACTATTACCTTGCCTAATAATTTTAAAGAAGCCGAAAATAAAAGTACTACATTGTACTATAAAAGTGATGAAGCAATTGTAACTGCTTTAAAGGAAAATTTTGCGGATTTAGAAAGTGCCAATATCAATAAAGATAGTACTGAAGAAGATTATGCAAATGCCGTTATAAAAAATAACAATGTTAATAGTAAGGTAATAAAAAAGGATAATCTAACTTATTTTGTTTACCAAAAAAAGACATCAAATGGTAATGCATATTTTGTAGCTTTTGTAAAGAAGGGCAAGGATGCATTTTGGCTTGTTAATATGGGATGTGAAACAATAAAATCTGAACAATATAAGAATAATTTTACTAAGTGGGCTAAAACAATAAAAGTAAACTAAAAGAATTGTGTTTTTCACAATTCTTTATACATTTTAAGATGTCTACTATCAAGTTTTATTCCGTTTGAATATGTTATATTTAAAATACTACGACTTAGTTTACCGAAAGCTATTTTATCTTTAAAATACAAGTCGCATAGATTAATAATTTTTATGCTTTTCAGTTCGGCCTTTTTAAACAAATCGTCCCATGAATAAGTATATTTAGTGTCTTTATAACAAATGTTATTCCATGTGTTATGGTCAATATTAAGAAAAGAGGTATCAATTTGCTTTATGTTAAACGAGCAAGCTGAAAATGAAAAGTCAAATTTAAATGGAATCAAATCTATTATTTTATAAATTGCTTTTTTAATGCCTAATCTATCTTGCATAGCTAACTTAAATAATATATGGCTTTGGTTATAACTCTTTTCATATATTTTGCCAATATTATCAACATTAAAAGTGGTTTTATAAACTGTATCCATACAACTTTTTAGAGTGTTTGAAAAATGTATTGGTGATAATAAATCCTTGGCTAAATTATATTTATAAAAACATTTATGTGTTTCTTTTTCATAATAATATGCATCAATGTTAAATTCAATTTTGGTATGCATTCCCTTTTTATTCTTTTCTTTCGCAAGATAGTTTATGTATGGATGCATTGTTGAGTCACAGGTGTAATGATTAATTGAGCCATATAAATATGCTAATAGCTCTTTATTGTGTGTTAAGTTGTTATCTTTTAGGTATTTAATAATATTTAATAAATAAGCTTTGGAATTATTTCTATGACAAAATCTTCCGAAATTTCGGATATAATAGCCGCTTTTAATTGATAAAAAGTTATAATAAAATAAAAAATCAAAACTTTGTGAAAACAATTCGTATAATTTAGTTTCACTCTTAATACTCTTTTTTATATTTGAAGGCAGTTTTTTTAAAACATTTCTTGCAAATACTGTGTGTGTATAAATTGCTGGCATATAATCACCTAAATAATTATAGCTTATTCACCAATTATTCACAATATATTTACTTTAATTCCATAAAATCATTATATTATTTAATTGTAATGTGTGATATAATTAACATACTAGGGTGATTGTGTGAAGATTAAAGAATTTAAAACTATTGATGAACAAATAGAACTGCTTCAAAAAAAGGGTTTAATTATATCAGATATTAATGCCACAAAAGATATTTTATTACGTGAAAATTATTTTTTTATAAGTGGTTATAGACATTTGTTTTTAAAGTCGTCTGTTGATAAAACATTTATTTCAGGTACAACTTTTGATGAATTATACGCAATGTTTTATTTTGATAGACAGCTAAGAAATATTATTTTTAAAAATGTCTTAATAGTTGAAAATAATTTAAAAAGTATTTTATCTTATGTTGTATCAAAAAACAGAGGATTTAAAGAATATAATTATTTAAACCCTAATAATTATGCTAAAAGTCCCAAGAGAAGCAAACAAATCAACGATTTATTAAAAAAAATGGCAAGGCAAATAAAAACTAATGGTATTCAACATTCTGCAACAGCACATTACATTCAACACTATGATTATATTCCTTTATGGATTGCTGTTAAGGTGTTGTCTTTTGGAATCGTAAGTGAGTTATTCACGATTTTAAAAGGTGAGGATCAAGAAGAAATTGCTGATGAATTAAATGTTAGTACAGAAAATATTTTAGACTATTTACCAATACTAGCTAATTATCGTAATTTATGTGCTCATGAAGACTTATGTTATGATCATAAAACGCAAAAGATAATCAATGATACAAGATATCACTATTTACTTAATATTCCGAAGATGAATGGTGATTACATTTATGGCAAAAATGATATGTTTTCTGTTGTACTTATTTTAAAGCAATTGCTTGCTAAGGATGTATTCACATTGTTTTTGAATGAAATATCATATGAGATTAATTATTTAAGTGGCAAATTAAAATCTATAAATATCAATAAAGTGCTTGATAGAATGGGCTTCCCAGAAAACTATAAAGAGATAGTGAGGTTATAATATGGTTAATGAAAAAAAAGAATTAAATATTGGTAAAATAATTGTTATATTTGTTGCTTCTTTCTTTTTAGGAGCAGGAGCATTTTATGGTGTAATAAAACTATATCCTGCAACATTTATTAAACAAATTACAAAGTTAGAAAAAGATGTTACTGTAAATGAAAATGGAATAGCTGATGCTGTAGAGAAAATATATGACGCGGTAGTTGTTGTATTAACATATAAGGGAAACAACTTGTATGCATCAGGAACAGGTTTTGTGTATCAAACTGATGCAAAAAAGGCATATATATTAACTAATTATCATGTTATTGAAAGTGGTAGCGAAATAAAAGTATCCTTTACTAATGAAACTGTTGAAACGGTTAAAGTTGAAGGTGGAGATAAGTATTCTGATATTGCTGTTTTATCTTTAGATAAAGATAAAGTAATTAAAGTAGCGTCTATAGGTGATAATAGTAAAACAAGAGTTGGAGATACTGTATTTGCTGTTGGTGCTCCTCTTAATGATACTTATTCATGGTCTGTTACAAGAGGTATAGTTTCTGGAAAAGATAGACTAGTTGAAGTGTCTTCGACTAAAAATACTTATCAAACAGATTATATTATGAATGTTTTACAAACAGACACTGCTATCAATTCTGGCAATAGTGGTGGACCACTATCTAATTCTAATGGTGAAGTTATAGGAATAACGTCAATGAAATTAGTTAGTAACGGTGTTGAAGGTATGGGATTTGCAATTCCTATTGAAACGGCTTTGGATTACGCGAAAAAAATTATTAATCACGAAAAAATAGAAAGACCATATCTAGGTGTTAGTATGATTAACGTTACGAATGCTTTATCATCACCAGAATATAATGCCATATTAAGTGGTATGAAAATCACTAGTGGAGTTGTGGTAGCAGATATAGATTCTGACAGTGCGGCTTCTAAAGCAGGATTAAAAGCCGGTGACGTAATAACCAAAATAGGAGATAAAAATGTTAAGTCTATTGCCTATTTAAGATATGAACTATATAAACACAATGTCGGCGATTCGATTGAAATAACATATATCAGAAATAATAAAACTAGTAAAGTAACTGTAAAATTAACAGCCAAGTCTTCCTAGGCATTAGCAAAAGCTAGTGCTTTTTTTTTAAATATGATATTATCATGTTGGTGAGTAGCTAGTGAAAAAAGTTTACTTAAATAAGTTAAAAAAAGCGTCAAATATTTTATTTAAAGATTATTTTATTATAACAAATCAGCGTAATTATTTTGAAACTTACAACTCATTATATTATAGTTCATTATTTTATGACAATGATACTTTGGTGTGTGGCTTTTTGGTTTCTGATAATTATGCTAATAATGAACTAAAGGCAAAATTTAAAAATGAAAAGCCAATATATATAAATATATATATTAATTCATTATATATGACAAGTAGTTTGATTAAAAATATCATAAGAACAATAAAGATATATGCTTTAAAGAATAATTATTCAATGGGTGTCCTAGTTTTTGATAATAATGATGAATATATAGCCAATTATTTATGTGAAGAGTATAATTATAATGAAATCGATGATAATCTATCATATACTTCATTTCCAATTGTAAAGTGGGTTGAAAAATCATGCGGGTGCGTGGTCGTTAACGATGATAGAGTTCTTTTAATTAGGCAAAATGATAACTCCATTGGATTTCCTAAGGGACATATGGAAATTGGTGAGACCGAGATTGAAACTGCAATAAGAGAAACGCGGGAGGAAACAGGCCTAGATGTAAATATAATTAGTACAAAAAAGTATAAAATAAAGTATTATGTTGATGAAATAATTTTAAAAGAAGTGACATATTTTTTAGCAAAGCCAGTAAATCCTAATTCAAAAATTATAGTTCAAAAATCTGAATTAATTGATGTTAACTGGTTTTTAAAAGACGATGTTGGTAACTTTCTTACTTATGAACAGTTACGTATGTTATGGGAAGATATTTTTTTAGACTTGACAAATAATTAATTATGAACTATTGTAGATTTTATTAAAGGAGAGTTTACATTTATGAACGACTTAATAAAAGAAAAGCTTGATAAATTTAGTAGTGAAATCGAAGTAAACAAAAGAAAAATAGAATCTTTAAATTTAAGGTTAGAAGAATTAAAAGAGCAAAGAGTTGGTGGCAATATAAAAAATATTGTTATCAAGGCCTTCACATTATATATTGGCTTTCTATTATTAGCTATGTGCTTTCCTATTGCGTCATTAAGTGGTTTAGCATATTCGGCAATTTTAATGTCTTTATCATTTGCTTTAGCACATGGCTTTAATAATTTTAAAAATAGGGATAAACTAAAAAATCCAAACAGTGACTTGGATGAAATTAATTGCTTAATTAGTAAGGCACAGCTTAAAAATAGAAATAAATCGCTAGATAAAGCAATTAAACTGATTTATAAAAGAATACTTGTTAAAGATAATGGTAAAACAAGAGATGGCGGTACTATATCTTTTAAAAATAATGATAATTCAACGAATAACGAGAATGATCTAAATATTCAGATTGATTTTCTTAATGCTTTATCAGTTAAGCAAGTATTTTTTGAGCTTGATGATGAAATAAAAAAGAATTGTAACAAAAGTATAAAACTGGACAATGTTATTATAATTGTATTTATGACTCTTGCCATGTTCATTTTGCCGTTTATTACTTTAAACTCAATGCATGCATTTACTGGTTTATCAAAATTAATTACGATACTTATTCCTTTGATTACTTCAGGAATTTATACCCGTCAGCAAAAAAGAAGCAGTGAAAAAATAAGAAAAATTTGTGATAATTATTTTAATGCCTTAAAATTGCCAGATTCTATAAAAGAAGAGCTAACTAGAAACGAATGTGAATATTTAATAGAAAAACAAGTTGAAAATGTTGCTCTATGTGAAAATAGATTGTTGGAACAAGAAATTAAGGAACATGAAATTTCGAGTGATGTAATTGTACCTTTAAAAAATATTAGAGATTTTCAATCCTCAAATAAAGTTGTTAAAGGAGATGAAATGAGCCGTAAAAGAATATTAAAATAGTTAAAAGCTATTCATAATAATAGACTAAAATCATATGGTTTTAGTGGAGGTATTATTGAAAACATTTTAAATAATATATAACTGCAGACGCTTTAGCAGTTACGATGATAGACGGCTTAAAAATTACCAAAACTGCAGATAAAATGGTTTGGCTGAGAGCTTGCTTACATATACAATAGTAGTACAAAACGATACGAATACTGTGTATACGGATCATTTTAGATACATCACTTGTATCATTTGTTGAAGACTGTGTTTATATTAATTCTGAAAAAGCCAATACTTCTAAGTATAGTTTTGATTCACCAACTAAAACTTTGAAAATTAATTTGGATAATATAGCACCCTCATCAATGGTAACAAGTGTTTTTATAACAGAAATATAAACAAACATTATTGTTCATCCCCTTATTGGAGATGGTAAAATCAAGTTATTAAAAACTTGATTTTTCTATTCTATAGACCACGTTATTGTGGTGCGATAATTTTTTTCATCAAATTTTTATGAATAACTTAATTTTCTTCTTTAAATACTATTGAATCACTAATATCAAATTCGTTTCTTTTTGCACTAATGTCTTTCATCGCTGCATATAAATTCCACGTTTTGCTGTTAATTCTTGAATCACGAACTACAAATTTAAGAGGTTCTTTTTTAGAACACAAAAGAGGGCTAAAATTTATAGGGTTCATTTCAAATGTTACTAAAGAAGTGGCATTTTCTTTTGTTGTAAATATTAGTTTGTCGGTACCATAAATAAACTTTCAGTAAACACTTGCAAAATTAATAGTAGAATTAGCATTTACCATTAAAGATGGATCGTTATTCCTAAACCCAAAGGCCGAATTACTTTTCGAATTATGAATTATAGAAGTATTTCTTCCTAAGATTATCTTGTTACACTCACACACTTCGTTTCCCACAGTTAGTCTTGTATCTATTATAGTAATTTTAAAATCAATAATAATTGTTATACCTGTCGGATGAAAGCTCAGCTGGGGGCCTTTATATGTAGTATTGCTATATATAACATTTATATTACTAAAATATTACTTTAGTATCATTTATAATTTCCATGAAATCACCTTATAATAAATTATATGCAAAGAAATAAGTCGTTAACTTGATCACACTAGAGATTATTTAGTAACAAAGGGCTTTTTAAATACATATTATACAACAGGTGATTAATATGAATGATAGAGCTAATAAAAAAGTAATCGTTGATGCTGGACATGGAGGTAATGACGGGGGAGCTAGTGGAAATAATATTTTGGAAAAAGATTATACTTTAAAAATTAGTAAATACATTTCTAATAGATTAAATCAATTAGGTATTCCTAATGAATTGACGAGAAATTCCGATGAGACATTGGATCAAAACGCAAGAATTAAAAGAATCAAGAATTTAACCAATTTGGATAAAGATGTTATAATTGTATCTAACCACTTAAATGCGGGAGGTGGTGAGTTTACTTACCGTTACATAATTTAATTGGGTATTAAGACGGCTGTATTTGAATGATTTATTTATATAGTATAATTTATCTAGAAAAGTGACAAATAATATCTATTATGATATACTAATTGAAAATAATCAAAAAATAAGGTTAACGTATGAGAAAGGTTGAGTGAATTATGGAAAGTTTCTTAGATAAAAGTACAAGACTAGATAACGATAAATTTAAAAAAGAAAATGTACTACAATTTAGATTTGATTTAGGAATAATAGAATTATTAGGAAGTCAATTATATACAAAATTACCTTCTATAATGGTAGAATTTATATCAAATTCGTATGATGCTGATGCAACAAGCGTTGATGTTATAATTGATGAAGATGACCTAGGTCCAAGAAAAATAACTAATATAATTATCGAAGATAATGGAATAGGTATTTCTGATATTGGTATTGATAATATTGAAGAAATAAATGAAAAGTTTCTAAAAATTGGTAGAAAAAGAAGGAAAGATGAAAATAGTAGTGTTAGTAAAATTTATAAGAGAAAATTACAAGGAAAAAAAGGAATAGGAAAGTTAGCTGGCTTTGGTATTACTAATAAAATGGAAATAACTACTACATCTAATGGCATCACTAATAAATTTATCTTAGATTTCGAAGAAATGAAAAACTGTTCTGGAGAAGTGTATTTGCCACAGCATATTTTAAGAAATCAAGAATTAGACTTTAAAGATGGTACAATAATAAAATTGATAGATATTAAAAGAAAAGGAGCAATTGATATAAATGAATTAGCGGAAAGCATTGTAAAAAGAATTCAAATATTTGATAATACGTTTTCCTTAAATTTAAAGTATAAAGTAAATAATATGACTGCTAATGAAATTAAATTGAATAATGATATGTATATGAATTACATAAAATCAAAAAATAAATTACAGTTTTCTTGGAATATACCTGAAAATTTGAATGATTTAGATTTAGATAATGATATAATTGAATTTTTTAAGTCAAATTGTATAAATGGAGAAATTTTTACTACAGAAACACCTCTAAAAAAAGATGATCAAGGAATTATATTGTATGCTAATGGAAAGTTATGTCAAGAAAACTATAGTTTTAACGAAAGAGCTAATGATAATTTTTATTCTTACTTAATGGGAAAATTAAATATAGATTATATTGATTCAGATATTTATACAGACAATATATCAACTGCTCGTGATAGTTTAGTTTGGGAAAATGAAATAGCACAAGAATTAGAAGAGAAAATTGATTTAGTGATTAAAAAAATTCAAAATATGTGGAGAAAGAAAAGAAGGGATAATAAGGAAAAGATTATTAATGAAAAATTAAATACTAACATTGATAAGTGGATTGATTCTTTAAATCCATATGAGAAAAAAAGTGCAAAGAAGATTATAGATGTTATCTTAAAAGATGAAAATATGTCATCAGATAGAACAACAGAATTTATTGAATATATTCAGGATATGTATTCTTTTGATAGTTTTAAATCATTTGCTTCTGATTTAATAGAAACAGAGGAACTAGATAGTATTAAAATACTAGAATTTATTAAAAAATGGAATATTATTGAGGCAACAGAAATGGCTAAAGTTGCAACTGGTAGAATTAAAACAATAGAACAATTTGAAGAAATGATAAAAAATAATTTATCAGAGACTAAAGCAATTCAACCATTTTTAGAAGAGTTTCCTTGGATACTTGACCCGAGAATAATTACATTCAAAAGAGAAGCAACGTTTGCAACAATGCTTAAAGAAAATTTTCCAGATAGCGAATTAGAGGAGGCAAATAGAAGAATCGACTTTATTTGTCATAAAGCTAATGATGATATTATTATATTAGAATTAAAAAGACCAGAAATAACAATTACTGAAAAGTATATAGATCAAATTTATGCGTATCAAGCATTTGCAAAAAAAACATATCCTAACAACAACATAAAAACGTACTTAGTAAGTAATAATTACAAGACAAATGATAAAATTAGATTGATGATTGAAACAGCATGCAAGTCTGACATATTTGGAATAAAATCTTACTCTGAAATGGTTACTGATGCAAAACAATATCATTATGATTTAATTGAAAAGTACGAAAAATTAAAAATAGAAAAATCAAGTTAATGATTCTTCTATTTTTTTGGCTATTTGATCAGCCATAAATACTGGAACTGCATTTCCAATTTGTTTAAATGCACTTGTTCTTGAAGATTCAAAATAATAATCATCAGGAAAACTTTGTATTCGTGCCGCTTCTCTTACTGTTATTGACCTACATTGTTTTATATCAGGGTGAATATAGTGATGACCATCTTTTGAAATATGAGCAACCATTGTTTGACATGGTTTATAATAATCTACTACCTTAAATCTATCACTAAAACATTCTTTATTATTATGTTTTATTAGTTTTGATGGTAAGTCTTTATATTTCATATTGCTATTTTTTATACATAGCTGGTATATTTGTTTATCATTAATATTTACTTTTCTTGCCTGATTATATGTTAATATATTCCATTTATCATTTCTTATTTTTAACTTTTTTAGACAGTCATTAGTTTCTCTTATATAATTGTTATTTATTTCTCCTGCAGACAAAAAAGGTAAATCTTCAAATAAATCTTTTATATTAAATTTTAATTTTGACTTAGTAAATGTTGGATAGTGTAATTTTAGTTTTTCTTTATAACCAATTATAATTACTCTTTTTCTGTCTTGTATTACTCCAAAATCATTAGAATTTAATAGTTTATATTCAAACGTATATCCTAATCTATGCATATTCTTTTTTATATCTTCAAATATACTCCCATTTTTAGCTGAAAAAATTCCTTGAACATTTTCAAACACATAAAAATCAGGTGTATATTTTTCAATAAATTTCAAGTAAAATTTATATAAATAGTTTCGTGGATCATTACCCATATTTTTTTTTCTTGATCTTCCGGCAATAGAATAAGCCTGACAAGGTGGACCTCCTATTATACCTTTTATATGATTATTTTTAATTTTTTTATCGATTTCTTCAAATATTTCATAAATTGTATCTTTATTTATTTCTTTATTAATCACCTTATCTAATATCCTTTGAGGAATATTTTTATACAGTTCATCTCTACTTATTGTTCCTTTTAAATATTCATTATAATAATTTAAGTTATTTTTTTTGCAATAATAATAAGCTTCTCTTGTTTTTAAAGTATATGCTGCATCTTTATCCATTTCAATATGGGTGACTATATCAAATTTGTGTCTTCTAAATCCTTCTGATAATCCACCAGCACCGGCAAATAAATCTATTATTTTATACATACTATCACCTTTACTAAATACCAGGATACCAGGTCTGTTTTTATTTGTCAATAAATATAATTAAAAAAGTAATATATGTGTTATAATTGTTTTGATGAATTAGGAGGTCTAAATTATGAGTGAAAAAGATTTAGATTCAAGTGTTAATGAATATGAAGAAGAATATAAATCTAGTAATTACACAAAACAATTACAATGGGATATGGCTATTGGATTACAAGAAGTAGATAATTTAAAACCTTCTAAATACTTAGAAAAATTATTGGAAGAAGAACTACAAGGTAATTTAACAATAGAAGAAGTAGAAAAAGAATTAAAAGAGTATTACATTGAAAAAGAAAATAAAAACGAAGTAAATCATAGTGAATTAGAATGTGATTTTGTATCTGCTAGAATAGTTGAATTATTAAATAAAGATAATTTCAATTTATCAGTGGATTACTTAAAATATGTTCATAAATTTTTATTTCAAGATGTTTATGAGTTCGTTGGTGAATTTAGGAAAAAAGATTTTTCTAAACATGAAAAAATACTTAATAATGATTCTGTTGCATATGGAGATTGTAATACCTTAACCGAATCATTAGAATATGATATATCTTTAGAAAAAGAAAAAAATTATAATGAAATGAATATAGTTGAAGTTATTAATAATATAACTAAATTTTCTTCTAATATATGGCAAGTGCATCCATTTAGAGAAGGAAATACTAGAACTACAGCTTTATTTATTGAAAAGTATTTAATTAGTTTAGGCTATAATGTAGATAATACTTTATTTAAAGACAAATCAGTATATTTTAGAAATGCACTAGTTAGAAGTAATTATTTTAATAATTATTTAAATATAAAAGAAGATAATAGTTATTTAATTAAATTTTATGAAAATTTGTTATTAGGTAAAAATAATAATTTACATTCCTAAAATTTAATTGTAGAAGAATTATTTGATAAAAAGTAATTAATCTATTTAGATATATTAGTTATGCGAGGAAAAAGTATAATTAACTTTTGCAAGGGTACTGTCAATTTTGATGAAGCCCTATTTTTCTTTTTCTAAGAAAATAGAATCTGTTAAAAAATATAAGTATGATATAATAGTATATAGAAAAGGAGATGAATTCCTATGAAATGTACTTTAATGAATAAAAATAAAGAAGTAATGTTAACAGAATATGATTCTGCAACAGGAGTATTTACTAGTATTTATGATGTTTATAATATTGATTATGCTCCGTATATTTTAAAAAGTTTTTATAAAAATGAAGATGTTAATGATACTTCTTTAAGAACTAATTTAAGTGAATGGTTTAAGGGTAGAGGAATACCATCTTGGAGAGATAAGCTAGACTTATTATTACATAGACTTAATATTAATGCCCCATGTGAATTATTAGATAAAGCTTTTGGATTATCTTTGTCAGATCAGTATTGGTTAAAACCAGTAGATTCTAATATTAAATATGAAGATATTAATTTCTTTGATAATGACTTTGATTATGCTGAATTTATGGAAGCATCACTTTCAAAAAACAGTAAGATGATTCATAATATTTCATCATTAAAAACACCTAATAATACTACAGATGGTATGTTAAAAAAAGCATGGATTATTGAAGATGGTACAAGATATTTATTAAAAGGTGGATATAAGAATGAAACATTACAACCATTTAATGAAGTATTAGCAAGTGAAATATGTAAAAGACTAGGCTTTGATTATGTAGAATATACACTAGATACTTATAAAGATATGGTTGTATCAAAATGTCCTTGTTTCATAACAAAAGATACAGAACTAATTGCTTGTAATCAAATAAGAAATGATATGAAAAAACATAATAGTATAGAAGATTATGAAGAATATATTAAAAAACTAGAATCAGAAGGAATAAAAGATGCAAGAGAAAAAATAGAAAATATGTATATTTTAGATTTTCTAATTATGAATGAAGATAGACATCTTAATAACTTTGGAATAATAAGAGATGTTAATACTTTAAAATGGTTAGATGTAGCACCAATATTTGATAATGGTCAAAGTTTAAATATTGAATACTATGATGAAGAAGAAATGCATATTATTGGTGATGGTAAATTATTCTATGAAGTTAAACCATTTGATGAAATAATTAAAGTAGTAAAAAATATAAAAAGAATTGATATAAGTAAATTAGAAGATATTCCTGAATGGTTTGATAATTTATTACATGAATATCAATATATAACAAAATATTCAGATAATAGAATTAATAAGCTATGTATTTTATTAAATAGACAAATAAATAAATTGAAGAAATTAGTAGAAAATAGTTAGTATTTAAGATTAATTTTTTTTTTTATAAAAAAGTATTTTGTGCAATACAAAATACAAAATTATTGGAAAAAAACTGATATTAAAAAAATATAATTGATTGGTTAATAGAAAATTAAATTCTACAGATATAATTATCAAAAAAAATTAACATATTTGCAAATTTGCAAAAAAATAATAATTTTATATATAAAATGAGTTATTTATGTGATATAATTTAGTAGAGGTAGGTGGACTAAAATGGGGAAAGAAGTAAAGAAATTCAGTATAGAAAAAGAAAACTTTGATAAAGAGTATAGTAATAAAAATATTTATGTTGCAAATGTACCTGTCAATTTGACACTAAATAAAGAATGTATAATAAAATCAAAGAATAATGAAAGAAATGAAGAGTACTATAAATGGCAATTTATTTCTTCTTTAATAAACTCAGGATTATATAAAAAAGATTATATTGGAGTTGAAGTTTGTTTACCAAAAGGAAATAAAAATTCTGCTCCTATAAAATTTGATGCTGCAATTTTTATTAGTGAAGATTGGTTTTCTCATTATAAAAAATTTCATGAGACAAACGAACAAAGTGAATTAGAATGGATACGAAAAAATATTATATGTGTAATCGAATTTAAAAATGAAGATGCCAAAAATGTTGAAGTAGTTTATAATCAACAGTTGAGACCTGCAATTAAAGAAATTGAAAATTATTATGGAATTGGTATGCTTTACGATACTGAAAGACTATACTTATTTAAGAAAAATTATGATAAAATAATTAGACTTGATGATAGTTTGAATAAAAAAGGTGAAGAAAGTGGTATCAAAGAGCTTTCTTTAGAAATACCAGATGCATATATTAAAATCCCAAATTATGAACAAATAACAAAAAAATTAGAATATACAATTATTGATAGAGGAAGACGAAATGTTTATGATTTGGATATTATTACGGGTGCTACATCTACCCAATTAAAGGATAACGTTTCAGAAATTTTAAAAGTAATGGATAAACAATCAATGTTAAATCAGCGTGGGTATGAAATATTAATTCAAATATTAGCTTTAAAAATATTTGATGAAAAAAGATCGCAAGAATTATATATTGATGAAAATGATAATAGAAAATTAGATTTTTATGCAGAAGAACATGAAATTCGAAAAATGGATTTATTATTTTATATTAATGATTATGAAAAAGATTTTATTACGCTTTCAGATGAAGATATAAAAAGCTTTATAGAAAGAATGAGAAAGTTATATAATGAAGCTTCTGAAAAATATCACTATATTTTAAAAGAAAATGATGAAGAAACAATTAGTTGGTCTAAGGAATCACATATAAATATTATTAGTGAAATAGTCAAACAGTTTCAGGATTATAGTTTTATATTATCTAATCAAACTGACTTATATCAGTTAGTTTTTTATCAATTTGCTAGTGAGTTTTCAAAAGCAAAAAACGGACAGTTTATTACTCCAATTCCAGTTATAGACTTTTTAGTTGATATTGTTAATCCAAAAAGAACAGAAACAGTAATTGATCCAACTGTTGGTATTGGTGATTTTTTAGCTTTAGCATATAAGCATGCAAATGGTAGATTAAATGATGAAAATTTATATGGATTAGATAATGATGAACAAATGATTATGTTAGCGCAATTAAATATGCTACTTAATGGTGATGGAAATTCAAAATTATCATATAAACCAGATAAAGGATCTATTATTTGGAAGTTTGATTCTAGAGGTGAACTAGTTGAATTAGATAATAAACTTCATAAAAACGGAAATTGGGATAATTGGGACAAACAAAAAAAATTAAAAAAATTTGATATAGTCTTAACAAATCCTCCGTTTGGTGATGGGAGAAGATATGAAGTTAAAAATGAATCTGATAGACTTGCAATAGAAAATTATGAATTATGGGATATTGCAAAAGATTCTAATTCTATTGATATGGGATTAATTTTTTTAGAAAATGCTTATCATATATTAAAAGAAAATGGAAGATTAGGTATTATATTGTCAAATTCATTAGCTTCAGTTGAAAAATGGTCAAAAGCCAGAGAATGGTTTATGAAAAAAATGAGAGTTGTTGCATTATTTGATTTGCCTTCAAATGTTTTTGCAGACACAGGTGTTAATACAACAATAATAGTTGCATATAAACCAACTGAAGAAAAATTAAATAAATTAATTTCTGAAGACTATAGTATTTTTGTTAAAGATATTAAAAAAGTAGGATATACTGTTAAAACCTCGAATCGTGTTAAGTATTTTGATAAAATTTACAAATTAGATAGCAAATATGAAACTATGGTTGACAATGAAGGAAATCCAATAATTGACGAGGAATTTAGCGATACTATAGAAGAATTTAAAAGTTGGTGTTTGAAACAAGAAAAGGATTTACAAGATATATTTTTATAGGAGGTATTATGACTGAAATAAGAATTAGCAGTGTTTTAAATAACAGAAATATTTTATCTCCATCAAATTATTCTTCCTTTGATATATTAGCTAACAAAAAATATACATTAAGAGATTTGATTGATGGTATTGATAAGGGAATAGAAATTGGAAGTACAAATTATGTAGAAAAGTCGGATTATAAATTTATACGAACAGCTGCTTTTACAGATTATAAATATTCTATTGTTGAAGATGAAAATTCTGTTTTACAGATATCTAAACTTGCATTTGTAGACATGAATTTAAAACAAAATGATTTATTAATAGTTAAAGATTCAAATGTAGGAGAAGTAGTATTATTAGATAGCGATTATCCTAATTATATGTATTCAAGCGGGATAAATAGAATAAAAATTAGTAAAGATAAATATTATATATATGCTATCATAAAAAATAAAAAGTTTAAAGAACAATTGTTTTCTAAAATACCTAAAGGTGCAACAATAATGCATGCAAAAGATTTATATCTTGACTGTATTATTCCTTATCCAAATTCAAGAAAAGTAGTTGAATATGTTGAGTCATTAATTAAAATTATTATTAATAAAGAAAATGAATTAAAAAATAAGATTACTAAAATAAATGACATTATAATAACGGAATTAAATTGTAGTAATTGGAATAATGATAGTAATAAAAAATATCCTAAAATAAGTCAATTAATGCAAATTAATAGGTTAGATACAGGTAATTATACAGAAGAATTTTCAGTAATAGATAATAATATCAAAAATTATTATAATGGTTGTTTTTACATATCAGCGGATTGTATTAGTGGTGGAAATACTCCGAAACAAAGACATATAGGTAATGATGACCTAAAGTATTATTGGATTGTACCGTCTTATATTTATAATGATGGTACAATAGATTTGTCATATAGGATTGATTGTGAGAAAAATAATATAAATGAAAATTGTATGTTGATTATAAATAGAACCTCTAAAGGTGGCTTAGGGGAATATGTTGGAATATCTTCCTATTATGATTATGAAATAAATGGTAAAGCACAACATAATCAAGGAATATATCGTGTAAAAAATAGTGACAATAAAAAATTAATATTAATGACATGTTTAATGAATAGTAAAATCTATAGGAAGTATTGTGCTAATTTATCAATGGGATCCAAAATGAAAGAATTAAAATTAAATAATATTTTATCAATCCCGTTTCCTAATTTTCCGGAAAGCGTTGTAAATAATATATGCTCTTTATACTATAATAAACTTACAAAAGAAGCATCAACAAGTGAAAGGTTTGAAATTGATAATAAAAATTGGGATGATAAGGCTGGAGTTTTAGATTTGTTTAGCTCTATTCAAACAACAAAAGAAAAATTAAATGATATAATTGAAAATATTTATATTAATGGAAATATTGATTTAAGTTATAAAATATTCTGAGCAGCACAATATTGCTGTTTTTTAAATCTTATATGAAAGTTATCAAAGAAAAAATATATTGATAAATGATGAAATAGATAGAAAATGACATGAAAAATATTAGCTTTTATGACATATAATTATGAATCTTTATAGTCATATAAGTGCTTTGAAATTTTAATATAGTTGATTGTTTCTATTTTTTACTTGCAAATTTTATAATCAATTTTTGGTGGGACATAAGTATCAATGGAAACGCAATTAAATTAATGAAAATTTATTGTCTAAGTTATGGTACATAAAAAGATATATCACAAATATTTATAAGTTTGGATAAGAAGATTTTAATTGAAGAAAATATATTATTAAAACTACAGGAACTAAAAAAAGGACTTATGCAAAGTATGTTTGTATAGAATAATGTTGATTGGCACAAAAAAGCATTGAAAAGCATCAAAAAGCATCAAAAAGCATCGAAAAACATCAAAAAGCAAAAAAAAGTTAAAAAAAGCAAAAAAAAGAAAAATAAAGCACAAAAAAGCATCGGATATTCATTGACTTATAAAAGTCAAGTGGTAAAATATAGTAAAATGAAATAATTATGCAAAGAGGACTTAGGTCTTCTTTTTTTCATTTTAAGGAGGTGGTCATTATGAGCTATCATCCTATTAATTTTTATATTTTTATAATAATAGGATGAACTAATAAGAATTAAAATTAAGAGAAATAAAGGATATATTTATTAATCATCCTTTATATGAACCTACAAAGTAGGATGAATTTCGTAAGTACGAAATAAGAATAGCACCATAACAATTCCTTATATTATAAGGATTTTTTTTGTTTGTGGTGCTA
>OIYS01000462.1_pt1 | contig 28695 bp, 21 predicted proteins | sample 1588271 | NCBI WGS metagenome assembly OIYS01 (sample SAMN03283286) | human gut metagenome | biome: human-associated habitat; material: feces | host: Homo sapiens | place: Peru | collected 2012
GGACGCTTTCGAGAAAGCGCCCCCACACCCCCCGCAAAGCTTTAAAACCGAGAGGGAACTTTAAACGTACTCTGTCTCAAGTGCTTCCGACTGCCGAATGTTGTCGAAAGAACAGTCGAATATTAGGTCAAAAAGGCTGCCGAAAACCGTCTCTGCCGTGCGTTTGTACGGAGGTGAAGAGGATTTCGGCGGCCTTGCGTTTTTTGTCAAAAAGCGGCTAAAACAGCAGCCTGTGTCTGCCGACATATACATCAAATACCGAATATCACATTAAATGGTCGAGAACGCCTGTAAAATACTTCTTGACATTTTTTGTCGTACATGATATAATGTGATGCAGTGTATTATATTAAGGTAAAAAATGATGTTACGGCGGGTATTATTCGGGGTATGAATTATCTCCCTTCCGATGTCGCGGGTCATTCTTACGTTGATACAGTGCAGGATTAATACCGTCGGCATCGTTCGACGACCGTTCGGCAAACCCGTTGAAAAACGGGGACGCAAAGTTTAGTGTCTAACCCGCGTATGCGGTATGATTGACTGACTGCACTTTTTATGGGTGTGGTCGGTCTTTTTTCATGGGCGCGGGCGGGAAGCTGGGGGGAGAGAGTATGCGTGCTCAATCTGATTACATTAACTATGACAAGGTCGACGAGAAGACGCGAGAGAGCATGGACAGGCTGTTCAGCGCGCCGCGCCGCGGGTATTGGGAACGAAAACGGGCGTTCGATATTCTTGTTTCGCTTGCAATGCTTATTGTGCTGCTGCCGCTGTTCATCATAGTTTCCGTTGTCATCGTGATAGACGACCCACATGCGGGACCGATGTTCAAGCAGAGACGTGTCGGGAGGCACGGGGTGGAGTTCACCATGTACAAGTTCCGCACCATGGTGGCGAACGCCGAGCAGCTGAAGGACAGTCTGCGCGGGCAGAACGAGATGGACGGTCCGGTTTTCAAGATAAAGGACGACCCGCGCATAACCCGTGTCGGAAGATTTCTGCGCGCGACAAGCATTGACGAGCTCCCGCAGCTGTTCAACGTTCTGCGCGGGGATATGAGTCTGGTCGGACCGCGTCCGCCGCTGCCCGACGAGGTCGCGCAGTATGACGATTACGAGCGGCTGAGGCTTGTCGTCACTCCGGGGCTCACGTGTCTGTGGCAGATATCGGACAATCGGAATGAGATTCCGTTCGAGGAGTGGGTCGAGATGGACATTGATTACATAGAGCACCGCACCGCTGTCGGGGATATCGTGATAATGTTCAAGACGGCGATGGCGATGATAGGCAAAGAGGGGCGGTAAGGCGCAGGAAAACACCTCGCATTAAATTGCCGCACGGTTGAATATGCATTGCGAGTGATTAAGCAAAAATTGCGATGACGGTGTTAAGCATGCGCACGGACGTGAAAGCCTCCCTCATTGAACCGCGCGGCGGTGACACAGCGTCGATATTGAACGAGCGGCGGAGCTTGCTCGCGGCGGGGATTAATTTTAGATTCGAGACTCACCTACAGGAGGCGGCAGAATGAAAATAGCAATGATAGGTCACAAGGACTTTCCCTGCCGTTCCGGCGGGGTGGAGGTCGTTGTATACGAGCTGGCGACGCGGCTTGCGGCGCGCGGAGAGGACGTAACCGTCTACAACCGCGGCAGGCAGCGCGGTCACAACCGCTACCGCGTCGAGGGGGTGAACGTTATACGTTCATTTACTTTCCGCCGTCAGAGCCTGAACGCGATGGTCTACTCGTTTACCGCGACGCTCGGGGCACTCCGCCGTCGCTATGACATCATGCATTATCATGCGATAGGTCCGTGTGTGCCGCTGATAATCGCGCACGCCTTCGGCAGACACACGGTCGCGACCGTTCACGGGCTGAACTGGCGGGTGGACAAGTGGCGCGGCTTTGCATCGAAGTACATAAAGCTCGGCGAGCGTATCGCGGCGAAATACGCGGACGAGGTGATAACGCTCTCGGACGAGATGCATCGGTACTTTCTCGACACCTACGGGCGCGACACCGCGCTCATACGGAATGCCGTATCGCCCGTTCCGCCGACCGACATCGGCATCATCCGCGAGAAATACGGGCTTGAAAAGAACGGCTTTATCCTCTATGTCGGTCGTATATCGCCCGAAAAAGGGGTCGACGAGCTGATAGAGGCGTACAAGCGAGCACAGCCGACCGAGCGGCTTGTCATTGCGGGCGAGATAGGCAGCGATCCGTTCGGAAGTGCCGTGCGTGAGGCGGTGAGCGGCTGCGAGAACATCGTCTGCACCGGCTTTGCCGGCGGCGAGGAGCTTTTTTCTCTCTACTGCGGCTGCGCGCTCTATGTGCTGCCGAGCCACACGGAGGGACTTGCGCTGACCCTGCTTGAGGCGATGTCGGCCGGCGCAAGCTGTCTTGTTAGCGACATTCCAGAGAACACCTCGGTGCTCGGCGATTTCGGCTGTGCGTTCCGCACGGGCGATGTTGACAACCTTGCCGCGCGGCTGCTCGATGCCCCCCGAACCGATTCGGCGGAGCGTGACGGTGCTGCGCAGGCGGCGTACGTCGCGCAGACATACGGCTACGACCGCGTGATAGACGAGCATATGGAGATATACCGCCGCGTCTGTGACGGCGGGACGAAAAGGAAGCGCGGACGCGCGCCGCGCTGAACGGGAAACGGCGGGTGCCGTAGAAAAGGGGGCGCTGTGCGGCTTGCGGTTCGGCTGTGCCGTTCTCGCGAATCTGTTACAAAATGCCGTTTCCGCGGAGACGGGGCAAGGAGAAAGCGATGGAAAATACACCTGTCAGGGTATCCGTAATAATTCCCGTTTATAATGTAGAGGAATATCTTCCGCGCTGCCTTGATTCGGTGCTGACGCAGGATTTTGACGGCTTTGAGGTGATACTTGTCGACGACGGCAGCACCGACGGCAGCGGCGGCATCTGCGACGAATACGCGCAGCGATATCCGAGCATCACGGTCATACACAAGAAGAACGGCGGGCTGTCGGATGCACGCAACTGTGGGCTTGACCGCGCGGCAGGCGAGTATGTGCTGTTTGTCGACAGCGACGACCGCATTGCATACGGAGCTCTGTCGACGCTTTATTCCGAGACGCATGCCGTCGGGACGGATGCCCTCTCTGACGGAGATCGGGTGGATATGGTTATAGGACGTGTCAGGACCGACAGTCCGTCATCCGCCATGGACCGCTTTGAGAGGATAGCTGCGGAGCGGCTGGAATGCCATCGGATGTATACCGGCAAGGAATATCTGATAGGTTGTCTCACCGGGGGTGCACTGCGCATAGAAGCATGGCGATCGCTGTACCGACGTCACTTTCTGTCGGAGGGCGGTCTGCGCTTCAAGGTCGGGATAACTCACGAGGATGAGGAATTTACCCCGCGTGCTTTGCTTGCGGCGCGCAGGATTGTGCTCAGCGACGTTGAATTTTATCTGTACAATAACGCTCGGAGCGGGTCGATTATGAACTCGGCATCGCTCTCGCCGAAAAAGGCGCTCGACCGCATGCAGACCTATTCGGAGCAGCTTGCGATGTATGCCGATGTTGAGCCGCGGCGGCTGCGACGTCTGCTGCAGGACGATATTGCATGGAAGTACATGGACTGCTGCAAGCAGTATCGGCTTACCGGAAATGCCGATCTTCACATCCGCCGAACGCTGCCGCTGCGCTGCGCGTATCACTTTAAGCGCCGCGTGCGCGCGCTCGCATTCGCGATAAGCCCGCGGCTGTATATGCGCATCGGCTGACACGGGGCGATATGCGCCCGGATGCGACCGCAGACGAAAAATAACGAATAAAAAACGATAAATTGCGACGTAATCCGATAAAGATTCGAGCGAGAGCAGGGTCGGGGAACGAGCGAGGGCGGTACGGCGAAGCAAAGCCGAATAAAATCGAAACACGGCGAAAAACCGAAACGAGAACGGAGCGGGAAATGGGTAAAATAAAGGACGGGGCGAGACCCTCGAAAAAAAGAAACAGACTGATAGATCTGCTGGTGTGCCTGCTTCTTGTGGGCGGGCTGCTGCTCGGGCTTGCGCTCGATATCGTGCACGACAGGACGAACTACCGCGTCGAATTCTATCAGCTCAGCTCGAAGCGTGTCTCGGGCGGTTTGCGCATCGTCTTTCTGACCGATCTGCATCTGCGCGAGTACGGAGAGGATAACAGCGAGCTTGCAGAGGACATCGAAAAGCTCTCGCCCGATCTTATCCTGCTCGGCGGAGACATGGTGACCGAGAGCGTTGCGGGCTATGACGGAATGCTCTCGCTGTGCAGCCGTCTCTCGCAGACCGCGCCGATATACGGTGTGCTCGGCAATCATGAGGACGTCAAGATATATCTGCAGAAGGATACCGCACTGCTCGATTCGTTCGAGGCGGCGGGCGTTCACTGGCTCATCAACAGCACCGAGCAGATAAAGGTGGGCGGCAACACCGTAACTCTCATCGGCGTTGACGGAAAGCCTGCGGACTTTGAGCGCTACGGTGCGAGCGACGTAATGGAGCGCAGCGGGGAGGAGAGCCGCGGCTTTCGGATATGCATGGCGCATGTTCCGACCTACTTTACCGAGCGGCTTGACGACTATTCGTTTGATCTCGGGCTTGCCGGGCACACGCACGGCGGCATAATAAACCTGCCGAAGTTCGGACCGCTCTACTCAGACGAGGAGGGCTTCTTTCCCGAGTATGCGAAGGGCGAGTACACTCTCAAAAACGGCGCGACGCTTATCGTCAGCGGAGGACTGGGCGACTCGAGCAGCTTCCCGCCCCGCATCAACAACACCCCCGAGCTGACGGTGATAGACATTTCCTGACGGTATTTACATAACGAAAACTCCGCAGCCGACGTGCGGCGCAGGACGAAAGGACGCATAATATGGACGGGATAAAGAGCAGAATAAAGAGGACCTTCGGATTCTTCTGGCGGTACAAGCTCAGGAGCGTGTGCGTGCTTGCGGCGCTGCTCGCGGCACTGAGCGGGGTACACTATTATAAGAGCGGAAAGTCGGGCAACGCCACCGTTTCCTTCAACTATTCCGAGGCATCACAGGGGCTGAACCCGAACAAGACCCGATTCAGCTTTTCCGAGATAGTGTCGGATGCGGTGCTTGAGCGTGCCATCGATCTCGCGGGGCTTGAGGGCAGCATAACGCCGTCTCAGCTCTCCGCACGCATCGGGCTTTCTCCCGTCGACACGGGCAATGCGAGCGGGGACGACGAGTACATCAGCACGACCTACCGCATCTCGCTCAGCGCCGACGGTCTCGAGCTGCGGGGGCGCACGGCGGGCGACCTGCTGAAGAACATCTGCGGCGCGTACCGCGAGTATTTTCTCGAGAACCACTGCGACAATCAGGAGATACTGCGGCTGCGTCTCGAGGAGACGACCGACTGCGAGCCGTTTCTGCGCATGAACGAGCTCAGTCAGCGTGTGAAGCAGATAAAGAAATACATGAATGCGCGTATGACCGACAACCGCACCTTCTCGGACGACGATACGGGACTGAGCTTTGACGAGCTCGACAAGCGTCTGCAGAATATCATAGATTACGACATTCCGAACGCCACCGCGTACATAATCGAGTGCGGCGTAGCGAGCGACGAGCGGGAGCTTACCCGCATTCTCGAATACAAGAACAAGATAGAGGCGGTATCCGAGTCGAAGCAGCGCGCGTACTACGACGCGGACAACGACGGCATCGCCGCATACGAGGAGCTGATGTCCGCCGCAGTCATGATACCGACGGTGGACGCGCAGGAGCAGTACTACATGTCCCGCACAAAGACGGCGATGGACGCAATGGCGCGCAGCGCGGACGATGCGCTCGCGGAGGCGACCGAGCACCGCGACGAGATAGTCAGTACCGAATATGTTATAGAAAAGCTCGCGCAGAACGAAACCGCACCCGAGCAGCTTGCCGCCGCGCGCAGCATGATAAACAAGCTCGAGCGTGCGCTGAACGGGCTCGCCGAGGATGCGCTCGTGCTCGACAACGCGTATATCGAGTACAAATCGCAGAACTACGTTACCTTTAATTATTCCTCCCCATCGCTCATTCAGCGTGCGGAGCTGAAAAAGACGGCGGTCGAGCTGGTGCTCTTCTGCGCCGGTGCGGCGGCTGTCGAGTACATCCTGCTCGGCAGGAGAGCGAAGAAAGAGAGGACGGACAGATGAAAAAATTTCAGATTCTGAGATATCTGAAGCGCTTCAGCGTCCTGATACTCGTCATATCCCTGCTCGGCGCGGCGCTGACCTATATCTATACCGACAGGCAGCTGCGCTATACCGCATCCGTCGTTATCAGATATACGAACTCCGAGATAGCAAACGGCTACACGCCCGACGGCACAAAGCTCGATGTGGGCGAGATATATTCCTCGTCGGTCATTTCACAGGCGATGAACTACCTCGGAAACGACGGTCCGCTCAACATCATCCGCTCGCGCTGCAGCGTCGATGAGGTCGTCTCGGAGGAGCAGCAGGAGATAAATCAGGCGCTGCTCGACAAGGGCGAGGAGGTCACATACTTCCCCGACACCTACCGTGTGAACCTTGTCGTTGACGGCGAGTACGGCGAATCGTACGCGAGAAACGTTCTCGACGCCATCATGCAGAGCTACTGCACCTACTATACCGAAAACTACGTCGAGCAGCGGCTGTCGCTCTCGCCGTCTGCCGACCTGCTCGGCGGGGCTTACGATTACTACGAGTGCATCAGCATCCTTGAGGATGACACTAACGCAATGCTTGAGTTCCTAAAGACGAAGAAGGACGACCATCCGAACTTCCGCTCATCAAAGACAGGCTACAGCTATGCCGACCTTTACAACATCTATCTGCAGTTCAAGAACTACAAGATACCCGAGCTGTATGCGCGCGTTCTCGAGGGTCCGCAGATCCGCGACGGAGAGGTGCTGCGCCATGCGCTCGAAAACAGCATTGCAGAGTCGAAGCAGCGCGAGGAGATACAGACCCAGCGCCGCGAAAAGCTCAGCGCGCTGATAGATAATTTCGTTGAGCAGAATGTGACCATGCCCGGCATCCTGAGCGACAAGGAAGGAAACAGCGTTTCCTCCGACTATATCATCGGCGAGATAGTCGGACGCGGTTCTGGCTCGGGCTCGCAGACCACATACGACGGGCTCGTGCTTGATATGGTGGATATAGATAAGCAGATATATACCGAGCAGATAGAGCGTGTTTTCCGCGAGGAGATACTGCGCGATTTCGGTATCGCATCGGCGGGCGCGTCGGGAACGGAGTCCGAGCATGAGAGTATAGAGCAGCTTATCTCCGACTACGAGCAGCAGCTCGGCAGCTACTACGAGATAGTCAGCACGACGGGCAGCGAGCTCAATCTCTCGCTCAGCGCCGATTATCTCAAGATGCTAAGCACCGTGCGTGTGACCCCGTCCATCAATCGCGGACTGTACATCGCGCTCGCGCTTGTGCTTTTCCTTATCATCGGCTGCGGCGGTGCCGTAGTGATCGGACGCGCCGAGGATATCATCAATTACATGCTCTATACCGATAAAAAGACGGGGCTGCCCAACCGCGACCGCCTTAACATACATATCGACGGTCTCGCGAAAAGCATTCTTCCCGACGACTATACCTGCGTCGCCCTGCGCATAGACAATCTGACCGAGATAACGAGCCGCTACGGCTATTCGGTGGGCGACGGAATTCTGAGAGACTTCTCCGACATTGTCAGTACCATGAGCGATACCGAGGGCTTTGTCGGTTATAACGGAGTGGGCAGCTACATCGCCTTCTTTGAGAAGTGCAGTGAGCGCAAGGCGGGCGTTATCCTGTGTATACTCGCTCAGCAGATCGGGGAGTACAATCGGATAAATCCCGACTACCCTATCCGATACAGCGCCGCAAGCGAAACCACCACCGCCTCCGGAGTTTACGATGTCCGCGAGCTGCTGCGTCTTGCAATGGCTAAGCTCGGACGTATCGAGGCGGAGCGGGCGGGCGCTGCTGCGGGATCCGATTCGGAAAACGCTGCGGAGTCCGCTGCGGAGAAGTCGGCGTCCGATAAGGATGCTGTTGCGGAGGAAGGAAGCGGAGACGGTTTATGATACAGAATCAGAGACCGTATCAGCTTGTTTTCTCAAAGACAGGCAGCGCTGCATTTGCCGCACCGATAGCCGTCGGCGCGCGCATATGCGGCTTAGGTCTCGGCATACTTGCCTCTCTTTTACCCGAGAGGCGGATGCCTATCGGCGATGAGTCCGCGGCACGGGCGGAGGCGGAGCGCCTTTTCCCGCGGCCCGAGCCGTCGCCCGAGAGGTTTCCGCCGCTGCCGCCGTGTGACCCCGAGGTCGAGGTCTCGGTCATCGTTCCCGCGCATAACGCGGAGCGCTATATCACCGAGTGCATCGACAGCGTGCTGACTCAGGCGGGCGGACATCGCGTACAGCTTATCGCTGTGAACGACAATTCTGTTGACCGTACCTGCGAGCTGCTTTCCCGTTACCGTGACCTGCCCGACGTTATCCTCCCTGAACTGCACCGGGGCGGAAGCGCCGCAAGGGCACGTAACGAGGGGCTGCTGCATGCGGTCGGCAGATATATACTGTTTCTCGACAGCGACGATGTTCTCGCTCCCGGGGCGATAGACAGCCTTTTATCGGCTGCCGAGCGCCTCGGCGCGGACGTTGTTCAGGGCGGGTGGCAGTATATAGACGAGGGCGGCACACGCGGTGCCTCCCAACGTTATGCCGACGCGGTGTACGAGGGTAATTGTCGGGCAGACCGATTCGATCTGCCCGGTATGCCGTGGGGAAAGCTGTACAGGCGGGAGCTGTTTTCGGACATTCGCTTCCCGCCCGCATACAGCTGTTGCGAAGATACTATCATTCATTTTCTTATATTTCGCCGCGCGCAGCGGGTCGCTTCCGTCCGGGAAAATGTTTACTTCTGGCGGCAGAACCCGCGCGGCATCACCGCGGTGTCGCAGAATACCCCCCGCGCGCTGCAGAGCTATTGGATCGTCGGGGAGCTGCTTGATGCGGACGCGCGGCTCGGTCTGCCGCGAGATGGGCTGTTTCTGCGCAGTCTTGTAATGCAGCTCTCGGGCTTTTTGTACTCAAATGTTGCGGGACTCGACGAGAGCGCACGGCGGGCGGTGTTCCGACTCTGCTGCGCGATGTATGCGCGGCTTGTGACGGGCGCGGGAGCGGGCGTTGATGCAAGCGCGGGCGCGGATGCTGATGTAAGTGTAAAAGCATATGAAGGCTCGGCCGCGGGTATAGACCCGAGAGGGCTGCCGCTGTCGCTGCGCCTCTGTGCACATTCGCTGCGCACATGCCGCTTCCGCGAATGGCAGAGACTCGGTCGGCTGTTTCAGCTTATGATGTGACGGGGGAAGGTGCTGCCGTCGCTGCGAATTCAGGTGAATCAGAGCCTTAGCCGCTTTTCTTTGACCATACAGGGCGCAGCGAACAACGCAGAGCGTTGTTCAAAAGCTCCAAAAGAAACGCCGATTCCCGGGGCGTTGCCCCGAACCCCACCGCCTTTGAAAAGGCGGGCGAAACTTTCTTGCTGCTTACTGCCTTAGTCGGTGCGTGACGGCGAAACTTTTCAGCTGCTTACCGCTTCAGTCGGTGCAGCCGTGAAAGACTCCCTATTGAAAAGCTTTACAGGGGGTCCGGGGGAGCGCTTTCTCGAAAGCGTCCCCCGGCGTTCCCCGGGATGGTGAACTATGCTTAGAGTATTACATTCTGTCAGCAACATGGACAGAGCGGGCATTGAAACGATGCTCATGAACTATTACCGTCGGATAGACCGCGATGTGCTGCAATTCGACTTTCTTGTCAACAAACCGAAGCCCGGCGACTACGACGAGGAGATACGCAGCATGGGCGGGCACATCTACGTCTCGCCCGGGCTGAATCCCATTCACTATCCCGACTATCAGCGATACATGCAGCAGATACTCTCTGCCGACCCCGACATTGCCATTGTGCATGCGCACAACGAGGCGATGGGCTATTACGCCCTGCGCGGAGCGGAGCGTGCGGGTATAAAAACACGCATAGCGCATGCGCACAACACCCGCATTATCCGCGACTACAAGTGGCCGCTCAAGATGGTCTGCAAGCAGCTGCTCCCGCGTGCGGCGACCGATCTGTGGAGCTGCGGGCGCGATGCGGGGATATATTTCTTCGGCAGGCAGCGCTGGAATGCGTGCGGAATGGTCATGCGGAACGCGGTCGACACCGCGCGGTTCCGCTTTGACCCCGAGGTCCGCGCCGCCGTACGTGCGGAGCACGGGCTGGGCGATCGCACGGTCATCGGGCATGTCGGGCGCTTCAACCTGCAGAAGAACCACACCCGTCTGCTCGACATCTACGCCGAGTATGCGCGGCTCGATCCGAACTCGGTGCTTGTGCTCATCGGCGAGGGCGAGCTTGAGGGTGCGATGCGCGAGAAGGCGCGTGCACTCGGCATTGCCGACCGTGTGATGTTCGCGGGTCTGCAGAGCCGTGTCGACCGCTGGTATCAGGCGATGGACGTGTTTGTGCTGCCGTCGCTTTTCGAGGGCTTACCTGTCGTCGGTATTGAAGCGCAGACATCGGGGCTGGCGTGTCTGTTCTCGGATGCCGTGACCGACGAGGCCGCACTGTCGCCGCGCGCGCTGCGCGTTCCGCTCACCGAGACCGACGAGGGCTGGGCGCAGGCGCTTAAAATGCTCGCGCACGGTGATTTTCCCCGTGAGACGGGGGCGGATCTCGTCCGCGATGCGGGCTATGACATCGGTCATGAGGCGCAGCGGATACAGCAGCTGTATCTTGAAATGAGCAGGCGCTGAGCGGCATGGCACTGCAATGCAATGAAGCAGCTTTCCCGCAGTTATAATTCGGGATGCGGCTTGCTGCGTGCGGCTCGAACAATCAATATCAATAAAAGGAGCGAAGGAACATGGCGGAGAAAAAACGGTTCGACTACATAGACGCTGCCAAGGGACTCGCGGTGCTGCTCGTTATTTTCGGGCACACCTTCCGCGAGTCGATGCGTGCGGATCTCGCATGGTGCGATGTGTCGTATGTCGTGGTCTACCGTTTTCATGTCTCGCTTCTTTTTCTGCTTTCGGGGCTCGGCTTCGGGCTTGCCGCGCAGCGCTACCGCGCGCAGTCCCCGCTTGAATTTCTGCGCCGCAAGGCGCGCTCGCTGCTGCTTCCGTGGCTGTCGTATTCGGTGCTGATGTATATCATCTTTGCGCTTATATGGGCGCTTCCGCCGCTGCGCGGGATGCTTGCGGGCAGCGCATACGAGCTAATCTCGCCCGCGCGCTATCTGCTCGATATGCTGAAAAACGAGAACCCCTACTGCTTCCATGTCTGGTATCTGCAAACGCTGTTTCTGTTTACCCTGCTCACCTACGCTTGTGAGCGATATCTTCCCCCGCGCGTCTCGCGTGCGGTGCGGCTCGCGCTCGTGTTCATTATCCCGCTGCTTTACGACCTTTTCTGTCACGATTGGGTCTGGGCGGGCAAGGCGTTTATGCAGAAGGCGATGTTCTTCCTTGTCGGAACGCTCATCCCCGAACGGGCGATACGTGAGCATGCGCGTGCGCTCTCCGTCGGCGGCATCGGCTGCGGCGCTGTAATGCTGCTGCTTCTTTTCCCGCCGTACGGCGTTGACCTGTACGCTTCGCGCACGACCGCAATACCCGCGATGTATCTCGAAAACGCGGCTATCCTCGGTCTCTGTCTCGGCATTACGGCGGTGCTGTCGCCGCTTTGCGGACGTGCGGAGCGGCAAAGCGCGTCTGCGTCTCGCGTGCCGTGTGTGCTGCGGCTTGCCGCGTTCGGCAGGCAGACAATGCCGTACTACCTCTATCATCAGCCGTTCTGCTGCGCATTTCTCGGGCTCGTGCTGTACGAAAAGCTCGGCGTGCCCGCGCCCGCGGTCGTTGCGGCGTGCATGGCGGCGGGGCTGCTCGTGCCGTATCTGATTCTCCGTCTGCTCGGCGGGACGCGGCTCGGTGCCGCCCTCGAGCGCATGGGTCTGCCGACGGGCTCTGCCCGACACTGTAAAATGTCGTAGGCGGGTACTGCTTTACCCTGCAAAATGTCGCAGACAAGCGCCGCCCTATGCTGCAAAATGTCGCGGATGCTCAGACGGCAAATATCAACACAATTTGATTTAACACGGAGCTTTCACGGGAAAGCAGGAGCATGACAATGGATAATGCAACGGTCTCGACGTCGCACGAAAAGAACAAGCGCGTCGTACTCAATATTATATCAAATCTCTCCTATGAGGCGGTCAAGATAGTATTCGGCTTTGTGCTGCCGCGGCTGTATCTTGTCAACTTCGGCTCGGATGTTAACGGGCTTGACAGCACGATAAAGAACATCTTTGCCTATCTCTCGCTGCTTGAGGCGGGGGTCGGGCTGTCGGCACAGTACGCGCTGTATCACCCCGTAGCGACGGGCGACACGGGTAGGATAAACTCAATTCTTGCCTCTGCGCGCCGCTTCTACCTGCGGTCGGGCATGATATACACGGCACTGACGCTGCTGTTTGCACTCGGTTATCCGCTTGTCGTGCAGACGAGCCTCGACTACTTTACCGTCTTTTCGGTAGTGCTGCTTTACGGCATTCCGGGCATCGTTCTCTTTCTCTGGCGCGGAAAATATAACGCCTTTCTCGAGGTCGAGGGAAAGAAATACATCCTCACCGCATTGCAGACGGCGACGCTCATCATCTCAAATCTCCTGCGTCTCATCTTCCTGCTCATTTCGGACAATCTCATTCTCATTCAGGCGACCTACTGTGTACCGTCGATTCTGCAGATATTCTTCATTATAATATATGTCCGCCGTCACTACGGCTGGATAGACTGGCATGCAGAGCCCGACAACACCTCGCTGTCGCAGAAGCGCTCGGTGCTTGTGCATCAGATATCGGGCTGCATCTTTTCAAATACCGATACGGTCATCATTTCGATAATGTGCGGCATGAACTACGCCAGCGTCTACGCGGTCTACTCGCTTTTCTTTGCAAATTTTCAGAAGATAGTCACCTCGTTTACGAACAGCCTGACCTTTAAATTCGGACAGATGTTCCATACCGATTTTGACCGCTTCAAGCGCGAATTCAGCCTGTACGAGACGGTCTATTACACCCTTCTTTTCGCCGCATACACCATCTTGACGGCATTTCTCATGCCGATAATCCGTCTGTATACGAGCGGTGTTTCCGATGCTGCGATATATATCAACACCGCCGCACTGCTGTTGTTTGCCGCGGTTACCGCGCTGACGGGTACGGAGGCGCCCATGCTGCAGCAGCTCTATGTTGCGGGAAAATTCGACGACACGCGCAATCAGGCAATATGGGAGATGACGATAAACATTACCGTTTCGCTTGTCGCGACGTGGCGGCTCGGCCTTATCGGCTGTCTTATCGGAACGGTCGCCGCGCTGCTCTACCGCAACAATGCGCTTATAATCTATACCTCGCGCCGCATCCTCGGCCGCAGCTGCCTGCAGCCGTACAAGAAGATTCTTGTGAACATCGCGCTCGGGGTCGGCATTATAATGCTGCTCGGCACCGACAGCTGTGAAGCGACGGGCTATCTGCACGTCATTCTCACGGTCATACCGCACGCGCTGTGGATAGCTGCGGTGTTTGTCGCCGTTAATGTGCTTATCAACCTGCGCGAGTGCATCGCGTTCGTGCGTTCGCGCCGCCGCGCGTGATGTCAGCCCTTGCGGGCGATTCATGCTGATGTGCGGGTGATTCCCGCCGCTGTGTGATGCCGCTGTGCGGGTGATTCATGCTGCTGCGTGCTGCCCGCCGCGCGGGTAATATTAAAGAATAACACCGAAGAATTATCCACCGCATGTGGAAAAAGCAGTGCCGCGGGCATGTGCCGCGGTGCGGAGAGGAGGTGACGGAATGAAAAGAAAAAGAAAGGCGGGGAGGCCTGCCGTACGGGTCGCTCACGACGCGGAGATCGGTGAGCGGATAAGCCATGCGCGCGCAGCGCACCTTGCGCAGCTCGCTGCTCTCCCGAATGCTGCGGCAAGGGCTGATGCGGCGGAGCGCGAGCGTATGCAGAGCCACGCAGCCGGTTTTTCGCGTCAGCTGCGATATGATAAGTCCGCAGACAACACCGTGCCCACAGTCGACACAACGCCTGTGTCCGATACAGCGTCCGCAGTCCATAAAGAGTCCTCGGCCCGCACAGAGCAAGCAGCCGTTGCAGAGTCTGCTGCCGCTGTGCTGCCGACATCTGCGTCTTCCTCCGACTCGGGGGCATCTCCGTCTGCCTCATTTTCCTCCGCCGCACTCGCTTCGCCCGCAGAGCGCAGCCCGCTCTCGGGCATCGGCGCGGAGATAGGCAGACGGCACGGCGGCAGGAGACACGGGCACGTATGGACGGGGCGTGCGGCGCGGGCTGCGGGCAGCTCACCGCTCGTATTAAAGCTGCTGTTCGTCCTGCTCCTCACCTTCTCGGCACTCGGCGAATGGAAGAAGATAAACAATGCTCTCGGCGGACTGCCTAAGATAATCACCGCGGGCATTATCGTTACCGCGCTCGCCTATGCCATCATCCGTCCTAATCTTGCGCGGCTGCGCGAGCTGCTGCCGCCGACTCTCATGTATTTCGGGCTTATCGCCTTCCTGCTGATATGGTCGCTCGTCATCTGGATACTAAACTTTTCCGATCTTTCGTCGATGGTACGCGGCTGCTCAAAGATGCTCTTTCAGACCGTCTCGATGCTGACGGCGGTCTCGGCGGTCTACATGTTCGGGATAGAAGCTATCGACCTTTTCTCGCTCGGACTCGGTGCGGCGAACGGGCTCATTATGCTGCTCGAGATACCGAACTACGGCGTTGCCGCGAGCATCCGTTCGCTCATCACCTGCATTGTCACCTTCGGCGATGCGGAGGGCTACGCGCGCAGCCTTGAGATACACGACCTGACCTTTGTTTTCGGTCAGCTGCTGCTCTACTATGCAATATTTGCACCGACCGAGACCGAGGATCAGCGCCGCCGCCGCAGACATTATATCCTGCTCACCGGCTTCTTCTTCATCATCGGTATGAAGCGCATCGCCATCCCCGCGGTGGTCCTGTTCGGGCTGCTCGGGCTGCTGCTGCGCAAAAGAAAGCGCATGACGGGGCTGTTCGTCTTTATCGGTATTGCCTGGACGGCGTTCTTCTTTCTCTACATCTACGGAGTGCGAACGGGCGCGGTCTCTCACCTGCTCGGCAAGCTCGGCATAGACACGATGGGACGCGAATATCTCTGGCAGCTCGCGAATCGCTGCTACACCTTCTCCCCCGCCTACATGGGCAAGGGCTTTGAGTTCATCGACACGATGGTGGGGCAGTGGTACCGAGACGGGCTGCTCAAGCTCGCATACGCCTTTCATAACGACATTCTCAAGGTGTTCGTCGAGATAGGCTTTCCCGGGCTGATGCTGTGGTCGCTCACGCAGTACGTCGCCTACCCGGTTTTTTGGGTGAAGTATGCGGACACGCGCACCGCGCTGCTCTACGTCTGCGAGCTCGGCTACATGACCGTCTCCTACCTCACCGACAATACCGCCTTCTATTTCTGGTGTACGATGGCGCTCCGTCTTGTTACTCTCGCATATGCGACCTCGCGCCGCCGCGCCGAGCCGGAGCAGACATGGCAGCCGCTCGACCGACGTTCGGTCCGTGACCTCATCGGGATAATGATGAACGAATAAGCGAGGCTTACCGCAACCCTTAAGGTAAAAGCATTTGCTTTCGGAAACTATGAAAGAAAAAAGCGGCAGACAGTCTGTTCAACAAAATGATATGACAGCGAAATGGGTCGCTCTTCTTTTCGATAAAGCAGGCCTTCCTTTTTCTGATACCTGTGTTTATGACAGGTGCGTGCGCGCTTATGATACAGAGCTTCCCCGTTCGTGCGGGGCGCGAGTTCATTGCCTCCGCTTGCGGCGGCGTGCTGTACGAGCTGCTCGGCGTGCAGCACCGGCGGTGCGGGAAACGGCGGTGAGACGGCTTTCTGCGGTTGTCCGTCGGTGCTGACCGGTAGTGCTCTGTCGAAAGCTGCCGTCGAAAATCCGTTTTCGCAGTCCTGCGGAGACTCGTCACTTATGCGGCGGACCGGTCGTTCTTGCCGCCTTGCGCAGCTTTGATTTTATTATACGTTATCACATGGGAGGTGCTTTGATATGAAGGAAGGGACGGCGGCTGTGACCGCAAATACCGCCCCCTGTGCATCACACGGGAAGCCTGACCGACGCACACGGCACACATCGATAGCTCCGTCCGCCCCGTCGGGCGGCAGACTCGGCTGGGTAGACATCGCGCGCGCCCTTGCGATGCTCGCCGTCATATTCGGGCATGTCGGAACCGAGACGATGGGCGCGGGCTACACGCAGGATGGGGCGTACGGGCTGATAACCATGGTAATCAATCCCGTAAAGCTGCCGCTTTTCTTCGCGCTCTCCGGCTACCTCTTCTCGGCAAAGAACGACGACCTCGCATATCTTGCCCGCCGCACCGTGCGCGCGCGGCTCGTACCCTATGCGTTTTGGGGTTCGTTTATGGGGCTCGTCGCCTCAGCAATGGACCTTTTGCGCTGCGGCTTTGATTTCGGCAGTCTACCGTCGCTGCTGCTCTCCGATTACGTTTTGCCGTTCCTGCGCGGCAATCTTATCTGGTTCATTCCGTGCCTTACCGTGCTCGAGCTCATCTTTGCGCTGCTGCTGCGGCTCTCGAAAAAACGCACTCTGCCGCTCGTGCTGCTCACCGCGCTCTGCACCGTGCTCGGCTATATCGTCTCGTCGCGCGGAGAGATACTGCCGTGGAAGATAGATACCGCGCTGACAAGCACGCAGTTTATGACGCTCGGATATCTGCTGCGCCGACTGTATGACGGTATGCGATGCGACGGCAATTTCCATAATGTAGAAAAATCAGAAACGGAAGAACATGTAGACGGTGCGAGTAAAACAAACGGTACGGACGGCTCTAACGCCACCGAACGTGCAGAATGTGAAGAAAAAACAGACTGTGATTGCGCAAGCAACGCAGAGGGCGCGGCGCGCGCGGACGGCAAAAATCGCAAATCCGCTGCGCTGACGGGGCTTGCACGCAGGGTGCTCGGCCTCGGCGCGGGCGTTCGGACGGCGATATTTGTCGGGCTGTATGCCGTGCTGCTCGCATCGCTCAATCCCGTGTGGCGCGGCTGCCCCGTGAACATGAATCTCGGCGGCTACTTCAACCCCGCGCTGTTTACCGTGCTGTCGTTCGTCGGTGTGCTTGCGGTGTTCGCACTGTCCGAGCTGATAGGCAGCTCTCGCGTGCTCTGCTTCATCGGGCGCAATACCTTTGTGTTCTTCGTGTGGCATATGTACGCGGCAAAGGCGGGGCTCGCGCTGCTCGGGCTGCTGCCGCATTCGGGGGCGCTGCCCATGACCGTCGCGGTGCTGCTTGTTACCGTGTTCTCCGCTGCTGCGGCGGCTGTCGTCAGCGCAGCGGTCAACCGATTTATTCCGTTCTCGGTCGGGCGACCCCGCCGCTGATAAGCCCGCCGCAGCATGCGCGGAAACGCAGTGTCCGCACGGCGAAAAAATCGGATGCGGCGGAAGAAATCGGGCGCAGTCCCCCCGCGCCGCGCGACTCCCTTTCGACTTTATTGTTCTCGGAGGTGCCGAATGGTACGTGTCTCGTTCATACTGCCTGTATATAAGGTGGAAAAATATATACGTCGGGCGATAGATTCGCTGCTCGCACAGACGATGCCCGACTTTGAGGCGATATTCGTCGACGACGGCTCGCCCGACAACAGCGCCGCGATAATTGCCGAGGCGGCGGAGCGCGACAGCCGTCTGCGCCTGATAAGAAAGGAGAACGGCGGGGTTGCGAGCGCGCGCAACGCGGGTCTCGATGCCGCGCAGGGAAAGTACATCTTCTTTCTCGACCCCGACGACTGGGTCGAGCCCGACGCGGCGCAGCAGCTCGCCGATATCGCCGACCGAGAGGGTGCGGATATTGTGATGTTCGGCAAGGAGAACGACATCTACGACGAGCAGGGGAACGTCGTCAGCCGCTCGTACGCCATGCCGCCGCTCGACGGCGTGTTTCGCGGACAGCCTTTCCGCGATAACTTCGACTGCATCGCATCGTCCCATCTGATAACGGATAAATTCATGCGGCGCGGTTTCATCGAGCAGCACGGCTGCCGCTTCCGACGCTACGATATCGGCGAGGACGCGATGTTCTTTATTGATTTTTATCGCCATGACCCCGCATGCCTTGTTTCGCTGCGCAGAGTGTGCTATCATTATACCGACTCGCGCGCAGGCTCGCTCTCAAACTCCTATCACCCCGAGCGGGTCGACGGGAACTTTTATATCAGTGACGCGCTGCGCAGCGTCGTACACGAATGGGGTCTCGACGACAGCCCGATGCATTCCGCGACCGTCAAATACTGCACCGTCCGCGACCTGCAGATGGGCATTAAGAATATCTCGCTCAGCGGCAAAAGCCACCGTGAGCAGACGGCATGGCTGCGCCGCGTGATGAGCATCCCCGACGTGCGGGAGGCGGTGCGCGATACGCCGCTCTCCTCCGCCGGAAGTCGCAACGATACCGTAAAGCTCCTGCTGCTTAAAGCCCGCCTCTTCGGCGCAGTCACCGCACTCTCCGCGCTTAACCGGAGACGTTGAGGGACGGGGGACGCGGAGTACGAGCGGGGGACGCGGGGGAACGCGGCCTTTTGAAAAAGGCCTGGCGAAAACTTTGTAATAGGGAGTCTTTCTCGGGCAGAGGAGCGGGACGATTGCAAGGTAAAGGTTTCACCTGCCGACGCGCACGGACCGGGGCTCAGACAGTTTAAAAGTTTCGTCAACCTTTTCAAAGGTTGCAGGGTGTGGGGCAGCGCCCCACAGAACGGCGTTTCTTTTCCTTAGCTTTTCTTTGCGCCTGCATGGTCAAAGAAAAGCGGCTAAGGCTCTGATTCACTCGAATTCGTAGTGACAACAGCGTTTCTTTTTGTTAACTTTTCGAACAATGCTTGCGTTGTTCGTTGCGCAACTCGCTCGCACAAAGAAAAAGTGGCTAAGGCTCTGATTCGACTGAATTCGCAGTGACGACAGCGTTTCTTTTCCTTAGCTTTGGAACAACGCCCCGCGTTGTTCGCTGCGCCCTGCATGGTCAAAGAAAAGCGGCTAAGGCTCTGATTCGACTGAATTCGCAGTGATGACACACGATGACAAAATAATTTGCAGTAAATCAGGCTAATAATGCACCAAAGAGACAACAAATTATGATACCTAAAAAAATCCACTACTGCTGGTTCGGCGGGAATCCGCTGAACGCCGAGGCACGTGAATGCATTGACAGCTGGCGGCGCTTTTGCCCCGATTATGAGATAATCGAATGGAACGAGACAAATTTCGATGTCGGCTGCACACGCTACACCGCCGATGCATACCGTGACCGTCGCTGGGCGTATGTTACCGATTATGCGCGGCTTAGGATAATCTACGAGCACGGCGGCATCTATCTTGACACCGACGTTGAGCTGCTGCGTCCGCTTGACCCGCTGCTCGAAAGCAAAGCATATTTCGGCATTCAAAAGCCCGGAGAGGTAGCCACCGGGCTCGGCTTCGGCGCAGAGGCGGGAACCGAGCTGCTGCGGCGTTTGATGGCGGGCTACGAGGAGCTCGAATACTTCGGTGCCGACGGCAGGATGCAGGCAAAGCCGTGCGTGGACAACGACAGTGCGGTGTTTGCCGAGCTCGGTCTGCGTGCGGAGGATACCCTGCAGCGGCTCGGCGATATTGTCGTATATCCCGTCGAGTATTTCAATCCCAAGGATTTTGACACCGAGGAGCTGTCGCATATGACCGACAACACCTACTCTATTCATCACTATCACGCGACATGGCATACCGCAGGCGACCGCATGATGCTGAGCAAGCGCCGCCGACTGATTAAGCGGTACGGAACCTCGGAGGGCGGTGCGCGCTTCCTGCGATGGTACCGTCGAAACCGATACATAATCGCCGCGCGCCGCTACGGCTTTTCCGGTGTGCTCAGGCATCTGAAACGCAGGCTTCGTCGAATGCGCAGGATGTAATAGCCGTTTGTCCTGTCTTTATCATGATTTATCCCGACCGAATCGAGGAGAATTAAAATGACATCAAAGCTGAAAAAAATATCGAGCTACATAAGGGAGCTGCTGCTCATGCTGGTATTTCGCCCGCTCGGAGCGATATGTCGGCACGTCTGCCCGAGCATGCGCGGGCTGTGGCTGATATCCGAGCGCGGAACCGACGCGCGGGACAACGGCTACCGCTTCTATTCCTACCTTGTCTCTGAGCATCCCGAGGTCAATGCGCGCTACGTTATAACGCCGGACAGCCCCGACCGCGCGCGGATAGACGAGCTCGGGGGTGCGGTCGGCTACCGCAGCCTGCTGCACTATCTGATGTACTACGCCGCAGAGGCGCTGATATCGACGCACGTTCAGCCCGCCGCGCCCGACAAGGTCATATATTTCCGTCTCGCGCAGCACGGTCTGCATGCGAGCGGGCGGCAGGTCTATCTCAAGCACGGGATAATCAACAACGCAATGGACTGGCTGCATCACGGCAGTCTGTACATCGACCTGTTCGCGTGCGGCGCGGAGCCCGAATACGAGCATATCCGCTCGACCTACGGCTTTCCCGACGGGGTCGTGCGCTATCTCGGTCTCTGCCGCTACGACAGCCTGCAGAATCCGGGCAGCGGCGAGCGCATGATACTGCTCATGCCCACATGGCGCGGCTCGGGCTACCCGTCGGGCGACGCATTTTACGATACCGAGTACTGCCGCAGCTTCCGCTCGCTGCTTGCGAGCCCCGAGCTTGTGCGGCTGCTTGAAGAGAGCGATACGCACCTTGTTTTCTACCCGCACATCGAGATGCAGCGGTATATCGACTGCTTCCGCGCGGGCTCAGACCGCATCGTCATCGCCGACGCGGGCAGTCACGACGTGCAGGAGCTGCTGCGCAACTGCGCCGTGCTGATAACCGACCACTCGAGCGTGTTTTTCGATGTCGCCTATCTCGGAAAGCCCGTGATATACTATCAGTTCGACGAGGAGGAATTCCGCGCAAAGCATTACAAGGCCGGCTATTTCGACTGCCGCCGCGACGGCTTCGGACCCGTCTGTACAGGCGAGGCAGAGCTGCTGTCGGCTCTGCGGCACTGCATAGAGAGCGGCATGGTGCCCGATGCGGAATACAGACAGCGCGCCGAGCGCTTCTTCCCGCTGCGCGATAAAAACAACTGCAGCAGGACCTATGAGGCTGTGCGCGAGATAACGTCCGAGAGGAGGTAGACTATGGAGAATAACGAGATTGTCCGCTCGCTGAAATTCTACTGCGACGCTATATTCAAGTACGATTACGAAAAGGACAAGGTTTTTTTCTACTACGATTCAATGCACCCCGAGCACGCTAACAAGTGGTTCGGCGCGGAGCAGATAATTGAGGTCTATACCTCGAACTGCGTGTTCGCGGCGGACGTCAATCAGGTGAGCAGCAACCTCAGCCGCGATTCGATGCGCCGCTTCTGCGAGGGGGAGGAATGCTGTCGCGCATTTGAGTTGAAGATGAAAACTTCGACAGGCGAGACGGCATGGCATGAGGTGATATTGCAGCGTCAGGGTTTGCGTAATGTGCTTGTCTCCTGCCGCAACATCTTTACCGAGGTGCTCAATTCCTCGCTTAAGCGGGTGATGGACAATATCCTCGAAGATTTGCTCTTTATCGACACAGAGAGCGGCAGATACATGAACCATATTCACGGCATCGACCTGCGACCCGTTAACGACGACGGTGATTATGACCGCCGCGTTGATGCTTTTATCCGCGACTGCATTGCCGACAGCGAGGCGGAGGATGTCGCGAGACGGCTGCGGCTGAGCTATGTCCTCGGGCGGCTCGCCGAGACCGATCAGTACACGCTGTGTGTGGCGCTGCACGGTGACGGCGGCGCGATTTCGTATAAAAAACTGACCTATTCGTATATCGGAGAGGATCATACGATCCTCGTGCTTGCGAGGTTTGATGTGAGTGATATTGTCAATGAATACAAGCAGCAGCTGAAATACTACGAAAAAGAATCCTATATCGACGGTCTTACGGGTGCATACAACCGCAAGCACTACGAGGAGCGGCTGAAAAACTCCCGCTGCTGCGGCGCTGTAGCCATCTTCGACCTCGACGACTTCAAGCTCTGCAACGATATCTACGGTCACGCGGCGGGCGATGCCGTGCTCTCCTGCGTTTCGGGCGCGGTGCGCGCCTGCCTGCACGACGGTGAAAAAATAATCCGCTACGGCGGCGACGAATTCATGCTCCTGCTGCCGACGGTGCTTGACCGCGCGCTGCTCACCTCGCGTCTCGATCAGCTGTGCGACGAGATCGCGCAGCTCCGTCTCGAGGAATATCCCGGAATCGAGCTGTCGATAAGCATGGGCGGAACAATCGCGGTGAACGAGCCGCTTGAAGAGGCACTTGCGCGCGCCGACCGCTATATGTATATCGCAAAAACACGGAAGGGTACCGCGGTTACAAGCGACGTTGAGGGCGAGCGCGGCTCACTCTCCGAGAGCGAGCATCAGCGTCAGCAGGTACTCATCGTCGACGACTCCGAGCTTAACCGCGACATGCTCTCCGAAATGCTCGGCTCCGCGTACAGCATCCTGACGGCGGGCGGCGGCGAGGAATGCCTTGAAATGCTGCACGAGTACGGCACGGGCATCTCGCTCATCCTGCTCGATATAATAATGCCGGGCATCAGCGGCTTTGACGTGCTCGAGGAAATGAACCGCAGCGACGTTATCGCGGATATCCCCGTCATAATGATATCGAGCGAAAATTCGGACGACGTTATGAACCGTGCCTACGGGCTCGGCATCTCCGACTATATCAGCCGACCGTTCGATATGCGCGTCGTCTGTCGGCGGGTCTACAACATCATTAAGATGAACATGAAGCAGCGTCGCCTGACGGGTCTGCTTTCAAAGCAGATGAAGGATCGCGAGCGCAGCGGCAGACTGATGGTCGACATTCTCAGCCATATCGTCGAGGTTCGAAACGGCGAAAACGGACAGCATGTAGAAAATGTAGCGAGGATAACCGAGCTGCTGCTCGCAAGGCTCGCGACGCGGACCGACAGATACGGGCTGACGTACGGGGATCGCAGGCTCATCACGCTCGCTTCTTCGCTGCACGATATCGGAAAGATAGGAATCAGCGAGGAGATTCTCGGCAAGCACGGCGAGCTGACCCCCGACGAGCGCAGGATAATGCAGACGCATACCGTGCTCGGTGAGCAGATTCTTAATTCGCTCGAGCGCTTCCGCGGAGAAAAGCTGGTCAGGATAGCGGCGCAGGTCTGCCGCCATCATCACGAACGCTACGACGGCAGCGGCTACCCCGACGGGCTCGTGGACGAGCAGATACCTATCTCCGCGCAGGTCGTATCGCTCGCGGATGCTTACGACGCGCTTGTCAGCGAGCGCCCGTACAAGGCAAAGCTCTCGCATGCGGACGCGATGCGCAGGATATGCTTCGGCGAATGCGGAGCGTTCAATCCGCTGCTGCTCGAGTGCCTGCGCGATATTGAGGGCAGTCTCAGAGACGAGATAAATTGACAGAAATATCGAAACAACCTATAATACCGAAACAATCGAAACAACAGAAAAAACAAGGTGCGCTGCACCGCGGCTGCCGCACGGCAGGGAAAGGTGAAAAAATGGAGGTCAGGGAATTCTATACGAGGATAGGCGGGGATGCGGCGAGCGTTCTTGACAGGCTCGGAACGGAGGAGCTTATCGTGCGCTTTGTGCGGAAGTTCCCCGCAGACGGCAGCTACACTCAGCTGTGCGAGGCGATTGCGCAGGGTGATGTCGAGACGGCGTTCCGCGCCGCGCACACGCTCAAGGGCTTGTGCCTGAATCTCGGGTTTGAGTCGCTGTACAGGGTCGATGCGGCGCTGACCGAGGAGCTGCGCGCGGGCAAGCTCGCAGAGGCGGCAGAACAGCTCCCCGCAGTGAAGGAAAAATACGAGGAGCTCGTCTCTCTGATAGCACAGCTGTAATCGGGAACGAGGAGACGCGGGGGGAGACTTTCGAGAAAGTCTCCCCCCGCACCCCCCTACCAAAGCTTTAAGACTGAGGGACTTTTCAAAAGGCGCACCGACCGAGACGACGGCAGTGATAGGTTTTTATGACCGTTGCCGCACGGACCGAGACGGCATCGGAAGAGAAACCGCCCCGTGCCGATGTACCGACCGAGACAGTAACAAAAAGTACAGCCCGCCTTTTTGTAAATGATAGGTCCGTACTTAAAACTTAGGTGCAAATACACCTAAGTTTTAAGTATACATTTGATATTTTGCAAAAACGGCGGTGTGCCATACCTGAAAGTTAGGGGAAAATGCCTGTAAGTTTTAAATGAGCAGAGGTCGTCACCTTAATCGGTGGCGATTTTTTATCGGCAAAAGAAAACCACCGGCTCAGTCGGTGGTTTCTGTCGTAGCAGCAACGCAGAGGCGGGCTGATTTTTTCTTATGCTGCCGCTCGGTCGGTGCAGCCTCAAAAAAGCCCCAACTCAGTTTTAAAGCTTTGCGGGGGGGGTGTGGGGGGCGCTTTCGAGAAAGCGCCCCCCACGCGTATCCCCGCGTATCCCTGCGTCCCCCGCGCTCGGTCAGGCTGTTATTCATTGGAATCTATTTCCATTTCGGGGGGGGGTAGCCTTTATACGCCTGACGGCGCGGTCGAGCGCGGCGAGATTGACGGGCTTTGAGAGGTGGGCGTTCATACCCGCAGCGATGCTGCGCTGAACATCATCCGAGAAGGTGTTTGCGGTCATAGCGATAATAGGCACGACCCTGCCGTACGGATTGGTGCTGCTGCGTATCGCACGGGCGGCATCGTATCCGTTCATTTCGGGCATCTGGACATCCATCAGCACGATGTCGCAGCTTTCGGGTGTTGCGTCGGCGAAAGCGTCGACGAGCGCCCGACCGTTCGGGTAGATGCGGCAGACCGCGCCCGCGAACTCGAGCATAGACCCGAGAATTTCGGCGTTCAGCTTGTTGTCCTCGGCGCAGAGCAGCTTCATGCCACGCAGCATGGGATATTCTTCGGTGCTGCCTACGTCATTGCTGCCTACGTCGTTGCTGCTTACGTCGTTGCTGCCGTCGGCTTTGCTTCCTGCGTGCGGAGATGGCGTTTGTATATCTGTCTGCGCATCCGCCTGTGCCGATGTTCCTGCAGATATCGGCTTGACTGTGGGAAGCGTCGTATTCCCTGTGCCGTTGTCGATGCGGAGGCTGAGAATGACCTCGAACATACTGCCCTCGCCTTCGCGGCTTTCGACGCGGATAGCACCGTTCATCGCATCAACGATATTCTTCGCGATAGCCATGCCGAGACCCGTGCCGATTATCGGATTGACGGTCGACGCTTCGGCGCGAGAGAATGGCTCAAAAATATGACTCAGATATTCCTCGCTCATGCCGATGCCGTTGTCGGTCACGGTGAAGCGGAAGCGAGCGTAGGCGCGGTTTTCGCGTTCAAGCTCCTCAATGTCGAAATCTATCCTGCCGCCGTCGGGGGTGTATTTTATCGCATTGGACAGAATATTTATCAGCACGCGGCGGAGCAGCCGATCGTCGGCGAGCAGGCGGGTATGACGCAGATTCTCGGTGGTGATGCGCAGCTCCTGCCGGCGCAGCTCCGTCTGCGGGCGAATCATCGTCTCTATCTGGTCTATCTGATCGCACAGATCCATCGACTGTATATTGAAGCGTGCCTTGCTGTTTTCGAGCTTTGCCATGTCGAGCAGGTCGGATATCAGCCCGAGCAGATGGCGGCTTGAGGACTGTATCTTGTGCGTGTAGTCGAGAACGCGCTCGGGCGAATCGGCATTGTGCTCGAGCAGGTCGGCGAGACCTACGATGGCGTTCATCGGAGTTCTTATGTCGTGGCTGATATTTGCGAGAAAGTTGCTCTTTGCGCGGGTCGCACCCTCTGCGGTACGCATTGCGCGCTCGGCGGTTTCCTTCGCCTGTGAAAGACGCTCGTTCGCCGTCGCCAGCGCGGCGTTCATCTGCGCCTGCAGCTCTGCGCGCTGATGCTCTGCGGTCAGCTCCTCGCGGTGATGTGCGCGGAGCAGAAGAACGATCGATATCACCGACAGAACAAGCAGGATAGCCGCGAACAGCACCAGCGTCCGGGCGGCGGTGCCGACAATCTGAACGGTGCTCTGCGCGACGTACGATGACGGTATCAGGAAAAGCAGCGTCCAGTCGGTATCGCTCATGCGGTGCAGCGCGTAGTAGTACTCGGTCCCGTCGAGAACCGCATCGGACATCGCGGTGCCGCGATCCTCGAGCGCTTGCAGTGTTTCTTCAAATGAGCTGCCGTGCAGGTAATCCATCTTTCCGAGCACGGCGTATGCGTTGTGTTCCTCGAGCAGCTCGCTGCTGTCCGAGCTGAATATCAGCTGCCCGCTGCGGCTGAGCACATAAACGCTGTTGTTGCCGTCGTATGCATCGCAGTTGAAATACTGCGTGTACTGCTCCGTGGCCTGAGATGTGCCGTAATATGTGATGCTCGTCTCCCCGTCGCCGTCGCGCAGCACGACGGGCTCGGGCAGCCGCATGAGCAGATGTATGCGCGAGCTGCCGCTCGCATCGGTCACGTAACTGACCTTCGACGGGCTGCCCGCAATGCGGTCGGCACCGTTTTCGGTGTCGTCGGGACCGTCGGAGGTGTAATACCTTCCAAAGCTGTCGACGGCGATTATGTTCATCTGACGGTCGCCCATAAGCGCGGCGCGCTGCTCCTTTTCGAGTAGGGCGTAAAGCTCGTCCGGCGTCTGCGGAGGCTCAAGCGCGAGTAGGTTTGACTGCACCTTGACCTCGCGCCACCGCCTTTCGATAACGTTTTCGAGGTTTTTGAACAGCTGATCCGTGATGTCCTCCATCTGGCTCAATCGCTCGGTATACAGCAACTCGCCGAGGTCGCTGCTGTATATGCGAAAGAAGGCAAAAACAATGCTTCCGAGCGCTGCTATAAACAGTCCGAGCGTGACGAGCACCCACATTTTTGCTGTTTGTCGTTTCTTTTTCATGGACGTTCCCGCTTTTCTTTCGGCAGTATCGTGTGCCGCGGCGGCGGTGCAAGGCTGCACATGTGCCCGGCGTGATAATCTTATTTCCTGTATTGTATCACATATTTATGCAAATTGCAAGGAGGATCGATGCATCGGGAGGGGGAGACTGCATATCGGGACAAAGTTGCATCGGCACGTCGCAACCGTTTGAAAACGCAAGTAATATGTGATATAATGTGATATGTTACAAACCGTGACGAAACGGTTCGTTCTATTGACAAAAGAGGCGAATATCGGTGAACGGAAGGAAAAAAAGAAAGAACAACGGCTCAGACGGCGGGCTGCTGCGCCGCGCGCTGCGCGACTCGCTCCCCGTAATGGCGGGATATCTCGTGCTCGGCGCGGGCTTCGGCATGATAATGCAGTCGAAGGGGCTCGGGCTGCTCTGCGCGCTTTCGATGAGCGTGTTTATCTACGCGGGCTCGATGCAGTATGTGGCGATAGGGCTCATTACGGGAGGCGCGTCGTATATCACCGTTGCGCTGACTACCCTGCTCGTCAATGCACGCCACCTTTTCTACGGCATCTCGGTCGTCGATAAGTACCGCAAGGCAGGCGCATATAAACCGTATCTCGCCTTCTCGCTCACCGATGAGACCTATTCGCTCATCGTCGGCGCGGGGGATGATATTCCCGAGAGCGACCTGCCGCGCTATTTTTTTGCCGTCTCCGTGCTCGATCAGATCTATTGGGTCGTCGGCAGCGCGCTCGGCAGTCTCATCGGTTCGCTGATACTCTTCTCGACCGACGGCATGGATTTCGCACTGACCGCGCTGTTCGTGACTATTTTCGTCGATCAGTGGCGGCGCAACCGCGATAAGCTCCCCGCAGTGCTCGGCGTGCTGATCTCGCTCGTCTGTCTGCTCATTTTCGGCAGCGATTATTTCCTCATTCCGTCGATGATAGCTATCTCCGCCGCGCTGATACTTATCCGCCGTATCGAAGAGCCGAAATATGCCGAACAGTTCGACGCAGACGCTGCACCCGCAGTATTCGAGGTATCCGATGAAGCTCCGATATCGGACGCATCTCCGACATCGAAATCTGAGCCTGAAAACGGAGGTGACGCACCGTGACAAACAGCTATATCGCGATATGCATAGCGATATCGGCGCTCGTGACGCTCGCGCTGCGCGTGCTGCCGTTCGCGGTCTTTTCGGGCGGGAGACGCGCCCCCGCCGTTATTACGTACCTCGGCAGGGTCCTGCCGTATGCCATTATGGGTATGCTCGTAGTCTATTGCCTTAAGAGCACCGACCTTCTCGGTCCGACGCACGGTCTGCCCGAGCTGATTTCGGTCGCCGCCGTCGTGCTGCTTCACGTGTGGAGAAAAAATACTATCCTGAGCGTCGCCGTCGGCACCGCCGTGTACATGCTGCTCGTCCGGTTCGTCTTTGCGTGACGACGGGGACGGGGTACGCGCGGGGGACGCTTTCGAGAAAGCGCCCCCCACACCCCCCG
>OIYS01000463.1_pt1 | contig 28693 bp, 21 predicted proteins | sample 1588271 | NCBI WGS metagenome assembly OIYS01 (sample SAMN03283286) | human gut metagenome | biome: human-associated habitat; material: feces | host: Homo sapiens | place: Peru | collected 2012
TCTGCGCTTTTTTAGCCTCCCCCGAGAGCTTTTTCGGTCCGGACGATTTTAGCCTCCCCTAATCTTTCGAATTGCTGTCCTTGTCATTATCCTTATCGCTGTCCTTTGCGTCGGAATCACTCTTTTCGGACGGCGAATGCGCGGCGCAGCCGCGGTTATACTGCGTTGTTCCGCCTGTAACACCTGCGTATTTTCCGTCGCCGAGCGCGGTCTCATAGAACGGCTCGTACGGGTCGGTCGCGGGCGATACGCCGCTCGGAAGCTCGCGCCACGTATACTGCGCGTCCGTGATATTCACCTGAACGGGGAAATTACGCGAGGTTATGTTCAGCAGTGCCACCTGACCGGTGCTTCCGCAGCCGGAGTTTGCGACTCCGTTGCCTGAATCGTAGGGCACGAGAACATGCACATCGCATGCATCGACAGGCATCGTAGCAAGCGTAAAGTAGCCCGTTGCGACGCGCGAGCCGCGCGGGTCTGCCTTACAGTTATCGCCGTAGACCTTGCCTGAATCCATACAATAGTTGCATTCGATAACTCCCGCCGCATCGGTAAACGATTTCAGCGCAACGCCGTTATCCTGATTGTCGCGTTCGACAAGGTCCTGTACCTTGTTCATGACCTGATCCCATATCTTAGCCGACGGGGGAACGGAAGCCGAGAACGCGTTCAGACTCTGCGGCATCGCGTAGCCGAACCATACGCCCGCAACATAGTAGGGGGTATAGCCGACAAACCAGCGATCGCGGTCGTCGGTGGTAGTACCCGTCTTGCCCGCAACATCAACGCGGTTCTTGAGCGTTACCGAGCTTGCGGTACCGCGGCGAACGACGTTCTGCATCAGCTTTGTCATGATAGTGGCGGTCTGATCGCTTATGACCACCTCGCCGAGGGTATTAGTGTTATCAACGATGATATTACCCTGCTTATCCTTTATCTGAAGGATGGTATGCGGCTCGGTATAGATACCGCCGTTCGGGAATATCTGATACGCCGCCACCATTTCGAGCAGTGTAACACCGTAGTTCATTCCTCCGAGTGCAAGCGCGGAGTAGTCCTTATCCGAAAGGACAGCGCCGCTCTTCGTCTTCCGCGACTCGATGAAGTTATCCATATGCAGCTTGTTCTTTACAAAGTCAAAGCTGCGGTCGAGCGAGAGCATGTCAAGCACCTTATATGCTACGGTATTCAGCGAATTTGTGACCGCGTAGTCGATGGTGGTAAGTCCGCGGAAGGTATTAGAATAGTTCTGCGGATAACCGTCGGGACGCGACCATACGGTGCTTCCGTCCTCGCCCTCCGTCTGCTCACCGAAGTTAACGGGAGAGTCGTCGATAACGCTGCCGTAGTTTATGACACCCGCATCTATCGCAGGGGCATATACCGATATCGGCTTTATCGACGAACCGGGAGAACGGGTGGTCTGGGTAGCGTAGTTCTGTATCAGGTTCTGCGTTTTTTTGCCTCTGCCGCCCGCAATGCCGACAACGTCACCCGTGTAGGGGTCCATTATCACCATGCTCGACTCGGGCTGAACTCCCGAATTGTTAACGCTCGGGAAGTTCTCGTCATTCTCGTAGAACTCCTCAAGAATATCCTGTATCTCGGGGTCCATGGCGGTGTAGATGTGCAGTCCGCCCGTATAGAGATAGGTCTGCGCGGCGGAGTAGGACATCTCCTTCTGCTCCATCAGCACCTTGACCGCTTCATCAAAGACCGCCTCGGTGTACCATGAGAAGATGGTCGAGCCGTTTGAAGTATTTGCACCGTTCTTGTTGTAGTTCAGCTCAAGGTCGGCATCATAGCACTCGTCATACTCCTCCTGCGTTATATCGCCGTAGGCGAGCATGTTCTTGAGCATTTCCTGACGCTTAGCCTTGTTGTTTTCGGGGTTTGAAACGGGATCATAGCGCGTAGGTGCCTGCGTTATTCCCGCGATAGCCACGCACTCGAGCAGTGACAGCTGGCTGACGTCCTTTCCGAAGTAGACGTACGCCGCAGACTGAACGCCGTAGCAGCCGCGCGAGCAGTAAACAAGGTTCAGATACAGCTCCATTATTTCGGTTTTATCCTTGACCTTTTCGAGATTCAGCGCGCGCATTATCTCCTGCACCTTTCGCTGAATGGTGACATCGTCATCCTGCGTCAGGTTTTTGACCACCTGCTGTGTAATGGTGGAAGCGCCGCCGAACTTGGATGAACCGAGAAAATAGTTGAAGGTAGCACGTATCGTTCGTATCCAGTCAACACCCGGATGCGTCCAAAAACGGTGATCTTCCGTATCCACATATGCGTCGATAAGATAGCGCGGAACGTTCTCGTACGAGACGATCATTCGGTTCTCGCGCGCATATAGGCGCTGATTTTCGAGCTCTACGGGTGTTCCGAGTCCCGAGGCGCGATCATCCCAATCCATGTAATAGATGGATGTGCTTGTGTCCTGATCGCTCATATACATATCAAAGCTGTCTATGCTTCCGTCTACGTAATTGTTGATATAGTAGAGGAAGGCGCAGCCCATGATGGTTCCCGCAATAACGCCTATAAGCAGTATCGTCAGCAGTATGTTGACAAGGTACGAGAGCATTCTCAGACATACCTTGCCGACCATCTTCATTGCTCCCGAGGTCTCAGCTCCCCAATCGGTGCGCTGAACGGTAGGGCGGCGCACGCCGCGTCGAGTTCCTCTGCGCGCGGGCTGCCCCTGTGTGTGGCGCTGCGTCGATACAGGATGCTGTCCCGCGAATCTGCCCTGCTGCGCGGGGACTCTGCTCGGCTGCCCTGCTCTGTTCTGCATTGCAGCTCTCTGCTGCGGCTGTACGGGACGCGGCGGAACACGGCGATCTCGCTGAGCACGTGCGTCGAAAGGAACAGCAGGCTTTCCGACACGGCTCTGCGGCGCACTGCCGCGCGCGGACTGTCGGTTCTCCTGTCCGTTACGATCGTTCTCACTCACAAGCGTTCACCTCCCTGATAGTTCTCTTCATTATAGTTTATGGTTTTGAACAAAATGTGAATCCCTATCTAAATTTATCATAATTATTTTTACCGATACGATTAAATATCGGCTCTCATCGCGCTCTGCATCGCGCAGAAGCGGCTGCAGCACATGAAGCTGTCATTCCTTGCTGCGGCGAAGCGCGACGTTCTCCTCTCCGAGCAGTGCACGCAGCTCGCCGAGCAGTACGGTGCTGAGCGCAACATCACCGCCGGAACGCGGGTGATAGCTGCCGTCCGATGCGTCGTAGACGGTCACTCTCACGCCGATTGTGCCGTGCTCAAGCTCAAATATCGAGAACAGATTTTCGGCATGTCTGTAGCACTCGCACACCATGTCGGGCACTCTTACGAACAGCGTTATCCGTCCGACGGGCTGAGCTGCTCCGACACCACGTGCGGCGGTCGTCTGTCCGACCGCATTTCGGCAGCGTCCCGGAGCATTGTGATTATATCCTGCTGCATTCGGGCTGTACCCTGCGGCATTCGAATTTTGTCCTGACGCACTTAGGCTATGCCATGCTGTGCTTGGGTCATTTTCCTCAGCATCCCTGCCGTGCGCGTTTGTGCCGCCGATATTTGAGCTGTCAGCGCTCATGTCGTCAGCATTCGAACCGTGCGTATCCGAAACGTCAGCGCCCGCCCGCAGCGGCTCTATAACCGATGCGATAAGCGAAACCGTGCGTTCCTCATCATCGTCTCCTATCTGAAGCCGACCGCGCACTGCAATCGGGCTGCCCGATGTCAGATACGGTCGACAAGCGTCGTACACACGCGGAAAGACGATAAGCTCTATCGGCAGCGACTCATCCTCAAGCGTCACAAATGCCATCATATCGCCCTTTTTCGTCCTTTTTTCGCTGACAGCGGAGATCATTCCGCCGACGGTGAACTCGGTCTGCCCTGCATTTTCGCCGCCCTCGCCGTCAAGCGCAATCGAGCGCAGCGCAGAGACGGTCACCGCTCCGCGGCTTGCGATATCCGCGCGGTAGCGGTCGAGCGGATGTCCGCTGAAATAAAAGCCCGTGCTCTCCTTTTCCTGCGCGAGACGCTGCTCAAGCGGCAGTTCCGCAAGCTCGGGAAACTCATAATCCTTTATTCCCGTATCCTCCGCCGTGTCGAAAAGACCTACCTGCCCCTCGACCCCGTCGGAAGCGCGGTGCGAAAGCTCATCGAGCATATGCTCATACTCTGCGGAGAGCGAGCTGCGTGTTACGCCGAAGCTGTCGAGCGCGCCCGAACGTATCAGCGACTCGAGCTGACGCTTGTTCATGCTGCCCGCCATGCGGCTGACAAAGTCGTAGACCGACGAAAAGGGTCGGCTCGCTCGCTCCTCGGTTATCTGAACGGCAAAGCCCTCTCCGATATTCTTGACTGCGGAGAGAGCAAAGCGTATGCCGTGTCCGGTCGCGCGGAAGCGCACATCGCCCTCCGCGACCGACGGCGGAAGTATCGCTATTCCCGCTCTGCGGCACTCGGTCATGTACTCGCTCAGCTTGTCGGTATTATTACGCACGGATGTGAGCAGTGCCGCCATGTATTCGGCGCGGTAGTGCGCCTTGAGATATGCCGTTCGGTATGATGTGAGCGAATACGCCGCCGCATGACTCTTATTGAATGCATACGACGCAAAGCGCGTAAGCTCGTCGAACAGCTGCTCCGATTTTTCGCGCGGGATGCCCCTCGCCTCGGCGCCGTCGACAAAGTCGCCGCGTTCACGCTCCATTACCTCATGCTTCTTCTTGCTCATCGCCCGACGGACGATATCCGCCCTGCCGAACGAATAGCCCGCGACCGCGCGGCATATCTGCATTACCTGCTCCTGATAAACGATGCAGCCGCAGGTCGGAGCAAGTATCGGTTCAAGCTCGGGCAGCAGATAGTTCGGCACCTCGCCGCCGCGCACCGCGAGATAACGCGGTATCGACTCCATCGGTCCGGGACGGTAGAGCGCTATCGCCGCCATTATGTCGGACACGCAGTTCGGGCGGAAGGATGTCAGCATGCGCCGCATGCCCGCCGACTCGAGCTGAAATACGCCGCCCGTATCGCCGCGCGATATCAGCGCAAAGGTCTCCGCATCGTCCTCGGATATCCTCTCGACCGAAAAGTCGGGTTCGCGCTCGCGCACCGCACGCTCAGCATCGCTGATAACGGTGAGGTAGCGCAGACCGAGAAAATCGAATTTCAGCAGTCCGAGCGCCGCAACGGTGTCCATATCGTACTGCGTTACGAGCGTTCCGCAGCTCACCGCAAGCGGGAGATACGTCCATACGGGCTTCTCCGCAATGACTACCCCCGCCGCATGCGTTGATGTATGACGCGGAAGCCCCTCGACGAGCCGTGCCATGTCTATCAGCCGACGCGCATTCTCGTCCGACTCATAAACCGCCGCGAGCGCCTTTGTTTTAAGCGCCGAGTCGAGCGACACGCCGATAGTGCGCGGTATGAGCCTTGCCACCGAGTCAACATCCTTGTACGCATAGCCGAGCACCCTGCCGACGTCGCGCACCGCCGCACGCGCGGACAGCGTTCCGAAGGTGATTATCTGACATACGCGATCGCTGCCGTACTTTTCCTCGACGTAACGGATGACCTCCTCACGCCGCTCATCGCTGAAATCAATGTCAAAATCGGGCATGCTGACGCGCTCGGGATTGAGAAAACGCTCGAAAAGCAGACCGTATTTAAGCGAATCGACGTCGGTGATGCCGACAAGAAACGCGACAAGACTGCCCGCGCCCGAGCCCCTGCCGGGGCCCGTCGGGATACTGTGCGACTTTGCATAGCCGACAAAATCGAGCACAATCAGAAAATATTCGTCGTAGCCCATCTGATGTATTATGCCGAGCTCATGCTCCGCGCGCTCGATGTAATCCCCGCGCTCTCTGCCGCCGGAAAACACTATCGCGCCCGATGCGATTCGTGCATCAAGTCCCTGCATTGTAAGGCGGCGCAGATAATCGCCCGGCTCGCTGCCGTCGTCGGGTATATAGCGCGGCAGATAGGTAGACGAAAAATCGAAGTCATAGCTGCATCGCTCCGCGATAGCGACGGTATTCTCCATCGCCCCGCTGTATGACGAAAACAGCCGAGCCATCTCCGCCTCCGACTTGAAATAATGCTCCTCGCCGCCGAAGCCGACCTCATCCGCCGTGCTCTGCATTGCAATAGCCATGAGCACCCGCTGAGCGCCTGCGTCGGAGCGTCTGATATAGTGAACGTCGTTCGTCGCAACGAGCGGAATGCCGCTCCTGCCCGATATCTCGAGCAGCGCGCGGTTGACCTTTTTCTGCTCGGGCATGCCGTGATCCTGCAGCTCAAGATAAAAGCTGTCCGCGCCGAAAACATCACGCAGCCGTTCCGCCTCACGCAGCGCGCCGTCAAAATCGGAGGCGAGTATCAGCGACGGAACTATGCCGCCCAGACATGCGGAGAGCGCGATAAGCCCCTCCGAATACTCGGACAGCAGCTCGTAATCCACTCTCGGCTTTGAATAGAAGCCCTCGGTGAACGAAAGAGAGACCATGCGGCAGAGATTGCGGTAGCCCGTCTCGTTTTCGACAAGAAGAACAAGGTGATTGTATTTTGCCGCGGGGTCGCGGTCAAAGCGCGATTTCGGCGCGACATAGACCTCACAGCCGATAATGGGCTTGACCCCCGCAGCCTTGCAGGCGCGGTAAAACTCCACGGCTCCGTACATCGCGCCGTGGTCGGTCAGTGCAACGGCGCTCTGCCCTTCGCGCGCCGCCGCTTCGGCTATTTCGTTTATCCTGCATGCACCGTCAAGCAGACTGTAGCCGCTGTGCAGGTGCAGATGAACAAAACCGCTCACCGTTTTCCGCTCCTTTGTTTTTGTTTTATTTCCGCATCAGACAAAAGCCACGTCAGACCGACCTACGTCAAATTGAATCCCTGTCAGACCGATATGCCGTCGCCGCTGCGTGCCGCCTCCGCAAGCTCGATAAGCCGCGAAAGACGGTGGTTCACACCGCTGCGGGTAATGAGTTCGTCGTGCAGCGACGCAAGCGCCGAAAGCGAGACCGACGGATTAGCAAGTCGGAGCTCCGCCGTTCGTCTTAGCTCGTCCGGCAGCTGCGGAAGAAAACCGCCGTCTCGCAGAAACTCGATAGCACCGAGCTGATCCTCCGAGGCGGATACCGTTCGCTTGATATTAGCGGCATCGCAGTTGGTAGCGCGGTTCGCGTTATTGCGTATCTCGCGCTTTATCTTTGCGTTGATAAAGTCAAAGACCTCCCGCGTTGCACCCATAATTCCGAGCAGGTCCTCTATCGCATCTCCCCCGCCGAGATAAACAAGCGGTTTGCCACGCCTGTGCGATATCCGCGGCTCTATCCCGACCGAAGCGAACACCGTCGTGACCTCATCACGCGCCGTATCGCTCGGCAGCGGGAACTCGATGCGGCAGCCCTTTTCGGGATTCGGCATCGTTCCGAGCGCGATAAACAGTCCGCGCAGAAATGCGCCCGGGCATGACGGACAGACCGTCAGCGTATCTATCGGGTCATCCCGCATCGGCAGGCAGCCTCTGCGCTCAAGCCCCGGGCGAAAATGCTCACACAGCGTCTCTGCAAGCGCGGACGGCGTACGGTAGTGGGTCAGCGCGGCATACTCCGCCGCACGGCAGCACGGCTGACGCACGGGCAGCTCCGCAAGTGCCTCGCGCAGCTCCTCTGTCTGAGATTTTTTCATGCTCCGCCCGCTCCTTTCCTTGGCTTTCATCATTCCAACGCTCGGCTGACGCCGCTCGGCAGATACAGCCGTTGTGTCACGCACACCCGTCACGACGCATCGCCGCGCGAGCTCACCCCTTCGGGGCGAATATTATCTCACACTCGATATGTATCCCGTTCACGCGGAAAATCTCGTCCTTTATCATATCTATCAGCGCGCGCACATCCGCCGCAGTCGCGCCGCCGCGATTGATGATAAAGCCTGCGTGCTTGAGTGAGACCTCGGCTCCGCCGACCGATCTGCCCTTGAGACCCGCTTCCTCTATAAGCCTTGAGGTATAATAGCCGGGATAGCGCTTGAATACGCTGCCCGCGCTCGGAAAATCAAGCGGCTGCGTACTCGAGCGGTACGCCATATGCTCCTCCATGAGACTCTTTATGCCATCGCGCTCGCCCGTCTCCCCACGCAGCGCCGCGCCGAGAATTATCTTACCGCCCTGCATGAATATGCTGCGGCGATATGCAAAATCGAGCTTGTCGGACGTTTCGGTAACCGTCTCGCCGCTCTCGGTATCAAGATATGTGCAGCTGACGAGATTATCGGATATCTGCCCGCCGAACGCGCCGCAGTTCATATAGATACCGCCGCCGAGCGTTCCGGGAATGCCGTGCAGATACTCGAGCCCGGCTATCCCCGCGCGCTGCGCGCAAGCCGCGACGCTGCTGAGCATCGCGCCCGCATCCGCCGTAACGGTGCAGCTCTCGCTGTCCGCCGACACGCCCCGCATTGCAGAGGTAAATATAACCGCTCCGCGAAAGCCCTCATCGTCAAAGAGCAGATTGCTCGCGTTGCCCGCGACGAACACCGCCATGTCTGCACGGCGCGCAGCATCGAGCACAAAGCGCAGCTGCTCCCTGTCCGACGGGTACAGCACGCACTCCGCCGGTCCGCCTATACGGAACGAGGAGCACTCGGAAAGCATGTGGTCAAACCGCGCGCTTATCTCGCTGCCCGTCTGTTTTTTATACTCTGCAAGCTGCTCCGCGAGCAGCCTTTGCCTGTCATTCATATATGCCTTTCCCTTCGGATGATCTAAGATGTCCGCCGCGCTGCGGCAGCTCGGCTCCCCTTATATTCAGTCTACTTTTACGGAGCCCTGATTATTCCGATCAGCCGAGGATAAATCTATGATAGGTCTTTTTACCCTTCTTAAGCACGATGCCGTCGGAAAAAGCATCACGCTCGACCGTCGCGTCAAATGCGGTCACCTTTGTGTCGCCGACGGTGATGCCGCCGTCCTTGATAAGACGCTTTGCCTCGCTCTTTGACGGTGCAAGACCCGATACGGTCAGCATGGAGGTGACGGCGATGCGCCCGTCCTCAAAGTCGGCATCGGTAAGCGTAGTGGTAGGCATATCCTCGCTTCTTCCCGCGCCTGCAAAAACGGCTCTTGCAGCCTCAAGCGCCTTGTCCGCCTCCTCGTCTCCGTGAACGAGCTTTGTCAGCTCATATGCGAGCTTTTCCTTTGCGTTGTTGATGGCACTGCCCTCGAGCTTTTCGTACTCGGCTATCTCATCGAGCGGCATGAATGTCAGCATCTTCATGCACTTGATAACGTCGCCGTCGCCGATATTTCTCCAATACTGGAAGAACTCGTAGGGGGGAGTCCTTTCGGGGTCGAGCCATACGGCGCCGCGCTCGGTCTTGCCCATCTTCTTGCCCTCGCTGTTAGTGAGCAGATTGAAGGTCATGCCATAGACCTCGCCTTTTTCCTTGCGGCGGACAAGCTCGACACCGCCGATAATATTAGACCACTGATCGTCACCGCCGAACTCGAGACGGCAGCCGTAGTCCTTGTACAGACGGTAGAAATCGTAGCTCTGCATGAGCATGTAGTTGAATTCAAGGAAGGTAAGCCCGTTCTCAAGTCTCGACTTGTAGCACTCGGCAGCGAGCATGCGGTTGACCGAGAAATGCACACCGACCTCGCGCAGAAAGTCGATGTAATTGAGATTGCAGAGCCAGTCTGCGTTGTTTACGAATATTGCCTTGCCGTCGGAGATGTCGATAAAGCGTGACATCTGACGCTTGAAGCACTCTATGTTGTGCGCTATGGTCTCCTTTGTCATCATGCGGCGCATGTCGCTTTTGCCCGACGGGTCGCCTATCATTCCCGTGCCGCCGCCGAATATGGCGATGGGGCGGTGTCCCGCGCGCTGCATACGCGCCATGATGAGCATCTGCATCATGTGACCGACGTGCAGACTGTCCGCAGTGGGGTCAAAGCCGATATAAAATGTCGCGCCGCCCTCCTCGAGCAGCTTTGTTACAGCCTCCTCATCTGTGCACTGTGCAAGCAATCCTCTCGCCTTGAAATCCTCAACTATGTTCATCTTTCTTCTCCTATTATTATAAATTTATACGATTCCGCACCGCCGTCGGTATCCGCCGTACGGTGCTATAGCTGTCATTTTTTTATCGGGGCGATACCGCCCGCGTCCGCAGCATAGATACGTAACTATCCATCCCGCGCCGAAACCCGCGCCGACCGCAGCTACCCGAGCTGCGTCTCGTCCGTGCTCGAGAGCGCACGCAGCTCACGCGCCGATTCGAGCAGCTTTTCGGTGATGTTCTCGCCGCCCATTATGCGGGCAAGCTCGTACGGTCGCTGCTCCTCTCCGAGCGCGCACACCGCCGTCTCCGCCCTGCCGTCGCGCGTCTCCTTGCTGACGAGCAGATGCGTATCAGCGAGCGCCGCTATCTGCGCCGAGTGGGTTATGCATATGACCTGCGTTCCGCGCGAAACGCGACGCAGACGGTAGCCTATCTTTTGCGCCGCCTTGCCCGAAACGCCCGTATCGACCTCGTCGAATATCATAACGCCCGTTCCCTCGCGGTCGCCGAGCACGCATTTCAGCGCGAGCATAACTCTCGACAGCTCACCGCCCGAAGCTATCTTCTGCAGCGGGGCGAGCGGGTCGCCCGAGTTCGTTGCAATAACGAACTGCACCGAGTCGCCGCCGCTCTCTCCGAGCGCACACGGCTGCATCTCCGCGCCGAAGCGCGCACCGTGCATCTCGAGCGCGTCGAGCTCCGCCGTCACCGCAGCGGAAAGCCGCTCCGCCGCAGCGCGTCTTGCATCGGTCAGCCGCTCTGCCGCAGCCGCCGCCTCGCGCGCCGCCGCTTTGCGCTTTTTGCGCAGCTCGTCCGCGCGTGCGTCCGAATCCTCAAGTGCGGCAAGCCGCTCCGCAGCCTTTTCGCGGAAGTCGAGAATGTCGTTCACCGTCGCACCGTATTTGCGGCGCAGCCGTGTGATAAGCTCGAGCCGCGACTCTATCCTGTCAAGCACCTTTGTGCTGTCGCTCATATCCTCGTCGAGCAGCGCATATACCGTTTCGCCTATGTCCTCGACCTCTATCATGCAGCTGCGCAGCCGCTCTATAAGCTCCGCCCCGTCGGGTACAACGTCTCCGAGCCGTTCGAGCGCCGGGAGTGCCGACGCTATCCTGTCGCGCGCAGACGGTGTTCCGTCGCCCGTAACAAGCGACGTATGCACCGCGGTAACAAAGCGTGAGAGCCGTTCGAGCGCGCGTATTCTGTCTCGCTTGCGCTCGAGCTCTTCATCCTCGCCCTGCCGCAGCTTTGCCGCATCTATATCGCCTATCTGATAGGTCAGCATCTCGGTCAGACGCGCTTTCTCCTGCTCGTCGTGCTCAAGCCCCGAGAGCTCCTTATCTATCGTGCGCAGCGCCGCGTACCTCTCGCGGTACTCCGCGATGAGCTCATCATCCGATGCGTACCTGTCGAGATACGACAGATGCAGCTCGGGACGCAGCAGTCGCCCGTTCTCATGCTGTCCGTGTACGGCGATAAGCAGCTCGCCTATCTCGCGCGCAAGCTGTATCGGCACCTGCCTGCCCGAGATGAGAAAGCGCCCCTTACCGTCGGCATTTATCGTACGCTGAATGTACAGCTCGCCGTCCTCGCATTCGACTCCGAGCTCGGAAAGCGCCGACAGCAGCTCATCGGATAAATCGGTAAACAGCCCCGCGACCGTTGCGCTGTCCTCGCCGCGCCTCACAAGCTCGCGCCGTGCGCGCTCTCCCGAGAGCAGCTTTATGGAGTCGATGAGAACCGATTTTCCTGCGCCCGTTTCGCCCGTGATGACCGTGAGCCCTTCGCCGAGGTCTATATCGGCGCGGCGCACCACCGCAATATTCTCTATATGTAGGTTTGCGAGCATCCTCTGCTCCCTCCCGTCCTGTTTATTACGCGCTGCAGCGTGTCTCACATGTGCATCGCAGTCCGCCGCTATACGGTAGAGCCGTCAGTGTGCGTTGAGCGTATCGTGAAAATTATCGGTAAATTCGCGTGCCTGCTCCGGCGTGCGCATTACAACAAACACGGTATCGTCACCCGCGAGACTGCCTACCATAGCGTCGTTTCCGATGCCGTCAATAGCAGCAGCGGCAGCGTTTGCCATACCGGGATAGGTATTGACAACGACGATATTCATGGCGCAGTCGACGTGTATCACCGTCTCGCGTATGATAGACTTATACTTCTCCGAGATGCGCTTATTCTCGTGTCCCGCAGCGTGCGGCAGCGAGTAACGGTATCGGTTATCCATTGTAGATATCTTGACGATGCCGAGCTCCTTGATATCGCGCGAGATGGTCGCCTGTGTCACATTAAAGCCCTGCTCTCGCAGGCGGGATATCAGATCATCCTGCGTCTCTATCGAGTCCGACTCGATTATCTCGATGATCTTGTTGTGTCTCATGTTTTTCATCTGATATTTACCTTCCCTTTATATTCAGTCCGCGTCCTTTTCGGACAGCTTCTTTTGCAGCGTTTCGCAGAACGGACTTTTCCCGAAACGGATAAGCTTTGTCACGCGCGAGGATTTTTTTACGGTGACGCGCGAGCCCTTAGGCAGCATTATGCCTATCCCGCCGTCAACCGTAAGACACGCCCTGCCCTCTCTGCGTCCGCAGCCGAATATCTCGAGCTTTGACTCAGACGAGAATATCATCGGTCTCGCGGTGAGCGAGTGTGCGGAGACGGGGGTGACCGAAATGCAGTGCACGACGGGGTCTATGACCGGTCCGCCCGCGGAGAGCGAGTAGGCGGTCGAGCCTGTCGGCGTTGCGACGATGATGCCGTCCGCATAGTAGCGTCCTGCGGCAACGCCGTCGACGTTCACGCCGATATCTATCATCTTTGTGACGACGCCGCTTGCAAGCACGGCATCGTTCAGCGCGACAAGGCGGCGTGTTCCGTAGCGCTCGTCGGGCACGATAACATCAAGCATCATGCGGCTCTCAACGCGATAATCGCCGTCAAACAGACGGTCGAGCACGCCGAGGTCGCCTATCTCCGCCTCCGCCATATATCCGACCCTGCCGAGATTTATCCCGAGCAGCGGAACACCGCGTGCGGAGGCATTCCGCGCAGCGCGCAGCATAGAGCCGTCGCCGCCGAGAACAACGGCAAGGTCGGTCGACGCGGTGATATTTCCGACATCGACCCGACAGCCGCGCGAGGTAAAAATTTCACCCACGCGCTCGGTATAGCTGCCGTCGCCGTCCTTTGCCTTATTTGGAATCAGTACAACATTTTTTATCTTCACGGGATACCTCTCTTATCCGACGGACCCAATCATCCGACGGAGCATGCGCCTCGCCCGAGGCGATAAAATGAGCAAGAAACTCGGTATTGCCGTCCCCGCCCTCTATCGGCGAGCGAATCAGCGAACGCACGGCAAGACCGTTCTCCGCAGCAGCCCTGAGCAGCCGCAGAACGGCATCCTCACGCGCTGTGCGGTCACGGACGATACCCCCGCCGCCTATATGCCCGCGCCCGACCTCGAACTGCGGCTTTATCAGCGAGATAAAGCTGCCGCCCGTGCGCAGCACGTCACATACGGAGGGATAGAGCAGCGTCTGCGAGATGAACGACACATCCATCACCGCGGCATCGACCTCACCGATGTCATCGCGCGACAGCGCGCGTGCATTAAAGCCCTCCATGACGCAGACGCGCGGGTCGGTGCGCAGCTGCGGCGCGAGCTGATCCCTGCCCGAATCTATCGCATAAACGCGGGCTGCGCCGCGTTCAAGCAGCACCTGAGTAAATCCGCCCGTCGAGGCTCCTATATCTGCGGCGACCGCGCCGCGAACGTCGACACCGAAAGCATCGAGCGCGCCGAGCAGCTTGTACGCGCCGCGTCCGACGTAATGCAGCCCCTCGCCGTCTACCGTAATTTCCGCACCGTCTCCGACATCCTCCGACGGGCGGCTCGCCCGTCTGCCGTCGACCGTTACCGCACCCTCGGATATCAGCGCAGCCGCGCGGCTGCGGCTCGGTGCAAGTCCGCGTGCAAATATCAGCTTATCAAGACGCATTTCACACCCTGCGCGACAGCAATCGGTCGGCGAGCGCGGAGAGGGTACCGTCGCGGTCGTCCCGCGCTATCATTTCCTTCGCCTTTGCGGTAAGGCGCTGCGCATAGTCGCGCGCCTCATCGACCGTATAATACGAGAGAAAGGTGGTCTTTTCCGCCTTCTCGGTATCCGCATCGAGCAGGTCGTCGGTCAGCTGATAGCAGAGTCCTATCGCCTCGCCGTATTCGACCGCGCGTCTGCGTGCCGCGTTGTCTGCGCCCGCCGCAATGCAGCCGAGCTCGCATGCCACCGAGATAAAACGGCAGGTCTTGAGCGTATTCATATGCAGCAGCTCGGTGCGGCTGAGCCGTCTGCTCTCACCGATAAGATCGAGCATCTGACCGCCCACCATGCCGTCGGGTCCCGCCGCGCGGGAGAGCACACGCACCGCTTCAAGCGCAGCGCGCGCATCGACATGCGGGTTCTCCGCAGCGACCGAAAACGCCTTAGCCTGCATGCCGTCGCCCGCAAGCATCGCCGTTCCCTCTCCGTAGCGGACATGATTTGTCGGTGCGCCGCGCCTGACGGTATCGCCGTCGAGACACGGCATATCGTCGTGTATGAGCGAATAGGAATGCAGCGACTCTATCGCGCATGCAAACGGCACCGCAGCCGCCTCATCTCCGCCGTGCGCCCGACAGAAAGCCAGCGTCAGAAAAGGACGTATCCGCTTTCCGCCCGCAAGCAGACTGTAACGCATAGCCTCGTAAAGCTCTGCGGGGCTGCCGTCCGGGCAGGTATAATATTCTCCGAGTGCGCGGTCTACCCGCTCGCTCGCCTCATGTATCAGGGTCGGAATCTCCTCCGCCCGAACCGTCCTGTTCTCGTCCATAATACCACCGCTCCCTCTCTTTTATGATTTGTTATCGGTCGTGATATTCATGCAAAACCCGCGTCGGAATTGCGTACCGGGTCTCCGCAGCCGCCCGTTATGACCGTGCCCGTACCCGATGCCGTCGGGGCGGACACGTACGCGACGCGGTCAATTCTCCTCAAAATCGTTCTCGGCATATCCGCCGTCGCTCTTCTTTTCTATCATCTTAATTCTGCGCTCCGCCTTGTCGAGCGTCGAGTTGCAGAGCGAGACAAGACGCACGCCCTCCTCGAACATGGTCAGCGACTCGTCGAGCGGCGCGGTGCCGCCCTCCAGCGAACGCACTATCTCCTCGAGCCGCGTCATTGCCGCCTCGAAGGACATCTCCTTACCCTGCTTTTTCGTACCGCTGCCTGCCATGACTACCTCCGCTCCTGTCCGCTGCGGGACAGCTTTTTCTTTCTCGTTGCGCGCACAGTGCCGTCTATCTCGCCGTCTGCGGTACGCAGTGTAAATTTGTCTCCCGCCCGAACATCGCCGACGCTCTTGATAACGCTGCCGTCCGATGCAAACACGGCGGAATAGCCGCGCGCGAGCACCGCAAGCGGGTCAAGCGCCGACAGCCCCGATGTGAGCGCCGCAAAATCCGCGCGCGCCGATGAGAGCTTGTCCTTCATCGCGCCGCACAGCCGCTGCTCCGAGAGCAGCAGACGCATTCTGCGCTCGTCGGTTATCGCGGCGGGATCGGTCAGTGCGCGGCTGCGCGCATAGCTGTCGAGCAATGCGCGGTAATGCGAGAGCTCCGCCCCGATCAGCTGCGCCATTCTGCCGACGACATTCTCTATCCGCCGCTTCAGCTCGCGCGTCTCGGGCACCGCAAGCTCTGCGGCGGCGGACGGTGTCGGGGCGCGTCTGTCGGCGGCAAAATCGGCAATCGTAAAGTCGGTCTCATGCCCCACCGCCGATATAACGGGGACGCGGCATGCCGCTATCGCGCGGGCGAGCCCTTCATCGTTAAACTCCCACAGATCCTCTATCGAGCCACCGCCCCTGCCGATTATAACGACATCCGCGCGCAGCGAATCAGAAAAATATTCTATTCCCTCGCGCAGCCGCTCCGCCGCGCCGTCTCCCTGAACGGGCGATGGGTAGAGCACAATCTCCGCATGCGGAAAACGTCTGCCGATAACGTTTATCATATCGCGAACCGCCGCGCCCGTCGGCGATGTTATTATTCCGACGGTATGCGGTATCTTCGGCAGCGGGCGCTTGCGCGCTTCGTCGAACAGCCCTTCCGCCTCGAGTCTGCGCCGCAGCTTTTCGTAAGCGATGTAGAGCGCTCCGACCCCGTCGGGCTCGATCGACGAAACGTACAGCTGATAGCTGCCGCCCTGCATGTATACCGATATGCTGCCGCGCGCAACGACGGTCATACCGTCCTCGGGCGCGAAGCGCAGCCGCTGTGCCGATGAGCGGAACATGACCGCCCGCAGCACGCTCTTCTCGTCCTTAAGCGTGAAATATATGTGTCCGCTGCCGGGGGTTGAGAGATTGGATATCTCGCCCCGTATCGCGACCTTGCCGAGCAGGGGATTTGAGTCGATTATGCCCTTTGTCAGCATATTCAGCTGCGTTACGGTCAGCACGCTGTCGCGCGCGCCGCCCCGTTCTTCATATTCGGGCATTTCCGTCCCCCCCTCGCTTTTTATTTCGTCACGTCGGCAGTCCGCCGACCGTATGTGTTTGAGGCGATTTGCATCGGTTTTCCGTGTCAATACGTATCAATAAATGAGCCGTTTCGGTTTGCTGCATCAATAAACAAATCACATCAAGCGGCGGTGTAAATATCACCGAGCAGCTCATGTATTGCGGGCGCGCGGCACCTTACCCTGCCGCTGAGCCGAGATGCTTTTTTCTGCACAGAAGTGCGATTCCCGCCGCATTATCCGCCGAGAAGCGCGGCGGTGCAAAAAACATATCCTCTCCCGCGAGCCGCGGCGTTATCAGCGAGCAGCTCATTACGCCGCCCGAAAACAGCACAGGCGCCTTGCCGTGCATCGCGATCAGTCCGTCACGCAGTCCCGCGAGCGAGAGCGCGACCGCCTCGAGCGTATACATCGCTACCGCCTCCGCGCACACGCCGCGGTCAAGCAGCTGACGCGCCTTGTTTTCAAAGCCCGAGAGATTGCACGCAAGTCCGCGCACGCAAACCTTCGGACGTTCGGGAAGCTGCACGCCCGCCTCTTGACCCTTCAGAGCAAGCGTCTCAAGCTCGGGACCGCACGGAAAATGCATGCCGAGCATGACCCCGACGCGGTCGATAAGCTGACCCGCGTTGATATCCGCGCTGCCGCCGATGCAGCGGACAGCGCCGTCCTCCGAGACCTCAAGCAGCTCGGTAGTGCCGCCCGAAACATGAAAAGCGTAAAAGCGTCTGCCGTGCAGCTGCTGCGCGCCGCTGCCGTATATCGCCGCCTCGACATGCCCCGCCTGATGCGAAAATTCGTACATCGGCACCGAGCAGACCGCCGACAGCGCCGCTGCGTTGCAGCGCCCGACAAGAAAGCACGGCATATACGAGCCCTCTACATCACGCGGGCGGGTAGAACAGCCGACCGCCGTCGGCTCGGCATCCGCGGGCAGCGCGGCTCGCAGACGGTCTATCACATCGCCGAGCTGCTTTGTATGTGCAAAGACCGCGTCACTCTGTCTCAGGCCGCAGCCGCCCTGCGCAACGGGCAGCAGCTGCCGCTCCATCGCAATTATCTTCCCGTCCTCCGAGCATGCCGCCGCGGAGGTGGTGTAGTTGCTTGTATCAATTCCGAGATAGTATTTCAAGGCTCTCTCCCGACCGACCGCAAGCTGTGTCAGTGTCCCGCCGCTGCGGTGTCTGTCGCTGCGTTGTCCGCCGCGTTATCAGCCGCATCATCAGCTGTGTTGTCGGAAGCATTACTTACCTCGCAGTCCGCCTTACCGCCGACTGCACTGCCCGCGCCGAGCTCCCGCGTGACCGAGTTGAGGATCCCGTTTACAAAGCCCGCAGACTTTTCGGTATCGAACTTCTTTGCGAGCTCTACCGCCTCATTAAGAGAGACCTTTGTCGGGATATCGCTCTCATACTTCATCTCGTATATCGCAAGACGCATTATCGCACGCAGCACGCGGGACATGCGGTCGGATTTCCATCCGCTCGAATATTTAGCTATCATCGCGTCAAGCTCCGAAAGATGCTCGCCGATGCCGTAATATACACGGCGCACGTATGCATCATCCTCGAGCCCGCGCAGGACAAGCTCCTCGCGGTAGACGGTGTCGTAATCCTCGCCGCCGACAAACTGTGTTTCAAAAAGCAGTGTAAAAAGCTGCTCGCGTGCTTCTCTTCTGTTCATTCAAATATCCATCGCTTTCCCGCGGGAATCGGCTTACCGCCTGCTCTCCCGCTCAACTGTATAGGAGCATGACCGTCCGCCGCACCGCAGCGGCAGACAGGCGGCATATCACGGCATTTTTCCGCGAGCGGCGCGGGATGCCGATCATCACCCGCCTATTGTACGGGCACTGTATCTCAACTTAATATTATACATTATTATTGTATATTTGTCAATACAGCGCGGCGCTTTCGGGGCAATCTCCCGCCGCCGAATAAACCGAACCGCGGTACCGATGTCGGATGCCTTCCGCTCTTGACACGGAGCCGCAATGAGTATAAAATATATGTGCATAAAATTCCGAGCACGGAGGTGCCGCACAGGCGGCAGATGCGTTATGATAGAACTGACAGAGCAGGAGCCGCGCGACGACGGGCGCGACATGATAATTCCGTTTTCGGTAACGCTGCGCGGGGGCAGCCTTACCGTTGAATGCGAGCGCGGGCTCGTCGAAACCGCGCAGGAATACGAGCGACGCTTTGAGGATGTTCCCTTCTCAGTTGAAGCACGGCGCTTCGTCGCGGATGCCGTTGAGACGGAGACTCGCGGCTCGGGCTTTTCGCTCGACCGCTCCGATCTTGCGCTCGATACAGTGATGCTCGTATATGAGGGCAAGCCCGAAGCGCTCGACCGATATATATTGAAGTCTACAAAGCTGCTGCCCGAAAGCCGCATCGGCGACTGCGAGAATCTTACCGTTTTTGAGTCGGATGAGCTTCCGCGTGATGCGGCAAGTGAGTTTTCAGGCGACGCGGCAGACGGTTGCGGCTGCACAAACGACGGCACGGAGCTGCCGATAGCAGCGGTCATCCGTGACGGAAAGCTCGTATCGCTTGCCGCAACGAACGGTGCGCCCGCCGAGGGCACGGCGGAAATCTCCGTCGACACCGCAGAGGGCTACCGCAGACACGGCTACGGGCGCTCATGCGTCGCCGCGCTGACGCGGGAGCTGCTGCGCCGCGGTCTCGGGGTGAGATATGTCAGCTTCGGTTCAAACGACCCGTCGCTTGCACTCGCTCTCGGTCTCGGTTTTACCGAGGAGAGCCGATGCTTTGACGCGGTATGCTACCGCGACGAGGCATAGACACGGCAGCACGCGCGAGACAGCACGGCGCGGAGCATCACAAAGCAAAAGGAACACCGAAAGGAAATATACATGGCATTTGACGCAGGAATGCTCGCGGCGGTCGCCGCAGAGCTGAGAGAAAAGCTGACAGGGGCGCGGGTCACGAAGGTACAGCAGCCCGAAAAGGACGAGATAGACCTTGTCATGCATATAGACAGGGAAAATCTCCGTCTGCTGATATCCGCATCGCCCTCCGCGCCGCGCATACATCTGAGCACCGAGCAGAAGGAGAATCCGATAACCGCGCCGATGTTCTGCATGCTGCTGCGCAAGCATCTCGGCGGAGCGCGGCTGTGCGAGATTGAGCAGCCGGGCTTTGAGCGTGTACTGCGACTCGTGTTCGACACCGTCGACGAGATGGGCTTTCCCGTCCGCCGCTCGCTCATATGCGAGATAATGGGCAAGTACAGCAATATCATCTTCTGCGGCGACGGTGACCGTATTCTCGGCGCTTGCCGCACGGTCGATTTCACCACAAGCCAGAAGCGTCAGGTGCTGCCCGGGATGACGTACGAGCTGCCGCCCGCGCAGGATAAGCTGAACCCGCTTGAAGCGTGCGCCGCAGATATCGACGCGCTTGCAGAATCGCGCTCCGCGACGGGCGAGCTGCGCGCTGACAAATTCATCACGTCAAACTACCTCGGTATCTCATCGCTGCTTGCGCGCGAGATCGCACGCCGTACGGCAGACGGCAGATATCCATCACTCGGTGCGGCGCTATCCGCCGTCATGACCGACGTTTCCGAATGCCGCTTTGAGCCGACTGTCGTCCGCGATGCGAGCGGCATACCCGTTGAATACTGCTTTACCTCGCTGTCCGTCTACGGCGAGGGATACACCTGCGAGCGGCTAAACAGCGTTTCCGCGATGCTCGAGAGCTACTACGGAGAGCGCGACCGCACAGAGCGGCTGCGGGCACGCGAGGCGGACATCATTCATCTGCTCGGCGGCGTCGGCAGCAAGCTCGAAAAGAAGATAGTGCGCCAGCGCGAGGAGCTTGCCGAATGCGAGCGCGGAGAGGAATACCGTACGCGCGGCGACCTTATCACCGCAAATATATGGGCGATAAAAAACGGTGCGGACAGCGCCGTTATTACCGACTATTCGGCAGACCCGCCCGCAGAACGCACGGTCGAGCTCGACCCGCGTCTGACCGCCGCGCAGAACGCACAGCAGTGCTACCGCAAATATACAAAACTGCGCAACGCAAAGCGCGAGCTGACGCATCAGATAGAGCTTGCGGAGGCGGAGCTTTCATATATCGAAACGGTGCGCGATTCGCTGAGCCGCTGTGAGACGAGCGCGGATATCGACGAGGTGCGCGCGGAGCTTGTAGCTGCGGGAATAGCGCGCCGCGGAGCGGTAAAGCCGAGCGGCAGCAAGCTGCGGCATGCGCGTATGCTCGAATACGAAACGAGCGGCGGTTACCGCGTGCTCTGCGGGCGCAATAACCTGCAGAACGACGAGCTCACCATGAAGCTCGCAGAGCGCGACGATTGGTGGTTTCATGTAAAGGGCGCGCCGGGCAGCCATGTCGTTCTGTTCACGGAGGGTAAGGGCGAGCCCGACTCTGCGGACTTTACGGAGGCGGCGACCATCGCCGCGGTCAATTCCTCCCTGCCCGAAAACGCTACCGCAGAGGTCGACTACACGCTGCGCAGATATATAAAAAAGCCCTCGGGCTCAAAGCCGGGCTTCGTTATATATACGAAGAATTGGTCCGCGCTTGTTCAGGCAGACGCGGCACTCGCACGTAAATTAAAAAAATGACCCGCCCGCCGCACTAAGATTAAAAGCACTAAGATTAAAAAGTTACCCGCGGAACACGCAAACAGCTAAAGGGATGCCGAGAAGTTCGTTTTTCAGCATCCCTTTGTATTTTACAAAAGCCGATAAATCGCGCTCATAGCATCGGCGGTTTTCTTAAAGCGCGCCGATTATCCGTCGGTTGCGGCACCCTTTAGAATTCGGTCGATAATCTTGCCGTGCGCATGAGACAGACGAAAGCATTCGCAGCGCCGCCCGCCGTCTCAAGCCTCGTCGGAGCGCTTGGTATAAAAGCTCGCCTGCTTGTTGAACATATCGCGGTAGAGCTCGCAGGTCTTGACTATCTCGTCGTGCGGACCGTCCGCAATTATGCCGCCGTCTCCGACGACAAATATTCTGTCGCAGAATCTGCCCGAAGCGAGACGGTGCGAGACAAAGAACGAGGTTTTGTTTCCGAGCATGTTGTATATCATGGTATAGATGTCATACTCCGCGAGCGGGTCAAGATTTGCGGTAGGCTCGTCAAGCAGGATGATAGGCGCATCCTTGTATATCGCCCGCGCGATGGCGAGCTTTTGATTCTCACCGCCCGAGAATTCCACCCCGTTCTCGTCGAACTGCTTGTACACGGGGGTCAGAACGCCGTCGGGCAGCGAGGCAATCTTCTCATCGAGATCGCTGTCATGTATGGCGCGCATCAGCCGCTCATCGTCGTCTTCAAGATTCAGCTCAATATTCTCCTTGCAGGTAAAAGCGAATATCTTGTAGTCCTGGAGCACGGGCGCAAACAGCGACAGATACTCCCCGTAATCATACTCCGCGATATTCCTGCCGCCTACGAGAATTTCGCCCTCGGTAGGCTCGTACAACCGCAGCAGCAGCTTTATCAGCGTTGTTTTACCCGAGCCGTTTTTGCCGACTATGGATATCTTTTCGCCGCTGCGCACGGTAAAGCTCACATGGCGCAGCACATATCGGTCGGTGCGCGGGTACTTGAACGATACATCCCTGAACTCGATATCCACATTGTCCGCGCTGCGGTCGGGCAGACATCCGCCCTGCTCGGTCTTTCGTTCCATCTCGAAAAACAGCCGCATATCGGTGGCGTATTTCGTGTTGCGACTTATGTCTATCATTGCGGAAACGATGGAGAGCAGGCAGCCCGACGCTGCGGAAATGGACGATACGTACATTGTAAAATCACCGATGGATATCGTCCGCCGTATCGCCGAATATGCAACGACCGCATAAAGCGTAAAGGTCTGCAGCACAGACGTGAGCGACGAGACGCCGCTGAGCATAAATATGCGCCTGTAAAGCGTTCCGAATATTTTTCTGAAGCCGACGACATTGTCGTCATACTTTTCGATTATGTAATCGGCGAGCCCGCCGACTTTTATCTCCTTTGCGTAGTCAAAGCCGTACATCAGCCCCGCAAGGTAGGTGAACTTTCGATTCATGGGCGCGGCATCCTCCGCCGCCATGTAATAATACTTGTTTCTCTTTGAGTTGCATATAAGATTGACGATAACGACCGCTATAACCACTATCAGCATCAGACGGCTGTATGTGAACAGTATCGCGGCATAGCCGATAAAGGTCAGCACGTTTGATATCACGGCGACTATTTTGTCGAAGAAATCATACATGTTAAAGCCGCTCTTTGTTTTTTCAAACATATCGAGAACGGCGGGATCCTCAAGGTCCTCATAGTCGAGCGACATGACCTTTCTGCCGTATATCCGCACCAGATCATATTGAATGGTGTCGCCGTATTTCTGCGCCGTCGTGTTCAAAAACGTAGACAGCATTGTTGTAGCAAGCAGCGCGACTCCCATTATCACGACGAGTCGGAATGTTTCCGCCCAGTCTACGCCGCCGATTATCGAGTCGATAATCAGCTTAGGAAAGATTATCATAATAAACGGAGAGACGGTATTCACCAATACTACGGCGAATTTCGCACATATAAATTTCGGGCTCGTCTGCCATATGAGCGATATGACAAACCGAAAGTTTTTCGCAAAATTCGACATCGACGCTCTTTTCATAAACGTCTCCTTATCTGCCTAATTTCAAACTGAATTCAAGTACAGTCACGCTTTTCCGTTCTGTGTTTTTTTCGTATCCGTAAGAACCTTATATAGGTCTGTGCTGTCTCGGTCTTACGGGGGCTTGGGGAGAGATAAAAAAGATGCAGAAGCGTCGAAAATCGTCACGTCGCCGTACTTGCGTACGGCAGAGGCGATTTTCGACGGTAGAAAAAGCGGATAATCATTCCCTTGTAGAAATCCGATAGGATTTCATCTGCTTTCATTACTTTTGTGCTGTACAAAAGCCCAAATCACACTTTTATCCGCTTTTTTCGGTCTGCGCTTTTTTAGCCGACCCAAGATGGGGAGAGATAAAATCGTTTGGAGTGTTCGATTTCGTTTCGCAAGGCGTACAATTGTACGTCGCGGAGCGAAATCGGGCGCAGAAAAAGCGAAAACATCAAATTTCAAGCAGGAATCCGCAAGGATTCCGACCCATTTATTCGCAAAGCTGAAAATACCGAAAATCAATTATGCAAATCTGTTTTCGCTTTTTCGGTCCGGACGATTTTTTCAGCCTCCCCCAAGGATGTAGTTTTCGGCTTGAGCCGTAAACATTTCCGCATACCTGCCGTTCTGCCGCATCAGCTCATCATGACTCCCGCACTCAACCACTCTCCCATCCTCGAACATATAAATCCTATCCGCATGCCTTGTAGTCGAGAGTCGGTGCGAGATGAATATGACGGTCTTATCCTCCGCGAACGCCGCTATCTGTTTATTCAGCGCATATTCAGCCATCGGATCGAGCGCCGCAGACGGCTCATCCATAATTATCAGGTCGTTATCGCCCGCGAACACGCGCGCTATCGCTATCTTCTGCTCCTCGCCGCCCGAGAGGTTTGTACCCTTCTCGTCAAACTCGCGCGTCAGCATGGTATTTATGCCGCCCTCGAGCTCGGCGAGCTTATCGTCAAACGTCGCTCTGTGCAGCGCCTCGAGAACCGTGCCCTCCTTTGAATCGTCATATCGGTCGCCGAGCACGTTCTCAGCGACGGTTGCGGCAAATATCCGATAATCCTGAAATACCGCTCCTATGCGCCCGCGATAGCTCTCGGCATCGTACTCGCGCACGTCGACACCGTTCATGAGTATGCAGCCGTCCTTCGGGTCGTACAGACGCATTATCAGCTTGATAAGTGTGCTCTTTCCCGCGCCGTTGTAGCCGACGACGGCGATTTTCTCGCCGCGGGATATCTTCATCGAAACGTCGTGCAGCACCTCGCCGCCCTCGAAATACGAGAACGAAACGTTTCTCAGCTCAAGCGACTGCAGCGGCGGAGCGGGCATCGTGCCGCCCTTGTACGATGGGCTGTAGTCCATGAGCGCACGAACGCGGTCTATCTGATCGCTGTTCGACGGGAGATCGGATACCGTGCCCGCAAGCGAGCCGAGACGGCTGCCGACCGATATATTTGCGTTGACTATGACGGAAAAATCACCGATGGAGACCGTTCCGAGCACCGCGAACTTATACAGCGTCATTATCACAACGGCGATATATACACCGATGGAATTGAGCGTTGAGAGCGCGCCGAGCAGCGCATCCTTCGTCTTGTAACGGCGCGTCACGCCGATATGCTCGCTTATGGTCTTTTCGTAGTCGCGGAAAATGCATTCCGAGATGTCGGTCAGACGCAGCTCCTTTGCATAATCGGGCAGCATGAAAAGCCGATTTACATACGAGCCGCGGCGCATTATGGGCGCGTGCTTTTCGTTCATCTCGAGATTTATCTTCTGCTTTTTTGTTCCGATAAGCATCGAGATAACGGCGCTCGCCACCATAACGAGCATAGTGCCCGAGTCGATATAGGCGAGCAGCGCAACGATTCCCGAAAAACCGATGAGATTGCTCATAAGGTTCGTGAAATTGTTCACCGTTCCCGTAGCGTAAGCATCGGCATACTGCATTGCAAGGATAAAATCATTATAGAACTCGGTATCATCGTACATCTCGAGTTCTATCATGCGCGCCTTCTCGAACAGGTCGGTCTGAACGTGCATATGCAGCTGCTCCGTGAGCTTCGGCATTATATACGTAGACGACAAAAGATTCCACAGCCATGACACGACGTTTGCCGCAACGATGCCTGCAATGATATACAGCGCGTTAAGGAACATAGGTCGGTCGCTGCCGAGCATGTTGTACAGTCTGCGATTAAGCAGCAGGACAAGCGGCGCGATAAGACCGTTTATGACTGCGTTCGCAACCGACGCAAAGAAATACCCCTTCGAGCCGTGCCACATGTATCGGAAGGAATATATATTATTCTCAAGTATCTTGCCCCATCGACGGAGCGCAGCGCCGATATTCCGACGCTCTCTCCGTTTCTTTTCTTTATTCATTTTTCCTGCCGCCTTCGCTGCCGAAAGCTCCTTTCAACAGTATTACAATAATTTTCGGAGGGATGCACGGTTTATTCCTCCGTGCTCTGAGCCCCCGTATAGCTCTCCGCCTGCGCGCGGAACATTTCGGCATATCTGCCGCCGCGCCGCATCAGCTCCTCATGACTGCCGTATTCCCCGACAACGCCGTCCTCGATGAGAACGACCTTATCAGCCGAGACGGCGGACGAGAGACGGTGCGAGATAAATATCATCGTCTTGCCCTCGCATGCGCTGTACATCTGTCTGTACAGCTCGCGCTCTGCGAGCGGGTCAAGCGCGGAGGAGGGCTCATCGAGAATGACTATCGGACTGCCGTGCGCGTAGACCGATGCGATGGCAAGCATCTGCGACTGTCCGCCCGACAGCACAAGCCCGTCCTCGCTGAATTCGCGCGTCATCTGAGTGTACATACCGTCGGGGAGCTCGGATATCTTATCCCATATCCCCGCGCGGCGCAGTGCATCCTCGACAATCGCCTCATCGCCGTCGCGCATAGGTCTGCCGAGAACATTTTCGGCGACCGACAGCGCAAACTGCTTATAATCCTGAAATACAACGCCGAACAGGCGGCGATAGCTCTTCAGCTCATACTCTCGGATATCGCGCCCGCCGAGCGTTATAACTCCCGACGACGGGTCATACAGCCGCATCAGCAGCTTCACGAGCGTCGTCTTTCCCGCGCCGTTGTAGCCGACGACGGCAATACGCTCGCCCTCCTTTATTTTAAGGTCGATGCCGCGCAGCGTGTCTGCCTCCGCGCCGCCGTAACGGAAGGTAACGCCGTGCAGCTCTATATCGCCCGGGCGCGCCTCCTCGCCGTCGGCGTTGCCGTCAACGCGGTCCTTGCGCTCGATAAAGTCCCGCCAATCCTGATATGCATAGCATATCCTCTGCATGTACGAGATCGTACCGCCTATGCTCTGCACGTCCTGTGAGATGGCGGAGATGCTGTTCAGCACCACAAGACAGTCGCCGAGCGTTACGGTATTTGACACGAGCGCGCGGTATATCGTGTAAACCTGAGCGCCCGTGACCGACAGCAGCTGACCGCCGAACATTATCGCGAACTGCAGCAGCGCTATCCTAACGCCCTGCGTGCGCATGACGTGAAGCAGCTGTCCCACCGACTCGCGGAAGCGGTCGAACATGACGTTCTTTATGTTGGTCAGACGCAGCTCCTTTGCGTATTCGCGCTGATAAAACACGCGCTGAACATAGTCGCGCTTGCGGTAGAGCTCGGATTTTTCAACGTCGTAAACGCGCTCGAGCACACCCATCTTCTTGCGCAGAAAATTGAACACCACGGGAACAAATGCAAATATGAACAAAACGGGGTCGATGGTCAGCGCAAGCCATGACGAAAGTCCGAGATTGACTATCATGCAGACGGTGCCGATAAACCAATATCTCGCCCACTCTATCGAGCCTACGCCGCCCGATACCGCACGCCCGAACAGCGCGTACATCGAGGGATCCTCGTAGTTTGCGATATCCGATGTCAGCGCGCGGCGGTATATTATGGAGTTCATCCGCCGCTCCCCGACCTTGTCGAGAACGGTATGGATACAGCCCCAGTAGACATCCCGCAGCACCGATATGACAAGATACAGCCCGAGCATGACCGAAACGTATACTATCAGCTCGCTTATCGGGCGCTGCTCCATCAGCCCGTCAACTATAACCTTCAGCATGTATGTAAATGAGAAAAAGCTTATAACGGTATCAAGCACGCGCAGCACAAGCTCGCTGAAAAACTTTTCGGGGTGGTAGCGTATGCCCATAAAGAGAGCACGGAAAAGGTTTCCGAACTTAAGCTTCGGTTTATTTGCGCGCTGCTCCGCGCGCTGTCTCTTGCGCTCCGCCCGCTTTTCACGTCTGTTCTTTGCAGTTTCGCTCATTCGTTTGTCTCCCATACGATAGATTCTTCATTATATTCATCGTCTTACGGCGGTTTTAATATTCATCAATACAATGATAACATATAATATTCATTTTGTAAATAAGTTTGCGGTTAATTTTTACAGAAAATGCGATATTTTTGTCGGAGAATTAATTTTTGCCGCCGACCGTCTGTCGAACAATGTCGAATTTCAAGCATATAAAAAAGACGCGATGTCCGAGACATCGCGTCACAAAAAGCCGATAATTATCCTGTCAGGGAAATTTGATAGGGCTTCATCAGTCTTGCCGATTCGGATGGAGAAAAAATAATTTGGCTGCAGATTTTTTAGTTTCCAACAACCCCTCCGCTTCGCTGCGCTCAGCACCTCCCCTTACACAGGGGAGGCTTTCTACTTGCAGCTTTTTTTGCATTATCCGCCTAACTTTAAGCTAATTTCAAGTATCGTTGAGCATTTTTGTTTTGTGCTTTTTCGTATCACAGAGAACCTTATAGGTCTGTGCTGTTTTGGGCTCGCGGGGACTCGGGGAGAGATAAAAAAGATGCAGAATCGTCGAAAACCGCCTCGTCGCCGTACTGGCGTACGGCAGAGACGGTTTTCGGCGGTAGAAAAAGCGAAAACATAAAACTTCATGCAGGAATCCGTAAGGATTCCAACCCCTTATCTGCCATATGGGACATGCTAAAACTCAATTATAATAATCTGTTTTCGCTTTTTCGGTCTGCGCTTTTTTAGCCTACCCGAGTTCATTCACCGAGCAGTATCCTGTCGGTCGCAAGCGACTCTCCCGCCGCATTGCGGAATAGCTCCATCAGCGCAGGCACGGTCAGCTTTTTCTTTTCGTCGCCGCTTGCATCAAAGATGATGCGTCCCTTATTCATCATGATAAGGCGGTCGCCGAGGTCGATAGCCGACTGCATGTTATGCGTTACCATCATGCAGGTCAGCCTCTGCTCAGACACCGTTTTTTTCGTGATATCGAGCACCTTTTCGGCGGTAGCGGGGTCGAGCGCGGCGGTGTGCTCGTCGAGCAGCAGC
>OIYS01000465.1_pt1 | contig 28597 bp, 15 predicted proteins | sample 1588271 | NCBI WGS metagenome assembly OIYS01 (sample SAMN03283286) | human gut metagenome | biome: human-associated habitat; material: feces | host: Homo sapiens | place: Peru | collected 2012
GGGCTTGCGGCAGGTATTTGCACAGAGGAAAACTGCCTGCCGCGGGATATTTACACAACGCATTTTGAAAAGCTCAAAAGGCTTATGGAGCGCGGCGTCGTTATAAAGCCGTACCACGCGTATGAGCCGGGAAATTACGAGCATCTCGCTTTTCCGGAGTGTAATAAATACGTTACCTACCCCGAGGGCACGGCATTGCCGCTTGATAATAAGGAGCGAATGTGGCGCATTAACAATATGGGCGCGAAATATATGACCTACGAAAAATTCAAGGGCATAGAAAACCGCGAAGAGCTTACCGATGAGGAAAAGCAGATCGCGGAACGGTTTTATTTAAAATTAAGAGGCGGCTGAGCTTTTAATATACTGTATGGGGCTCATTGATTTAATGCTTTTGAAAACGCGCGAGAAATACGCGGGATTTGAAAAACCGCATTTTTCCGAAAGCTCGGTTACCGATATTTCATTACCGTAAATATCAATAAGCTTGCAGGCGTGGGAAATTCTTACAGAGTTGGCAAATTCAACAGGCGTTTTGCCGGTTGCCTTTCTGAATTTAGAGCGTATGTAATCTTCGGCATAGCCCGATAAATTGAGCGTTTCGGTAATGTTGAAATCGGGGTTCAGCGCATTGTTTGATATTTCGTTGATTATCTTTCCTACTGCCGTATCGGTTTGCGAGGAGCTGTGGAAAGTCTGCATAAGGGAAGTGACGTAGCAGTTTATAAGAGAATTGAGGTACGGGCTTTCGGAAAATTTATTGTTATATATCAGCTTGCTTAAAATTCTGCTGTCCTCGGCGGTCTTTATGGAAACGGGGGAGTCGAAAAACAGCATATTTTCAAAGCTGCCGCCGATTGAAATGTTTTTGAAACCCTTTTCCGAAACGGAACCGTGCATTACGTTTTTCGGAACAATAATCGCAATTCCCGGTTTGAACGGAATGTTTCCGCTCTCGGTGCGCAGAAAGCCGTTGCCCTCAAGATAAATCATTATTTCGCAAAAACCGTGCTTGTGCAGCGGATAGCTTAAAACTCCGTCTTCGGTTATACTGATGTGATATTCCATTTTACTTCACCCATTGCGTAGTATAGCACATCTCAGTTCGGTTTGCAACCGTTTATAACCGAAATGAAAACAGGCGCCCCGTGGCTTGAACAGTTAATGTACGGGCATTTTTTACCAAAGCGGCGCAATGCGAGAAATCTATCTTTTGTGCAAACATATCTATATTTAATTATAGCGTTTTGTATAAAAATCGCTTATAATCTTTTTTAGAAACTGCACGTCATGTCAAAGCGAATACGGTTTCGCTTTTGCATAAAAACGTGCGGGGAAAGAGAAGACTTTCATATTTTATTGTGATAAAACACTATTACTCAGAGGTGATTTAATGTATACCGGTTCAAAAAAATCCATTATTGCCATGGCTTTAACGGTTTCTCTTTTGACCTCGCTTATTTCGGGCTGCGGCAGCGCGGAAAAATCCGAAAACAAAACGGTAAGCATTTCAGCGCTTACCGAACGCGAAGCCGAAACCGGACAGAGCGACAGCTACGAAGCATATCTTACGGGCTGCGGCAAAACCGAAACGGACGGAACCGATGAATTGGAGCTGACCGCGGACAGCGCGCAAAAGAACGGTGCGGTATTCCGATGGGAAACAAACGCCTCTGCGGCAGGTATTTATTATATTCGGGTGCGGTATTTACCTAAGCCCGCAAATGATGAAAGCGGAACACATATATGCGTAAGGCTGAACGGGAAAATTCCGTATAAAGAGCTTGACTCGGTTGTACTGCCGGATGAATACCGCGATGTATTGCCGCTTGTGCAGGATAAATTCGGCAACGATTTACGACCCGACCAGACGGCGGCGGAGCGCGTGACCGAAAATTATCTGTTTGACAGCTCGCTTACATACACGCAGCCGCTGGGCGTATATCTTGACGGCGGCAAATCGGTGCTTGAAACGGAAATACTCAGCGGCAACGCCGAAATACAGGCGGTAATACTTGAACCGTCCGCCGCAGTAAAATCCTACGCCGATGTGAAAAACGAATATTCCAAAAACGGGTATTCCGAAATAAAAGGGGATATAAAGCTCTATCAGGGTGAAAACGCGGCTTATAAATCATCCACAATGTTTTATCCCGTATCCGACAGAAGCTCGGCGCTCAACACACCGAGATCCGACGGGCTGGTTAAGCTGAACAGCATAGGCGGCACACAGTGGAATACGCCGGGGGATTACATAGCATGGACGGTTGACGCCCCCGAGGACGGTCTTTACAAAATTCATATGCGCGCCAAGCAGAATTATTCTATCGGTCTTTCCTCTTCAAGGGCGATATACATAAACGGCAAGCTGCCGTTTAAAGAGGCGCAAAGCATTGCGGTGCCGTACAGCGCCGACTGGCAGACGGTTACTTTGGGCAACGACGGGGAAGATTTCCTGTTCCACCTGAAAAAGGGCGAAAACGAAATACGCATGGTTGTTACCCTCGGAAAAATGGATACGGTAATAAGACTTACCGAGAATACAGCCGACGCGCTTAATAACATTTACCGCAGATTTTTAATAATTATGGGCGCGGAGCCCGATCTTTTACGCGATTACCGACTGGGCGTTTTATGCCCCGACGAGATAGCCGAGCTTAAAGTGCAGGCGGAAACCCTTTCGCTTTGCGCCGATTGGCTTGAGGCTAACAGTGGCAGCGGAAACACAACCGTTGCTTTAATGCGGACGCTGGTGCGGCAAATGACCGACATGAATAAGGACCCCGACACCATTCCGTCAGAGTTTTCCTACTTCAAAACAAACATAGGCTCTTTAAGCTCGCAATGCAGCACAATGAAGCAGCAGCCCCTGCTTATAGACGTTATAGGAGTGGGCGGCGATTCGGACGATATGCCTGCGGCGGACGGCGGCTTTTTTTTAAAGCTCGGGTTCGGTATAAACAAGCTGCTTTACTCTTTCTCGGCCGATTATCAGAATATGGGCGACCTCGGCAATAACGATGAAAATTCAAAGCCCATAACCGTTTGGATAGGCGGCGGCAGAGAGCAGGCGCAGATAGTTCGCAATATGACGGCAAATTCCTTTACCGCCGACACGGGCATTATAGTACGCGTTCAGCTCGTTCAGGCTTCGCTTATAAGCGCCGCGGTTGCTGGCGTGGGACCCGACGCGGTTATAAACAGCACGCCCGATGTATTTAACTTTGCAATGCGCAACGCCGCTGTTCCGCTTTCGGATTTTTCCGATTACGGCGAAATAAAAACGCGGTTTAACGAGTCGCTCAGTATTCCGTTTACATATCTCGGAAAGGTGTACGCGCTGCCCGAAACAATCTCTTTCCCGGTGCTTTATTACCGCACCGACGTTTTTGAAGAACTGGGCGCAAAGGTTCCGCAGACATGGGACGATGTAATAGCGCTTTCGTATACGCTGAGCAAAAACAATATGGAGTTCGGCATACCTACAGACCCGGGCAACATGACCACCTCAAACACATCGGTTTTGAACCTTGTAGGCATGTATATGTCTATTTACAAGCAGCGCGGGCTTGAAATATACGCTAACGACGGCGAGTACTGCCTGCTTGACAGCGTGGAGTCTATCGACGCTTTCAGGTTCTTTACAAACCTTTATTCAAACTACGGCTTCCCGCTTACCTATAATTTCATGAACAGATTCCGCACGGGCGAAATGCCGATAGGCATTTCGGGGCTTTCGTTCTACAACGAAATTGCCGTTTCCGCACCCGAAATTGACGGTCTTTGGGATATAGCTCAGATTCCCGGAACCGTAAAGTCGGACGGAACGGTTGACCACACGGCGATTTCGAGCGCTTCGGGAGCGATGATATTAGCGTCGTCCAAGCATAAAAACGAGGCGTGGGAATTTCTTAAATGGTGGACCTCCGCCGAAATACAGCAGGAGTTTGCAAACGAAATAGAAGGGCTTCTGGGTCCGTCGGGACGTTACAGCTCGGCAAATTCCGAGGCGTTCGGGTACAGCTCGTGGCCTAAAAAGAGCAAGGAAATATTCGGCAAACAAATGCAGAATCTGACCGCGGTTGAAAACGTACCCGGCAGCTACTTCTTAAGCCGCAATATAACCAACGCTTTCAGGGCGGTTGTATATAAGGATACAGACCCGACCGACGCTTTATACGATTACACCGATAAGATAAACCGAGAGCTTACTCAGAAAAGAAAAGAGTTCGGTCTTGAGTAAATTTATGAAAGGAGATGCGACCCTTGAAAATGCAGACGGGTGAGAAAAAAGCAGGGAGCTTTAACAGCGATAAATGGTTTTCATTCTTCTATTTGGCTCCGTTTTTGGTGATATTCTTTATTTTCACATTGCTGCCGGTAGTTCTTTCTTTCATACTGTCGTTTACAGATTTTAACGGTCTTGAAATTCCGCGGTTCATATTTTTTGAAAATTATTTACAACTGTTTTTAAGCGACGACGAGTTCCTCTTAGCCCTTAAAAACACACTGATAATCGCTTTGATTACGGGCCCCGGCGGTTATTTCGCCTCGCTGGTGCTGGCTTGGTTTATCAACGAGCTTAATCCTAAGCTCAGGGCGGTTATGGTTTTGGTATTTTACGCGCCCTCGATTTCCGGCGGAGCGTATATGATATGGCAGTTACTCTTCAGCAGCGACGCCTACGGCTACGTTAACGCGCTTTTAATGCGTTTTAACCTTATAACCGAGCCTGTTCAATGGTTTACCGACACTAAGTATATGCTGCCGCTTGTTATCGTAGTAAGTCTTTGGATGAGCCTGGGAACGGGCTTCCTTTCCCTTGTGGCAGGTCTTCAGGGCGTGGATAAATCACTTTATGAGGCGGGCTATGTTGACGGAATACGCAACCGTTGGCAGGAGCTTTGGTACATAACCCTGCCGAGCCTCGGGCCGCAGCTGCTTTTCAGCGCTGTTATGAGTATTTCCTCGGCGTTCGGCGTGGGCGCAGTTTCTACCGCGCTTTGCGGATTCCCCAGTACCGACTACGCCGCGCATACAATAATGAACCATTTGGAAGACTACGGCAACATCCGTTTTGAAATGGGTTACGCCAGCGCGATTGCTACCATACTGTTTGCAATGATGCTGCTTTCAAAGGTTTTCGTTCAGAAACTTATTAAAAATGTCGGTCAGTAAATCCGGCGATAACATGAAACAAGAAAAGGAGGGTTCACTGTGAAAATCCGCATATTCAAAAGTAAAACGGGGCGTTCGTTTTGGGGCGACTTATTAAACTTCCTTTTTCTTGCGTTATTGGGAATAATTATGCTGATTCCCGTTGTGTTCTCTGTTTCCAATGCGTTCAAGCCGCTTGACGAATTATTTGTGTTTCCGCCGCGGTTTTTTGTAAGACATCCTACGTTTGCCAATTTCAGAATTCTTCCGTCGCTGTTTTCCGATTCGCTTGTTCCTTTATCTAGGTACATACTCAACACCTTGTTTATAACCATAGCGGGAACGGCGGGCTCAATTGTTATAGCCTCTATGGCGGCGTATGTGCTTGAAAAGAAAAAATTCAGAATGCGCGAGGGAATTTTCAAGCTGGTTGTAAACACCCTTATGTTTACGCCCGCGGTAACCGCAATTCCGAGCTTCCTTATAATGTCAAAGCTCGGGTTTATAAACAGCTACGCGGCAATACTTATACCGACCGTAGGCTCCTCGCTCAACGTTTTTCTTATGAAACAGTTTATGGTGGGGGTTCCGAATACTATATTAGAGGCCGCCCGTATTGACGGCTCGGGCGAACAGCGGATATTTTGGAGAATCGTTATGCCGTCTGTAAAGCCTGCGTGGATGACCCTTATTATCTTCTGTATTCAGAACCTTTGGGGCGCCACGGGCGGTAACTATATTTATAACGAAGAGCTTAAAACGCTGCCTTACGCACTGTCGCAGGTTATGTCGGCGGGACTTGTACGCGCGGGAGCGAGCGCGGCGATTACAACGCTTATGATGATTGTTCCGATGTGCGTTTTTGTTATAACGCAGAGCAACATTATGGAAACCATGATGTCTTCGGGAATTAAGGAATGATATGCTTGATAAGAAAGGCGGTTCTGACCGTGGGCAGACTTAAAAATTTGATACCTGTATTCCTGATCGTGATGGCTGTACTGTCTGTCAATGTATCAGCCGCCGTGACGGATACATATATATACGATAAAAACGGAGAAACGGAACCCGCACCCGAGCCCGCTTCGGCGGTGCAGAGTATTCGCGGCGGCGATCTCGGAACGGGCGCCTTTTCGGAGCCGCAGGATCTGTGCTTCTCAAATTCGGGCGTTCTTTACATAGCCGATACGGGGAACAACCGCATTGTTGTAATAAAGAATGTGGGTATGTCCTCGCAAAGCACGGAAATTATCGACAGCTTTTTAAACGGCGGAAAAACCGATACCTTCAACAGCCCCGCCGGAGTATTTGCCGACAGCGACGGCAACCTGTTTATATCAGATACGGAAAACGCGCGTATTGTAAAACTTTCCGAAAGCGGCGAGCTTTTGCAGATAATAGGCGCGCCCGAGGATAAAGCGCTTCAAAGCGATTTTGCGTTCAAGCCCACAAAGCTCGCGGTTGATAAATACCGTCAGCTTTATGTGATTTCGAGCGGGTACAATGCGGGACTTATGGAGTTTGAGCCGGGCGGCACCTACACGCAGTCTATGGGCGCTCCGCAGGTTACAAAATCAATTTTGGATCAGCTGTGGCAGCGCTTTCAGACCAAGGCGCAGCGCGAGCGCACACAGTCGTATGTTCCTACGGAATACTCAAACGTAACAATAGATGAAGACGGCTTTTTGTTCGTTACAACCTCGGCTTACGACGATTCCGCAGGGGACAGCGCCCCTAAGCCTTTACGTAAACTTAACGCAAAGGGATTGGATGTTCTTAACCGTGTGGGCGACCCCGTAGGCGACGAGGTTAAAAACGGCGAAACCTATAAAGGATATTCGGTATTTTCGGATGTTTGCATGCTTGGATACGGCGATTTTGCCCTGCTTGACCATAATCGCGGCCGTGTTTTTGCTTACAACAGCGTAGGCGAGCTTTTATATGAATTCGGCGGCCCGGGGGATGTTTCGGGGGCTATACGCAACGGAACGGCAATAGGTTTTTACAACGACCGTTTTTATATTCTTGATACCGCAAAAACTCAGGTTACGGTTTTTGAACTGACAGAGTACGGCAAGCTGTTTGGCGGAGTTGCCAAAGCACGCCAGGAAATAGATTTCGAAACCGAAAAAAGCCTGTGGAACCAAATTCTTTCCCGAAACGCAAACTGCACCCTTGCGATGCGTGGGCTCGGCAACGCCGCGTATAAGGCTAAGGATATGAAGTTGGCAATGAAATATTACAAACTTGCGGGCGACAGAGACGAATATTCAAAAGCCTACGCCTTTGTGCGCAGAAACCGGATTGAAAACAACGTATGGATAATTGTTCTCGGTATAGCGGCTGTCGCCGCGGTTTCGGTTTTGTGCGTGCGTTCAAAGAAACGTATTTCGGCATTTGTATCGCGCAGACCTACGCTGCGCGCGGTAATGTACGCGGGTCACTGCTGTACTCACCCGATGGACGGCTTTTGGGATTTGAAACGCGAAAAACGCGGAACAGTGCTTTCGGCAACAATTCTTTTGCTTATCTGCATGGCAGTAAACGCGGTTTCAAGCCTCGGCACGGGATTTATCTTCAATAAAACCGAGCTTGAATCCTACAGCATTTTCAGCGTGCTTTATATTGCGCTTGCCGTTGCGCTGTGGACAATATGCCTGTGGTGCGTAACCACGCTTATGAACGGCGAGGGAACGTTTAAGGATATTTATATTGCGACCTGCTACGCAACGGTGCCGTACAGCATTATAAATGTAATCGCGGTATTATTGAGCAGAGTTCTGCTTTCCGCCGAGGGCGATTTCTACTATGTTCTCGTATCGTTTTCAATGATTTGGCTGGCATTTCTGCTTGTTTGCTCCGTTAAGCAGGTGCACGATTTCTTCGCGGGCAAAACCGTTGCCGCAATTTTGATTGTAATAATCGTAATTTTGTTGATTGTCTTTATCAGTATGCTTGTTTTGGCATTATCGGAGCAGTTCTTTGACTTTATCGGAGATTTGATTTCGGAAATAGCCTTGACTGTATAGCATTGACTTATCGCAATAAAAGGCGGGCGGAACGGATTAAAAAGCCGAAACGCCGACTACGGAAGGAGGAACTGTGCGTGAAACGAAAATTAAAGGCTGCTCTTGCGTTTTCCCTTGTTGTTTTGATTTTGGCGGGCATTATCGCCGTTTCATTAACGTCAGGCGCGCAGAAAATAGACGAAACTCTTGATAACGGCAAGGTGCTGAGCGCAGGCAGCACAAGCAACGATATAAACGGGAAAGAATATACCCTGCTGTTGGAAAACGAATATTTGCAGTTCTGCATGAACAACGATACCACCGAATTTAAGGTGGTGAATAAAACCAACGGTTCGGAGTGGTATTCTTCCGGTACCGACAGCGCGGACGCCGCCGCGCCCATAACCCTTACCTACCTTAATTCGCAGGGAAGCCTTGCCGATATGAACGTTATGGACGACTCGGTAAAGGACGGGAAATACGCGATTGAGAAAGACGGCGACCGCGTTACGGTACGTTACAGCGCGGGTGATTTTTCCGAGCTTTCCCTTGTTCCGTACGCACTGACGGAAGAGCGTTTTCAAAAGATAGTAAGCAGTCTTGACGATGAATTTGAGCAGATGAAGCTTACTGACCTTTATTATCTTACCGATATAAATATTATAGAGGACGCAGAACAGAAAAAGGAAAGACTTGCCGAATACCCGCAGCTTGCAAAGCAAAAACTTTATATCATACGCGACAGCACACGCGATGACGCGCTTGCCAAAAAGGATATTGCAAAAATATTTGCGGAAGCTGGCTACACCGAGGCGGATTATAAAGCCGACTCAAAATATTTCAGCGCGGGCGATACGGCAAAGACAGCCCCCGGCTTTAACATAAGGGTTGAGTACACGCTTGACGGCAGAAGTCTTAAAGTTTCAATACCGCATGACGGAATAGAAATGTATAACGATTTCCCGATGACCTCGCTCACATTTGCCCCTTACTTCGGTTCTCCCGCAAAGGGAACGGAAGGGTGGTACCTTTTACCCGACGGCAGCGGTTCGCTTATGAACTTCTATAACGGAAATACAAACGGAAAAATTTACAGAACCGCGGTTTACGGCGCCGAGCTTACGGCGGCGGGACGTGAAGATATAAGCAGCGACCCGGGAGCGCCGCTGCCCGCTTTCGGCATCAGGCGTAACGGCTGCGGCGTGCTTTGCGAAATTACCGGCGGCGACGCAATCTCGGAAATTGAGGCATACCCCGGCGGCGACGCGGAGCTGCCCTATGCTCACGCGGTCTTCAATATACGCTCTACCTATAAAACTACGGCTTCAACCGGCAAAAAAGAGTCCTACATAATTATTCAGAAAGGGCGATATACAGGCGATATTGCGCTTGATTATCACTTTATAGACTCGAAAAACGTCGGTCTGTCGGATATGGCGGAGGTTATGCGCGATAGCATATTCGGCGGCGCGGAGGAAAAAGCCTCGGATACCTTACCCGTAAGACTTACGCTTATAGGGCTTATTACGCGCCGAAATCAGATTTTGGGCGTTGCGTATAACCAAAAGGTTCGCCTTACCGACTTTATGCAGGCGCTTAACGCGGCAAACACGTTTTCGGACGGCGGAGCCGAAAATCTTTCGGTTGTAATGACGGGTTGGTTCGGCGACGGGGTTGACCATAAATATTTATCGGGGAAGGCGTCGCCCTCCGGTCTTTTGGGCGGCAAAAGCGATTTTACCGCGCTTACCTCGGGGCTTGAAAGCAAAAACATTCCGCTTTATTTGGACGCGGACGTTCAGTACACGGCTAAAACCTCGCTGTTCGACGGTTTCGGCAAAAGCAGGGATACCTCTACAATGCTTGACCAATCGACCGGCAAGGTTACGGAATACGACCCCGCGAGCTTTATAAGAAAAACAGGCGGCACTAAGTATATAAACAGCTTCGGCGCGCTGAAAAAGGCGCTTGAAAATCTTAAAAAATCTGCCGACGCTTACGGCGTTAAGGGGCTTTCGCTGCGGACGTTAGGTTCACAGCTTTCGGCGGATTACGGCAACCCCGCGGTTGACCGCCAGGCTACAGCCGATAAAATCGCGGCGGAGCTTAAAAAGCTGTCCGATTCGGGCTGCAATTTAACCGCCGAGGGCGCGGGCGCGTATATTCTGCCCTATATCGGCAGCGCGGCAAACGTTCCCGTTGTTTCGGGCGGGTCGGATACAACGGATATGTCGGTTCCGTTTTTACAAATGGTTTTGAGCGGATATATCGATTATTACGCTCCCAATGTTAACCTTTCGGGCGATACGCAGACCGCCCTGCTCAGGACAGTTTCCGCGGGCGCGGGTATTTCCTGCACGCTAACCGCGCAAAACGGCGATAAGCTGGCGGGGAGCGAGCAAAGCGCTTTCTATTCAACCGGCCTTGATTATTGGAAGGACAGTTTACCGAAACAGATAGCGGATATTCAGAAACGGCTGAAACCCGTTGCGGGTCAGCGCATTGTAGGATATGAGGAATTGGCGACGGGCGTTTATAAAACGGTTTATAAAAACGGCGCCGAAGTTATAGTGAATTATAATTCGGAGTCGTTTACATACGGCGACATTACGGTTAATTCAAAGGATTTCGGCGTAAAGGAGGGGCGCTCATGAGTGCAAAGGTTAAAAACGGAAAACTGGAGCGCCGCCGAGGGCGCTGGGGCTATTTCTTCGCGCTGCCGTTTATTATAGGCTCGCTGATCGGAATAGTTTATCCTGTGGTTTTATCACTTGTATACAGCTTCGGTAATCTTGTTCCGCAGGATATAGGCTATAAAATAGACCTTGTGGGCATTGAAAACTATAAAACCCTGTTTACGGTTGACCCCGATTTCACGCGGCAGCTGGTGGAAACGCTGCAGAACACCATTTTAAAGGTACCTGTGGCAATTATTTTCAGCTTCTTTTTAGCATGTATTTTAAACAGCGAGTTCCCCGGCCGCGGACTTGCGAGAACCGTTTTGTTTCTGCCTATGATAGTTTTTTCAAAGCCGGTTATGCTGCTTCTCAATCAGGATATTGTTTCCACCGAGATGTCGAGCAAGGGCTCGGAAGAAACGGTTATGATTTCGGGCAAATTCATAGAATCGCTTGAGGCGATGAATATAGGCGAGGGACTTACAAATTTTCTTACTTCCTCGGTTGACGATATAACGAACCTGCTTTATATGTCGGTTATACCTACCGTTATTATTCTTGCGGGACTGCAATCGGTAAGCCGCTCGATTTACGAGGCTTCCTATGTTGAGGGAGCGACCGCATGGGAAGTTTTATGGAAAATAAGTCTTCCTATGGTAAGCCCGCTGCTTTTGGTTTCTTTGCTTTACTGCGTTATAGATTCCTTTACGGGCGTGGGCAATACCATAATCAGCCGCGTAAGCTATGAGTGCTTTACCGCTTTCAATTTCGGAATAGGCAGCGCTATGGCGTGGTCGTACCTTACAGTCGTGCTTTTAATAGTGGCGGTGGTGTTTTTAATCGCAAACCGCTTTGTATCATATGACGCTTAATTTTGCTTTAATGGATGAAGGGAGGAAAGAGTAGCATATGCGTAATTCAATTAACAGGGCAAAAGCGGTGAAATACGGTGCGGGCATTGCGGTAAACATTGCGCGCTGGGCGTTTTTCCTCCTTATTGCCTTTGTTGTGCTTTATCCGCTGTTTACGCAAATAGTATCGGTATTTATGTCCGCCGATGATATTTATAATATGTCGGTTCGCTATATACCGCGGAATTTCACCTTTAAAAACCTTATAAACGCATGGGACAGAATAGGGCTTGAAAAGGTATACCCCACAACGATTCAGTACACCGTTACCGTGGTTTTGCTTGAAGTGGCAAGCTGCACAATGGTGGGGTACAGCCTTGCAAGATTCAAATTCGCGCTTAACAAGCCCCTTACGGTTCTTTGTATTATAGGGCTGGCGCTTCCGCCCGATCTTTTGCAGATTCCGCTTTACAACCTTTTCAGAAATTTCAATCTGTTCGGTCTTATTCCGCTTATAAATAACGGCGAGCCGCTTAACTTTATAGATACGCAGATTCCGGGAATTGTTCTCGGCGCTCTGGCGGTAGGGCTCAGGTGCGGGCTTTACATTCTTATAATGCGGCAGTTTTTCGGCGGCATGCCCAAGGAAATGGAAGAGGCGGCTTCAATAGACGGGTGCGGACCTATCGGGGTATTTCTGAAAATAATGCTCCCCGGCGCGCGCACCATGATGATTACCATAGGTCTGTTCGCATTCGTATGGACATGGACCGACTGCAATTTCAACTATAACTTTATGCGTTTATCGGATATATTGGCCGTGGTTCTGCGCGACTTTAACGGTAGCGGCACCGAAAGCATGATTGCCGATCAGGTTACAATGAATTTACAGTCTTACGCGGCGATTTTATATCTTGTTATTCCACTGATAATTCTTTATATGTTCACCCAGCGCTTTTTCGTTGAGAGCGTTGAGCGCAGCGGGTTGGTTGCATAAATTAAAAGGAGGAAATCAAATGCGAAACTACACCAAAAGGCTGATTACGTTTTTTATGGCATTCGCCGTACTGATAAGCTCGATGAATGTAATAATATCCGTATTGGCAACAGGCGCGGATATAAGATTCGAGCTTAACGGCGGGCAATTGGCAGGTTCTTCCTCGGGCTTTGCCGCGGGAGACGCATTGCCGGACTGCGAAAAGGTTACAAGGGAGGGCGCCGTTTTCGGCGGCTGGTACGCCGACGCGGATTTTACCGGAGAGCGTGTATTTGCGGTTCCCGCTAGCGTTACGGGTCAAACCGTTTACTACGCGCGGTGGATAAACCATGATGCGAATTGTGAAAGCTTTGAGTCATACGTTACGAATGACGAATTAAATGCAAAATGGTTGAACTGGGCAGAAAATAACGCTTCGTTTTCTCTTAATACCGATTCTGCTCACGCTAACAGCGGCAAATCAGTTAAAATTGATTTTGCGAAGGCAAATGCCAATTCTAATCTTGCATTTCAAGATATTTCCTACTCAAAAACCGGCAATGGCGTAGCTTTTTGGACTGAATCGAAAAACGGTGCAACGGTTAAATTTATACTCAACGGTAACATATCATCTGCCGTAAGAACTTTCCCGGGCGGCAAACATATGGTAACTATTCCGTGGACTGAGCTTAAAGGCGCTTTGGATGCACCGTATTTGTGGAAAATTCAATTAGTTCTTAAAGTTCCGAATGCCGGTGAATCGGTTTATATTGACGATATAGGCACATATACCGATATTTCCGAGGGCAAGCTCGTCTTTAACACAAACGGCGGCGCTTGGGCGAAAGGCTTTAACCCGCCCGAAAATTATAAGTCGGGAACAGTTTTACCCGGTGTGAATGATATAAGCAGAGCCGGCGCCTTTTTCGGCGGCTGGTATACCGACGCCGATTTTTCCGGCACACAGATTTTTACGGTTCCCGCCGACGCGACAGGGGAAATCGTTTATTATGCGCGGTGGATAATATGCAGCGCCGATTATGATAATTTCGAGTCATACGCAGCCGACGCCGACCTGCTCAAAAAATGGGCGGATTGGAAGTGGCCCGCGCAGAATGCGGCTACAACGCTTAATACCGACCCCGCCCATGCGCACAGCGGAAAATCCATGAAAAACCGACCGAACGAGACAAACAAAAACGACGAAATAGTTTTGCAGGCAAGTTTTTCAAGATCGGGCAACGGAATTTCCTTTTGGATAGAATCGGACGGCGCAACCGTTCAGGTTTTATTCAATCACATTGGTGCTAAAAGTATTCCGTCGCCGAAAATAACCGTTCCGTCGGGCAAATATATCGTTGCAATTCCGTGGTCGAAAATAGAGGGAGCCTTGCAGGCGAGCGATTTATGGCAGTTATCGTTGCTTATAAATGTTCCCGAAAGCAACGGTGAGGTATATATAGACGATATAGGCACATATACCGATTACACCGAGGGTAAAATCACCTTTGATACAAGCGGCGGCACCTGGGCAGACGGCTTTACTCCGACCGAAAAGTATACGCCCGGAACGGTTCTGCCGGTTATTGATAACGTAAGCCGCGCGGGCTATGCATTTGCGGGCTGGTTTGATAACACGGGCTTTACGGGATCGCGCGCTTATACCGTTCCCGATACAGCTTCGGGCGATATTACCTACTACGCCCGCTGGATAAAGGTTGACCCTTGCTTTTCGGACTTTGAAAAATATACCGATACAAGCGTTATAACAACTGTTCTTACTTCCGACGGCAAGAATACCGAAAACGATAAAACAAACGGGTTTATTACGGAAGAGGACGGCAAGGGCGGCTTCTATTTCTGGAGCGGCGTGCAGGGTACTACGGTACAGCTTAACGCAAGCGGGAAAAATGTAAGCAGCGGTTCTAAATCCGCCAAGCTCGTGCTTAAGGTTAAGGACTCAGCGTCGCCTTATAATTCCACGCAGTTAGGCTCCGACAGGGTGTTCTTCCCGAATGAGAAGGACCTCGGCGAGGGCGTATCATTCTGGGTCAGCACCGATAAGGAAATCAAGCTGAGACTTCGCCTGAACAATAACACAGACTCTGCCAAAATTACGGTTCCCGCAGGAAAACACTATATAACCGTTCCGTGGGAGGAGCTGCAAAATAAGAGAGCGCCCTGGATAACCCTTATCTGTTTTGATAACCCGAGCGAAGAAGCAACGGTTTATATTGACGATATAGGCACATATACCGTGGCGGTTGATAATAAGGTTATGTTTAATCTGAACGGCGGCGAATGTGTTGACGGCTATATTCTGCCTGTCGGCTATAACCGCACAAGCGGGATTGCCTTGCCTGATTGCAATCAGGTAATAAATAACGGTCTTACCTTGGCGGGCTGGTATGATAACGCTGAGCTTAAAGGCACTCCCGTATATTCCATACCGCCCCAATCCGAGGGAGATAAGGAATACTGGGCTAAGTGGATACTGCATGACGTGAATTTCGATAACTTCGAGTCATACGATACCGACGAAGACCTTTTGAACGATAACCACTGGTCGGATTGGAAATGGCCCGCGCAGAAAGCCGAAACAAGCCTTAACACCGACGCAGCGCATGCGCACAACGGGACTAAATCCATGAAAGTCTCCCCGAAAGAGGCAAATAAAGAAGATCAGCTTGTGGTTTCAAGGCAGAATTTTCAAAAGAGCGGCGACGGCGTGGCTTTTTGGATCGAGTCCGCACGCGGCGCTGCTATCAGAATCCAGTTTAACGGCAGCAAGACTATTATATCCGCCGCGAAAAACATTCCCGCGGGAAGACTTTTGGTTACAATTCCGTGGTCGGAAATACCCGGGGCAGAGTCGGCGGCAGTTTTGTGGCAGACCTCGCTTCGCATATCCGTTCCGAATGCGGAAGATACCGTTTACATTGATGAAATCGGCACATATAAAGAAAACGCCGCGGGGGCTGATACGGTTTCGTATTATCTGCTCGGCGGCAGCCGGTACGGCAGCTATACCGCGCCGACAAAGTATTCATCGGCGGGCGTAAAGCTTCCCACATATGAAAATGTTGTAAAACAGGGCTACACTTTCGCGGGATGGTACGATAATAAGGATTATAACGGAAACCCGATAACCGTAACGCCCGAATCGGGCAGCGTTAAGCTTTATGCAAAGTGGATAAAGCACACCGCCGGTTTTGATGATTTTGAAAGCTACACCGATTCTACCGGTTGGGAAGCGCTGAGCAACTCTGCGTCGCCCTCGCTCAATACCGACGCGGCAAATGCCTACGACGGCTCAAAATCGCTGAAGCTCGGCGTGGCAGGCAAGGATACGCATAAAGAAAATTACGCTGAAATTTGCAAAAATAAGGTCTTTTATAAGGCGGACGACGGCGTTTCTTTCAGTGTGAAATCTCAAATTGCGGCAACGCTTTTGGTAGCCTTTAACGATCAGAACAAGTATTATGAGGTTGCGATTCCCGCGGGCAAGAGCATTGTTACCGTTCCGTGGAAGAAATTCACGAATATTGCCGAGGGTGACGACTGGCAGTGCATGTTCTTCCTCGTAAAAACAGCGGATAAGAGCATTGCGAACACGGTTTATATCGACAGTATAGGAACATATTCCGACAGCACCGACCGTATTCTCACCTATAACCTGAACGGCGGCGAATTTGTTGCGGGCGCTTCGGTTGCGGATGAGCTTGACGGCGAAAAGACCACCGTTTTACCGACGGACAAGGATGTGCAAAAGGAAGGCTTCTTCTTTGCGGGCTGGTATGCAAACGATTCTCTTACCGGAACGCCGATATTCGGGCTTGAACCCGATAATACCGCAAACAGAGAATTCTGGGCAAAGTGGGTTGAGCAGGTAAATATCAACCACGATTTTGAGAATTTCGATAATGACGAGGCTGTGGCAAAGGCGCTGTGGGAAGAAACCACGCCGTATGAAAACTGGAGAGAAAGCGGCTCCGTATACATTTACCTCGAAAAGGATTCAAAGAATCTCGCGCCCGGTTCCACAAAGGGCTTGCGCGCCGAATACGAGGTTTTGGACGGCGAGTATATCAAGGGCGGCTCAAGACCGTCGGCATGCTTCAGAAATTACTCATGGAGCACAACTTTCGGCAAACGCGGAACCGACCGCGAGGGCGACGGCTTCAAATTCTGGATTAAAACCGACCGCACCATAACTATAAGGGTAAGCTTCCTTATAGGCGGCGACCCCAAAAAGGGCACAACATCTGAGGATATTGTAATTCCCGCAAATGAAAGCGGCGTTACGGTTTATCTGCCTTGGTCTTACATTAAGGAAACCGACGCCAAAACCCTTGCGAGCATGGGCATATCGATTTATGACAGCGTAGGCACAAAGGGAACGGTTTGGATTGATGAGCTCGGCATATACTACAACGAAAAAATGGTTGACTTTGTTGCCGAAAACGACGACAAGGACATAAAAATCACCGGATACAACAACCATATACCCAAGGGAACAAAGGTAGAAATTAAAAAGTACCGGGTAAATAAACTTACCTCTTTGGGCGGCGCGCTGCCTGGGAGTGTAAATATGGCTTACCTTGCCGAGTATAAACTCTTGAACGACGCGGGCGGCTCCGCCGATATATACGGTCCCGCATGGGTCAGCTTTCAGCGGCCGAAAGGCGCCGACGTAAGCAAGATAGGCGTATACGAGGTATTCCTTGACGGCTCGCTCGATTCGGTCAACTACACGGTTGAGGGCGATTGGATCACCGTTTACTCCCTTAACCCGACCGCTATGCTGCTTGTAACCACTAACGATACCGACTGGTCGGCAAAGGGAATAACGATAGATACAGACGTTATTCAAAAGCTGACCGCTACCGTTACGGTGGTTAAACAGAGAGAAAATCCGCAGGACAGCACAGACGGCACGGCGGACGGCGACAACGGCGGTACCGACATAGGAACTAATACCGATAATAACACAAACGCTTCGACGGGTATAAAGCGCGGGCCGAAACGCGGACCCAAGACAAACAACAGCAAAAAAACCGATAATGACAGCGGTTCGTCCGCATGGGTAATAATTCTTATATCAGTAGGTGCGGCGGCAGTGGTTTGTGCGGCCATTATAATTCCTGTGGCAATTAAACGCAAACGCGGCAAAAATAACGGAGGTGCGAAATAATGAACAGAACCGTAATTCTTAAAATCTGCTCTTTACTGCTTGTAATGACAATGTGCCTTACCGTAACCGCGTGCAAAAACAAGGGCGGTTCAAATACAGCGTCGGGGAGCAGCAGTAGGGGTGCATCAAGCACCGACTCTCAAAGCACGGATTCTTCAGACTCAGAAAACACGGATCCCCAAAATCCCGACTCCGAAAGCTCCGATACCGTTGTTTCCCGCACCTCTTCAGAATCTTCGGGCGGCGGAACAATTACCGTAACCGAGACCAAAAACGTACCTTACGACGCGTCTAAAAATCCGCTGCAGCGCGGAGTCAACTTTTCCGATTTTGAGTATGACGATATAGAAATCGGCTACGATAACTGGATATTCCAAAGCAAATATTACGACGCGGTGCGTGAAAAGGGCTTCGACCATATCCGTCTGCCTGTCAATTTCTTCTGCCATATGGGCAGCGCGCCCGATTATAAAATAGACGAAGAGTTTTTGCGCAAGATTGATACGATAGTCAATATCGCCATAAGCTCCAACCTTAAAATAGTGCTCGATTTCCACCACTTCGGTGAATTGCAGACAAACGTAAGCGGAAACAAACAGAAATACTATAAGATGTGGCAGCAACTGGCGGAGCATTATCAGAGTTACCCCTCGGGTCTGGTTTTTGAGCTGTTTAACGAGCCGGGCAACGCCGACGCAATAAGCAAGGGCGGACCCGATATAGTTACTCCCGAAAAACTTATTGAAATTCAGGAAGAGGCTATAAAAATCATACGCAAAACCAATCCCACAAGACTTATTGTTCACGCCACATGCTGGAACGACGGCGCGGCTCAGCTTATGACCACCGAGCCGCTGCTGCCTGATGACAACAACCTCATTATGTCGGTTCATTCCTACGAACCTATGGCGTTCACGCATCAGGGCGCGGATTGGAACAATACCGGCAATCCCAGACCGTCAACCGATTTTACCGAGGATATGAAGTATGAAATTCAGCTTATATTCGAAATGGTAAAGAATTATCAGGAAAAATACGGCAGACCCGTGTGGATAGGCGAATTCGGCACGCTGAAATCCAAAGCGCCCGAGGGCGCGCGTGCGAAATACGCCGATTTCATAGTGGAAACCATGAAAGACGCGGGTTGCGGTTGGTGCTGGTGGGAGTTCCAGTCGGGCTTCGGGCTTTACAACACCTCGCGGGATGAATGGGTAGACGACGCGCTTATGGCTGCCTTGATGAAATAATGCCGCATATCGGCGGTGAAAATTAAAGTTTGAAAGGAACGAGCCTTATGGTAACAAACAAAAAGTTATTGTCACTCCTATTGGTATTCGTTATTCTTTTAAGCTCCGCAAATGCGGTTTTAGCGGTCAGCGCGGCAGGGCGCTCGGTAAACCTTGAGCTATTCGGCGGCACGCTTACCGGTTACATGCAGGGGAGTACGTTACCTACCTATGAACAGATTTCAAAAGACGGCTTTTCCTTTGCGGGCTGGTATTCAAACGCCGATTTCACGGGCGAGCGGGTTTTCAACCTGCCCGCCTACGGTGCCGACGGCGCAACCTACTATGCGCGCTGGATTGTTTTAAATGCGGATTCGGACGATTTCGACTCCTATTCCGCTACCGAAGAGCTGCTTGGCAGCTGGTCGGATTGGCGGTACCCCGCAGTAAACAGCGAAACAACGCTTAACACCGCCGAAAGCCACGCGTACAGCGGAAATTCCGTAAAGATTTGCCCGAACGGGGCAAATAAAAACACCGAAATTGTATTACAGAAAAATATCAATAAAAAAGGCGGCGGCTTTTCATTTTGGGTTGAGTCGGAAAACGGCGTTAAGGTGCGCGTTCTGTTCAACCATATAAAGGATAAAAGTTTACAGTCGCCTGTGTATGATATACCCGCGGGCAGGCATATTCTCGCAATACCGTGGTCGGATATAAGCGGCGCGGCGGCAGCCGAGTATTTGTGGCAGCTGTCTTTCACGGTTTCTGTGCCGAACGCGGCTGACGCGATTTATATAGACTCGGCGGGTACTTACTACACGGAAAACAGTATAAGTTTTAATACCGACGGCGCCACTTGGGCAGAGGGCTATAACCCGCCCGAAAAGTATGTTCCCGAAACGGCGCTGCCGAATGCGGAAAACATAAAAAGAGACGGCTTTACGCTTGTTGGTTGGTGCGCCGAAAACGATACCTCGGGCGAGTGCTATACCGTTATTCCCGAAACCGCTGCGGGCGATATTTCCTACCGCGCGCGCTGGGTAGTTATGACCGAAAACTACGATAATTTTGAGTCGTATAATTCGGGTGCGGAGCTTTTAAATAAGTGGTCGGACTGGAAGACCCCCGCCGCAGAGAGCGATATGTCGCTGAACACGGATTCGGATAATTCATATAGCGGCAATTCGGTTAAAATCTGCCCGAACGAGGCGGAAAAAGCCGCACAGATCACCGTTTCGGGCAGATTTATGAAAAACGGCGACGGCATAGCCTTTTGGATTAAATCATCGCACGGCGCCGACGTTCAGGTAAAGCTGAATAACAACACAAGGCTTGTGTCACAGGCGGTGAATATTCCCGCAGACAGGCATATTGTCACAATACCGTGGTCGGATATAAGCGGCACGGAGAATACAGAGAATTTGCAGAGGCTGGCGCTTCTCATTTCGGTGCCGAACGCGGCTGACGCGGTTTATATAGACTCGTTGGGAACCTATTACACCGAAAACGGTATAAGTTTTAATACCGACGGCGGCACTTGGACAGATGGCTACGCCCCGCCCGAAAAATACGTTCCCGAAACGGCGCTGCCCGATTGCGGCGATATAAAAAAGGATGGCTTTAATTTTGCGGGCTGGTGCGAATCGGGCGACATTTCGGGAAAAAGCTATTATGTTATTCCGGCGGATGTTACGGGTGATGTGACCTACTGTGCTAAGTGGATTACAGCCGACCCGAACGGGGAATTTGACAATTTTGACTCCTACGTCGAAAACGATGAGCTTTTGAAAAGCTGGGCTGACTGGAAGTGGCCCGCGGAAAACAGCGAAATTTCGCTTAATACCGACCCGAGCCACGCATACGGCGGTAATTCCTTAAAGGTCACCCCGAATGCGGCAAATAAAAACAGCGAGGTTGTTTTACAGAAAAACCTTACAAGAACGGGCGAGGGTATAGCGTTTTGGATAGAATCCGAAAACGGCGCGACGGTGCGTATTTTGCTAAATCACATAGTAGTAAACGGCGTGCATAAAAGCCTGCCGTCGCCTATAATGAACGTTTCGGCGGGTAAACGGATTGTAGCAATACCGTGGGCGGATATAGAGGGTGCGGCTGCAGCCGAATATTTGTGGCAGTTATCAATTTTGGTTTCGGTGCCGAACGCGGCGGACGCGGTTTATATTGACTCGGTTGGTACATATTCCGCCGACAGTTTAAGGTTCAATACAAACGGCGGCAGTTGGGCGGACGGATATACTCCGCCGAAAAACAATGTTCCGGGAACGGTACTGCCTGCAATAGACAATATTGAAAAGAGCGGCTTTACCTTTGGCGGATGGTATGCCGATAAGGAATTTTCGGGGGATATGTATTCTACCGTTCCGAATACCGCGGCGGGCGATATTACCTACCATGCGCGCTGGGTGGCACAGGGCGCGGGGTTTGACAATTTTGACTCCTACGGCACAAACGAAGCCCTTTTGAAAAGCTGGGCTGACTGGAAGTGGCCTGCGGAAAACAGCGAAATTTCACTTAATACCGACCCGAGCCACGCATACGGCGGCAATTCCTTAAAGGTAAGCCCAAACGCGGCAAACAAAAACAGCGAGATAGTTCTGCAAAGGAATTTTGAGCTGACGGGCGACGGCGTTTCGTTTTGGATAGAATCCGAAAACGGCGCTACGGTGCGTGTATTGTTTAATCATATCAAACTGCAGGACGGCACCTATAAAAGTCTTTCGTCCCCCGTACTTAATATCCCCCGTGGTAAGCAGATTGCAGCAATACCGTGGAAGGATATTGAGGGCACGGTTACCGCCGATTATCTGTGGCAGTTATCTGTTTTGGTTTCGGTGCCGAACGCGGCGGACGCGGTTTACATTGACGAAATAGGCACTTATACCGAGTCGGAATATGAAAAAGTACATTCAAACTGGGAAAAAGGCTTTTCAGATTTTTATGATGAAGACGGTAAAACCGTTTGGAGCTATTCGGGCTCAACCGCGGTGGGCGGCGCATTTGTAGGCTTTGCAACGGATTTCCTGACCGAAAAGAATAAAAAGTACGTTATAGCCTTTGAATATAAATATCTTACTGACGGTAAGCTTGACTGGTCGCTTGAGCCGCAAAGCGCAGGCAATATATTTGAAGAGAGCTTACTCAACAGGCAGACCGACGAAAACCGCGAAACCCTGAACAGCCAAAACCGCAATACCGACTGGCAGGTAAGAAAAACCGCTTTCGCTGCCGAAAACGGTAATAAATACCTCGCTTTCTTCGCCAAAACGGCGGCGGGCGCCGTGTATGATATAAGCATAAAGAATATTCTTCTTTACGATTTGGGCGACGTTGATTTCAGCGGCAAAATTGACGCGTCGGATCTGGCGGCTTTGAAAAAAGAGCTGCTCGGGGCTGAATCGGCGGCGGAATTTACAGATGTCAACAATGACGGATACGGGGATGTGAGAGATTTGACCGCACTTAAAAAAATGCTGACGAACGCTGAACAGGCGGACGCCGAAGAGGAAACCTCAAACAATCCTCTGCGCCGCGGGGTCAACTTCTCCGGCTTTGAATTTGAGGAAGAAATAGGCTGCGACAGTTGGATATTTGACGGAAAATACTATGATATTGTGCGTGAAAAGGGCTTTGACCATATAAGGCTGCCGGTAGATTTCTTCCCACGTATGGGCGCCGCACCCGATTACACTATCGACAGCGAATTTTTACGCAAGATAGATACGCTTATCGACACCGCCCTGAACTCCGGCCTTAAAATTGTTTTGGATTTCCACCATTTCGGGGAATTGCAGACAAACGTTAAGGGTAATAAGCAAAAGTATTATAAAATGTGGGAGCAATTATCAGAGCACTATAAGGATTACCCGCCCGCGCTTGTTTTCGAGCTGCTTAACGAGCCGGGGAACGCCGGCGCTATAAGCGGCGGCGGACCCGATGTGTTCACCCCCGCAAAGATACTCGAAATTCAGGAAGAAGCTATAAAAATTATTCGCAGAACCAATCCTACACGGCTTATAGTTCACGCTACAAGCTGGAACGACGGAGCCGCGCAGCTTATGAGCACCGAGCCGCTTTTGCCGGATGATGAAAACATTATAATGTCCATTCATTCCTACGAGCCGCTGACATTTACTCATCAGGGCGCCGATTGGGACGGCGACGGAATTTACTGGCCTGCCTCGGATTTCACCGATGACATGAAAGACGAAATTCTCGATGTTTTCAAACTGGTAAAAGAGTATCACGAAAAGTATAACCGCCCCGTGTGGGTTGGGGAATTCGGGGTATTCAACCGCATAACGCCCGACGGTGCGCGCGCAAAATATGCCGATTTCATTGTGGACGTTATGAAAGACGCCGATTGCGGCTGGTGCTGGTGGGAGTTTCAAATGGGCTTCAGGCTTTACAGCACAAAATATGACGAATGGGTAGACGACGCGCTCATGGCGGCTTTACTTAAATAGGGGCCGAGGAAAGGATTACACAGTATATGGATATTAAAATTAAACAGGTTTCTTCCTTAGAAACAATTTTCAGCTACGAAACGGCGGCAAACATAGAAAAAGCAGCCGTTTTCGGCGGCGAACGCTATTCTTATCAGGTAGTTATTTTACCCGAAAACAGCTTTCGCTACCAAATTAACGTTAAAGCGCCGGGGCTTGGCAGCGCTGTTACTCTTTATAAACTGAAAGACGCCGTAATGGATCTGCCCATTTCAAGCACTGATGAATTTTCCGTTTTGCTTACAAGGGAGCCGGGACTTATGCCCGATATTCTGGTTCCCGCGGAGGAGGAAAACAACCGTTTGGTGCTTAAAAAGAACGACAGGCAAATTTTATTGGTGCGTATTGATGTGCCGCATGATATTCCTGCGGGCACTTACCCGATAACGCTTGAATTTCTCCCCCTTAAAGGTCACTGCTGGGAGCCCGTGGCGGAAAACCCCTCATACACAACCTTCAATATTGAGGTGCTGCCTTACGCGCTGCCCGACCAAACGCTTAAATACACACAGTGGTTTTATGCCGATTGCATTGCCGATTATTACGAGGTACCCGTGTACTCCGAGCGGCACTGGGAGCTGATTGACGCCTACCTGCGCACCGCGGCGGATACGGGCATAAACGTTATTCTAACCCCCGTAATTACACCCCCGCTTGATACCGCTTCGGGGCTTTACCGCACCAATGTGCAGCTTGTTGATATTAAGGTTGACGGTGAGAAATACATCTTTAACTTCGGCAAACTTGACCGCTGGATAGATATTTGCCATAAGCACGGTATAAAGTATTTTGAAATATCGCAGCTTTTCTCGCAGTGGGGGCTTAAATTCACCCCGGGAATAACCGCCGAGGTGAACGGAAAGCAAGAGTATATTTTCGGCTGGCACATGTATGCCTGCGACCAAAGATACGCCGACTTTTTAAAGCAGTTTATACCCGCGCTTGTTGCGCAGCTGAAGAAAAAGGGCGTTTACGAAGACTCTATATTCCACATTTCCGATGAGCCGCACGATTACTGCCTTGAAGCGTATAAGTATGCGCACGATCTTTTAAAGCCGATGCTCAGCGACGCTAAGTTTATGGACGCGCTTTCCGATTATTCGTTCTTTGAGCAGGGTCTTGTGGATATACCCGCAACCTACACCGCCGCAATGGATGATTTCATAGGCAAGGACGTTAAGGAGCAGTGGGTGTATTACGCAGAGGATAAATCGGGCATAAGCATACGCCTTATGGCGGCGCCGCCCTACCGCAACAGGTCGCTCGGTATTCAGCTTTATAAGTATGATATTAAGGGATTTCTGCACTGGGGCTTCAATTTCTACAATACCAGTCTTTCGTTCCATAAAATCAATCCCTATATTACCACGTCGGCGGGAAAAACAATGGCTTCGGGCGGCAATTTCAGCGTTTACCCGGGCGCCCACGGCGCTCTGCTTTCACCCCGTGCTTTGGTGTTTTACGAGGGTCTGCAGGATCTTGCCGCATGCAGGCTGCTTGAAAAGTATGTCGGCAGGGAAGAAGCAATAAGGATTATTGAGGAAGAGGCAGGAATGAAAATTACATTTACAAGCTATCCTCAAAATTCCGATTTTCTGCCTAAGCTCCGCCTGCGAATAGCAAAGGAAATTGCCAAGGCTGCGGCGCGGCAGAATTAATTACGATAGATAACAACCGACCGAATTTCGCAGATTAACCTGCGGAATATGCGGAGTTCGGCCGACTGTCTCTATATTTTCACGAAATAAAGGAATTTTATTGCCTCGGGTTTCCTTTATTTCAGGCACATTTCGGCATTTGCCCGAGGCTGCCATTATTGAAAAAGGAGTTGTTAAAATGAAACAAATCAGGTGGAAAACCCTCTTGTGCGCTTTGGTGTGCGTAGCCTTAATGATTACGCCGCTCGGTTGTACCAAAGAAAAAACGGACTCTTCCGAGCCTGCCTCTGCGAATAATCAGGAGTACGGTGATCCCGCCAAATGCACCCTCTGCCCCGATAAGAACCGCTGCTGCTTCTGCTATGAATACGGCGATTGCGTTTGCGCCCAAAACGATCAGAACAGCGAAACGGGCAGTTCCGCGTCAGGTACGCAGTCGGGTTCGGGCACCACAACCCGCCGCCCGTCTTCAAACGCTTCAAGCGGCAGCACAACCGCAAGCGGAAAGTATGACCCCAAAAATCTCAAGGGTAAAACCATAACAATTATGAGACAGTGGGATCCCTATACCAGCGGCAACAATACCGCGCACGATAACTGGAACAAGCGCGTTGCCGAGCTTGAAAAGAAGTATGACTTTGACATTGTGGAAAAGAAGTGGAGCGCCACGCTCGACCAAGAGGTTCTGGCAGGTGTTAAGCCTTCGGGTCAGCTTTATCAGGTAAACGGCGACTGGGTAGCAAACTACGCCCGCCAGGGCTTTATCGCCCCGTGGGACGACGCTATGAAGAAAACGGGAATTGATATGACGTCCGACGTTTATTTCAATTTCAGCGTTCAGCTTTGCAACTACAACAACAAGCAGTATGCTATCGGCGTTGAAGAGGGCAAGCTCATGTGCCAGGTGGTTTACAACAAAAAGCTCACCTCGCAGTTTGCCGATATTGAAAAGCTCATGGACTCAAAACAGTGGACGTGGGACGCCATGACCGATATCGCCAAAAAGGTTAAGGCAAAATATCCCGATAAATGGGGCATGGGTCTTGACAGACTCCTCGGCGTTTACGGTATGGTAGGAAGCAACGGCGGTCAGTTGGTATCCGTAGCAAAGGACGGCACCCTCGGCTCTAACCTGAACGATAAAAAGGTGCGCCAGGCGCTTGAACAGATGTACAACTGGATACATGTTGATAAGGTTGCAACCGTTAACACAACCACCACCGCGTGGGATTACATGCTTAAAGAGCTTATTAAGGGCAACATTGCCTTTACATTTAACGAGGACGCCTGCTACGATGTTCTTAAAGCGGGCATGAACGGTGACGACTACGGCATAGCCTATATGCCTATGGGTCCGAGCGCCAATCAGTACTATGCTATAATGGAAACCTCGTGGCCCTATGTTATGCCCAAGGCTTACGCCGATCAGGCGGACGATCTTCTCTTTGTGGTTGACGCGCTTTATCAGCTGCAGCCCGGTTACACAAAGGATACGCAGCTCAGAGACCTTTACATCCGTAAATTCTCAAGCAATACCACATATAACCGCGTAAAGAGCATGCACCGCAACCTTAAATGCGCCCCGATAATAGAAATTCAGTTGGCTTCCACCACTGCCTGGTCAAACGCAATGACCGATCTGTTTAAGGGCACAACCACCGTAGGCGCGCTTATCGACGCACGTCAGAACGAATTTGACGCCTACATGAAAGATACCTGGAAAAACCTGAAGTTTACAGGTAAAATAAGCTGATAAAAAACAATTTGAAAGGAAAGAACTTTAATGCGAATCTACACAAAAAAGTTATTGTCATTCTTACTGGTACTTGCACTACTTCTAAGCTCAATGAATATTATTTTGTCGGTCTTCGCAGCCGAAACCGGTGTTAATCTTCAACTCAACGGCGGCACTCTCCAAGGTTCTTCTGAAGTTTATTCCGCAGGGGACGCCTTGCCCGACAGCGCAATGATCACCAGGGCAGGCGCCGCCTTCGGCGGTTGGTACACCGACGCCGACTTCACCGGTGACAGAATTTTCACCGTTCCGTCAGACGCAGCCGCAGGAACAACATACTATGCGCGGTGGATATATTACAGTTTCGATTTTGTTAATTTTGATTCATATGATACCGATTCAGATATGACGGCTGTTTGGCTGAATTGGGGGACGGATGTGGCAGATTATTCGCTTAATAGCGACCCGGCTCACGCCGCTTCCGGCAAATCAATGAAAATCGACATTAAGCAAGCAAATACAAATGCGGACATTGTAACCCAAACATACAATAATACAAAAAGCGGCGACGGTATTGCTTTTTGGGTTGAATCTGCAAACGGTATAACCGTTAAATTCAGATTTAACGGAAAAAGTCAGTACATTTCACAGATTAAAACTGTTCCCGCCGGTAAACATTTCGTTATGATTCCGTGGTCTGAATTGGGTGAATCATTAACAACATCGTCTTATTTGTGGCAGGCAGAATTTTTCATTAAAGTTCCGAACGCCGATGAAACGGTTTACATTGACGATATAGGAACATACGCTGTTCCGAACGGCATTACGGCAAACTGGGAAAACGGTTTCACATATTCGTATGATGAAAACGGAAAAACAGTATGGAATTACTCAAAAACAGCCGATGAAAGCTCATATATAGGCTTTGCAACGGATTATGTGCTTGAAAAGGGCAAGAATTACGTTATAGCCTTTGAGTATAAATATCTTAAAGACGGTAATCTTGCTTGGTCGCTTGAGCCGCAGGCAGTAGGCAGCGCTTTTGACGAAAGCGAAATAATGCAGCAGACCGACGAGAGTAAGCAGACGCTTAACGGCAAAGACCGCAATTCGGACTGGGCAACAAAGAAGATTGTTTTTGCCGCTGACGGTGAAAACAAATATCTCGGTTTCTTCGGTAAAACGGAAGCGGGCGCAGAGTATGATATAAGCATAAAGAACATACGCCTGTATGCGTTGGGCGACGTTGATTTCAACGGCTATATTGATACTTCCGATTTGGCTTCTCTTAAAAAGAGCCTGCTCGGCGCTGAAAGCATTATCGAATTTGCCGACGTAAATAACGACGGCAAAACAGATTTACTGGATTTGATTTCCCTTAAAAAGATGTTGGCAAAATAAGCTGTAATTAAATATTATTACAAAACACAATCCGGGCGGTGAAAACCGCCCGGATTGTGTTATATTGGGGAAAAAGAGCCTATTTGCCTCCCCTGTGTAAGGGTGCGGGTGTCCGGCGGACACCTCTGCGAAGCAGAAGCACCGACCGAGGCGGCAGCCGAGACGGTGGGTCGGCTTGTCCGACACG